>WOYI010505014.1_pt1 | contig 18600 bp, 21 predicted proteins | sample 6423411 | NCBI WGS metagenome assembly WOYI01 (sample SAMN13441803, study PRJNA592873) | oil field metagenome | biome: oil field; feature: oil-well bore; material: oil-contaminated soil; isolation source: oil-contaminated soil from oil-well borehole | place: Germany: Wietze | collected 2016-10-18 ...
TTCAAGCAGTGGATCTGCGAGGCGACTAAGGAACTTCCGATAAACGGGGTCGGAGGGATAATTCAGATGCTGGAGGTAACGAGCCTCTTCCTCTTCGCGGTTGGGCAGCATGGATGGTTCAAGAAAAACTGCATCGCACTCCTCACATCCCAAATATATTTGACTGCCCACGGTCATGAAGTCGATCCATCGATCTTTTTCGCAAACCGGACAGGTTATTTTATTATCCTTGTAAATCTTTTCTTTCATTCCCTGCGCTCCCTGGCTCTTTATTCCAAATGCCTGTCATGGAACTCCAGTGGACGCCACAGGGGTTCGATCCGTACCGGCATATTGGACATATCTGATCTATCCTTCACCTGATCTGTCCTAGAGAAAACCCTGACGTGTCTTGTTCACGTCTGTTGACCGCTAAGCAAGGAAAAAGAGTGAGGTCATGGAAGCATACGATCAAAATAATGACCCGAGCCCAAGAATCTGGAACCCGCCTCAAGGATTCGGTTGATTCTCCGGAGGTTCATTCTACTCCCCCATAACCTTCACAACAATCCTCTTTTTCCGCATACCGTCAGCCTCGAGATAAAAGACACTCTCCCAGGGGCCGAGATCCAGCCTCCCCTTCGTTACAGGGATGATAGCCTGGTGGTGAACCAGGATTCTTTTCAGATGCGCATCGGCATTGTCCTCGCCAGTGCGGTGGTGCCTGTAACCGGGCCTGGCGGGGGCGAGCTCTTCGAGCCACTCCCAGATATCGGCATGAAGGCCCGATTCATTGTCGTTGACAATGATCCCGGCCGTAATGTGCATTGCGGAGACAAGGGCGAAACCATCCTCTATGCCGGAACCGGCGACGATCTGCTCTATCTCCGGTGTAATGTGAACCAGTTCTTTCCTTTTTGCGGTCTCGAACCAGAGGTATTCAGTATAAGATTTCAAGATCTGCCCCCCTTTTTTATGTTAGCATCAGGACCAGGTTCATAAATTACTCCTGAGTTAAAGTGTGTATTCCATTGCTTCGATATTCCGGGGATTTACTGATATCCTTCTCTGCGTACTCTTCAGCGCAGGCTACCGGGTCAGTCCCTTCCTTCACACTCCGCTCTTCGAACTTCCAGCTGACTTCTCGCCCTCACCTTTCCAGGCTGGCAGGTTTTTAGCCCGGGTCCCCAATTCACGAGTTATTGGCAACAAAGTGCACAGCGTATTTTTTACCGGGATGCCGTCGGTCAGCAAAAGGGTGCGAGTCTCGATCTGCGGCCCTTTACATCGGCAGATCAAACCTGTCCCTGAACTTCTTCACTATTTCTGATATCTGCTGGTCGAGTCTTTCCATCGCCCTCTGCGCTATGTACGACGGTACCCCGTTCCAGTAGGCTTCAGCGATGGAACCTGTGATGCACGCCATGGTGTCGGCATCTCCCCCAAGAGATACGGCGTTGCGGATGCAGTCCTCGTAGTCGTCGCCGTCGAGAAAAGCGACGATGGCCTCGGGGACACTTCCCTGACAGGTGACATCGAACGAATAACCCGGGCGGATGTCCTCGACGAGGCGATCAAGGTCGTAATCAAAGTTTTCCGAAATCCAGATCATGATCTCCGATTTTGCCGCCCCGTTCCGCGCGAGGTAGATGGCTCCGGCGACAGCCTGGGCCCCTTTGATACCCTCCGGATGGTTGTGCGTGACAGCAGCGGATTTTTCCGCCTCCTCAAGCGTCCTTTTGAGGCTGCTGAATGCCCAGCCGACGGGCGACACTCGCATGGCGGAGCCGTTGCCGAAGCTGTTGTAGGGCTTGCCGCCGCCTTCGACAGCCCAGGCCGCGAACTTTCCTCCGTAGCCCGCGTCAGGATACTGTTGCGCAAGATCTGCGATGTGGGCACCGTAGTCGCCCTCGCTCAATATTGCGCGAGCGACCGCGGCCGTGAGTACTGTGTCGTCGGTAAAAATCGATTTCTCGGTAAATAGCGGGAAGACCTTGCTTTTCAAGGGATTGAATTCGTATATGGATCCGATTATGTCGCCACAGACAGCACCCAGCACTAAAAGCCCCTCATTTCTATTGGAAATTTTCCAGTAACACCCTCGGGGAAGAAAACAGCATGCAGTACCTCTTCCTCATACGCCAGGGCCGAGCCGATCACTCCTTCTCCCGCGAACCTTATATCTTCTCCCTTCCCTACGGAATCTCCCACAGTCAATGTTGACGAGGCGACCTTCTCAATAAAGATACGGACCTGCTCCATGGTGGGACGGTCTCCCCTGGGCTTGACTCCTGCTGAAGTCTCCACAGCATAGCTACTCAGGATCCTGGGATACAGATCCCGGAAAACCCCGGGATCCGAGAGGTATTCAAACCCTGCCGGCTCGCTCCCCCGGAAGAAGATAACCCCCTTTTGCCTTTCTATGACCGGAAACGAAGATGCGCAGGATTCAAGCATTTTGTCCAGATCCTTGAAAACATCCCTCATAGCGCTTGTCTCCGACGTAACCTTTGATCTCATGGAGAGGTCGTCGATCTTTCTCCAGACTTCCGACTGGTCCGAATCAAAGGAGCCGCTCATGCGAAGGTTTTCGCTAACAGAACGGTTCTTCGAGAGCCGAACCGATTGCGCGGCTATCGTCCCTGAGTCTTTGAAAACGCTCGAAGTGTAGTGCCACCTCCCCTTCTCGGTACAGCTGACGGGAACAACGATCCTTGCCTTGCCTGCAAGAAGCACGGTGACATTGAGTATCCTGTTCTGTTTGGCTCCCTGAAGTTCCTCTCCGTCCAGTATAAGGATGTTTTGTGTACTATTGTTGATAACGAAGAGTTCGGGGACGGATCCGCCCTGTGAGAGTTCCCGCACCTCGATCTTCCCTGTTTTGAAGGCCTCCTGCAGGGTAATATACGGAGTGTGACTTTCAAGGGAGGAGAATACGGGTACCGCAGCAAGGCCTTCGTTCCATTCAATGTTACCAAGTTCAAGGCTTTTGAAAAATCTTTCTGTAACGCTTTTCATGTTGTCACCTCCTTGCATCATTTTACGCGGGGCAAGCGACATTTTAGATGTGGTGTCAAAACGGTTTCTATCATTTTCAGGATTGGTATATTCTTGTATCGGGAAGGTATCAAAAAGGGGGCAAAAATTCTTGGCCAGGGTCGCCGATACCGAATTCGTCGCGCTTGATCTTGAAACAACGGGGCTTGACCCTTGCATTGACCGCATCGTTGAGGTCGGGGCCGTGATCTTCAGGGGTGGAACCGTTCTGGAAGTACACGAGACACTGGTTGACCCGGGGGTGCGGATACATCCCAGGTTGACAAAAATACATGGAATAACGAACAATATGGTGAAGGGGGCTCCATTCCCGTTTGCTGCCGTCACGGAACTTGTGAAGTTCTTCGGGGACCGGCCTCTGGTGATACACAATGCGCCGTTCGACCTGGGTTTTATAGAGGCGGTCCGGGGAGAGAATCTCGAACCGCCACTTTGCAATCCCGTATTTGATACTTGCAGGCTTGCTCCATTAATATTCCCGGGGCTTTCGAGTTACAGCCTGGGCCCGCTTTCGAAGGCGCTGGGTATAGTTTTGACGAGAGAACACAGGGCAGTCGATGACTCAATGGCAGCGATGGGTGTTTTTTTGAGATGTGTGGAAAGAATCGACCCGGAAAGCGTTATGGATCAAGCGATTTTTGAGGAAAGGTTTTCTTTCAGCGCGCTTCTGGAGCTTGAGCATTCTTTCAGGGATCTGCCCTGGCCTGATGGTTCTGAACTATTGAAGGACGCCTGGGAAAGGTCGCAAAAGGTTTCCATCGTCTACCGCAGCGGGAGCGGAACCATTACCAGAAGGGTGATAGCGCCTACTGGGCTCGTAAGGGTCGGCGGAGGTGTTATGCTCGAGGAATGGTGTTCATTAAGGCAGGAGAACCGGACGTTCAGGTTCGACCGGATCCTGGAGGTACGGCCGGAGAAGGAATGAAAAAGGCCCCGGTTATTCCGGGGACCTTCGCTTTGCTAAGTGGCGCGCCGGACAGGAGTCGAACCCGTAACCTTCGGATCCGTAGTCCGATGCTCTATCCAATTGAGCTACCGGCGCGCAAAGTGTAACCGTTGTGTTTTGGCGGTGGGACAGGGATTCGAACCCTGGAGGGAGGTTTATGCCCCCCTACTCGCTTAGCAGGCGAGTGCCTTCAGCCTCTCGGCCATCCCACCAGGCTCAATGATGCGCGGTCTATTCTATGCACCCTTGAGTGGCGTGTCAAGAACAGGGAAAGGCCGGGTTACTCGACCGGCTTGTCTCCCGACTCTACTCCTTCGGTTTCAGCCTTAACTTCGAAGAACCCCTGATCCAGGATCTGAATGTCCGCCTGGGCCAGCAGGGCTTCCAGGTACTCGTTCTGGTTTGTCTGCTTCTTCTGATCCGCGATCATGGAACGTACATCTGCGCTGACTTCCTCGAAAGGAATTACCCGTTCGTTCAGTTTTTTCTCCTTGATGAGAACGACAACGTCGGTGTCGGAGAGAGAAAGAGAATTTGAGATCTCACCCATGGGTGTGTCGTTCAGCGGTTTGAGGCTCCCCTCTGTAAATTCGCGTTCCGTCACGAAGGCTGGCTCGTCTGAGAGGGTGAAGTCGATCGTCTTGTCCTCGTAGTTCTTGAGCACTTCGTCCCAGGCCGTTCCTTCGAGCAGGGCCTTCCTGGCTTCTTCAGCGGCTTCCTGAGACTTGAATCGGGCGAACATTACGTTGAATCCGGAAGGCTGACGAAAGAAGAGATCTTTCGTCTGGCCGTAGAACTCCTCTGCCTCTTCATCTGTGACTTCAACTTCACCGGCGCTCGCGTCAAGAACCATCCTCTGCGCGAGCTGCATGCCTATCTGCGCACGGAGTTCCTTCATCTTGATGCCCCTGTTTTCCATGTACTGCTGGAAGGCTTCCTTGGTCGGGAACTGGTTTTCTATACGCTTTACAGCAATGTCTATTTCGCTCTCGGGAACTTTGATATTCTGCTTTGCTGCTTCTTTCTGAAGCATCGACTGAATGGCGATATTGTTGAGGACGTTTTTCCGCATCTGATTGATCGACTCAGGGGAGAGGTCGGACTGCCCTGACTGCTCGGCAAAGTTGCGGACCCCGGTGACTATCTGCGATGCCATTATCTTCTCCCCGCCGACGGAAGCGACCGGGAAATCACCTTCGGGGGTCTGGTTCGAAGACCGGCTTCCCCTGGAGATGTACATGCTGAAAATGGATACCACGAAAACGATCACGACTATGATCATTATGGCCCTGGTTCTGGTCCTTAGTGCCTGCATTATCACGATATATCTTCCTCCTTATGCTTTCGGCGGAGCTGTTCTCTCAGAATTTTTTTCAGCGTGTCCAATAATACGTTTCAACGGAAGCGGTGTCAAAGGGGAAATGTCAAATTTCGTCGAATGAGAAACCGCTTTTTATCTGTATCTCGAGAGGGATGGACAACGAGGCGGCGCCCTCCATGGAACTCCGGAGAAGGACCGATACATCATCACAAATACCGGGTGAGCACTCACAGACGAGAGAGTCGTGAACCTGAAGGACGAGCGGCGCATCGAGTCCCGCGTCTTTGATGGTTCTGGAATAGCGGATCATGGCCAGGCGGGCGATGTCGGCTGCGCTTCCCTGCAGAGGAGTGTTGACAGCAACTCTTCCGATGGCACCGGCCCCCCTCCCCTCCACTGTGGAGACCTCGGCCAGGGGCCGCCGCCTTCCGAACAGTGTAAGAGTGTAGCCTCGTTCCCTGGCCTCGCGCGCGGAATCTTCCATATAGCCTTTCACCCTGGGAAAGGCCCTGAAGTAGCGGTTGATAACAGAGGCCGCCTCCTCGCGGCCGATGCCCATGCGCTGGGCGAGGCCGTGAGCGTTCATACCGTAGAGCAGCCCGAAATTGACAACCTTGGCCATGCGGCGTTGTTCCGGGGTTACACTCCCGCCTGTGCCCCCGAAGATCCAGTAAGCTGTTTCGGTATGGACGTCCCTGCCCTGTTCGAAAGCGTTTTTAAGACGTTCCTCTCCGCATATGTGCGCAAGGATCCTTAGTTCCACCTGGGAGTAATCCCCTGCAAGGAAGATGTTTCCTTCCTTGCGGGGCTTGAGAGCCTTACGGAGCCTGCTTGCCCAAGTACCGAAAGCGGGGAGGTTCTGCAGGTTCGGGTCCCTGCTGCTGAGTCGCCCCGTACCTGTGAAGGCCTGCTCCAGCGTGGTGTGGACACACCCTGTATCGTTGTCGGTTCCCCTGGCGAGTGGATGAATGAAGCCTGTTATGATCTTGGTGATCTCCCGGTACTCGAGAAGCATCTTCGGGACGGAGACATCGCCCAGGGGCAGGGAGGCGAGCTCTTCGAGTACCGAGACATCCGTCGAGTATCCGGTTTTGATCTTCTTCACCGGAGGGAATTTAAGTTTTTCAAAGAGCAGCCACGCAACCTGCTTCGGGGAGTTCAGGTTGACGTGTGGGCCGACCTGGCGGTCTATGCGGGCGGATATCTCCCCGGCCCGGAGGTCAAGCTCCTCTTGTAGTTCCCGTAGAAGCGGAAGGTCTACCCTGATCCCGTGAACCTCAATGGCGGCAAGGACAGGACACAGGGGGGTGTCTATCTCCTTCATTATCCTCTCAAGGCCCATCGAGAGTATGAGAGGTTCCCACTCTTCCATGACTCTCCAGAGCCGTGCGCAGTTCTCTGGCGATGCTTCTTTCGTTTCGCTGTTCGGGATTTCCGGGTGAAGCGCGTAGTGTGCCAGATCAGCATCCCAGACTTTTTGAGGATCGGGAAACAGGGAAGACACCGCGGCGCATATCTCCTTGTACCCATGGGTAATGATGCGTCCGTTCTTTGCCCACTTTTCTATCTTGCCAAGCACTTCGGGTGAAGCGCTTTCTCTCCAGAAATCCCCTTCCCTGGAGCCCAGACAGATCTCGTCCAGCGAGAATTTCTGCGGATAGTGTCCGCTGCCTGACCAGCTGATCGCAAGCTCCTTTTTTTTCAGTATTTCTTCGAGCGGTTTTTCTCTGAAAACGACCGGCTGGCCCGGAGTCGCGTCCCGGTCTTCGGCCGGGTGAATATCTTCTCTTCCAAGAACGCGTTCGGCAAGTTTTCGAAGGGCAAAGCGCTCGAAGAACGCAGTCAGGGTATTTCTTTTCATTTTTCCGATGACCAGTGCTTCCGGTTCGAGCGGATCATCGAAGCGGAGTCTTGTGAGTTCCCGACTCTGGAAGGCGGTCTCTTTCCCCTCCTCCAGTTTCTGTCTCAGGCCCTGTTTCATGCCTTCCAGGTGGTCGTATATACCCTCCAGCGCCCCATACTCGGCAAGGAGGGCGCGAGCTGTCTTGTCTCCCACTCCCTTGATCCCAGGGACATTGTCGATAGTGTCGCCGACCATGGCAAGATAGTCTGCCATCGCGCCGGGGGGGAAACCGTACTCTTCGGTGAAGCTCTGCGGGTCGTAAAGGCGGAACTCGCTGACGCCCTTGACAGGGCGCATGACCGTGAGATCCGGCGCCAGAACCTGGAGTATGTCCTTGTCCGCGGTGAGTATGACCACCCGGAACCCTTTCCCGGCCGCAAGACGCGCTGTTGAAGCAATGACATCGTCGGCCTCAATCCCGGGCTTTTCGATCACAGGGAAACCCATGTCCCTTGAAAAATCCTTTATGAAGGGCATCTGGACCTTGAGATCCTCAGGGGTTGGACGGCGCCCCTCCTTGTAGGCCTTGAAGGCTTCGTGCCTGAATGTGGGTCCGGGGGCATCGAAGACGACCGCGGCAAGTTCTGGTCTGACATCATCGATCGTTTTAAGGAGCATGTTCGCAAAGCCCAGAAGAGCATTGGTCGGGGTGCCATCCGGGGCACTGAGTTCCGGAAGCGCGTAGAAGGCCCTGAATGCAAGTCCGTGTCCATCCACAAGGAGAACGGTTTTTCGGGACAAAGGTGCCATCTCCTTTGACCGGTAGTTTTAGGGTATACTGCGTTCGGCATTTTTTACACTCGAATAGCATACCACCAGGGAAGGATGAACAAAATGACAGAAAAAACCCGCGTGCGTTTCGCTCCCAGCCCTACCGGTGCCCTTCATATCGGCGGAGCCCACACAGCGCTCTTCAACTGGCTTTGGGCACGCAGGAACGGGGGCTCTTTCGTCCTCCGCATAGAGGACACGGACCTCGTCCGGTCTACCGGGGAATACGAGCAGACCATCCTGCAGGGAATGCGCTGGATGGGACTGGATTGGGACGAGGGGCCCGATGTGGGAGGAAGTTTCGGACCATACAGGCAGTCTGAGAGAAAAGAGATATACCTTGATCGCGCCCGCGAACTTGTCGCATCGGGGCAGGCCTATCACGAGGGAGACGCGATCATCTTCTCTGTTCCCCAGGGTAAAACTCTGGCATTCCACGATGTTGTCTACGGGAACATAGAGATGGCCAGCGAGACCCTGAAGGATATCGTCCTGATAAAGAGCGACGGTTTTCCCGCATACAACTACGCGGCGGTCGTCGACGACCACACCATGAAGATAACTCACGTCATCCGCGGAGAGGACCATATCTCCAATACGCCGAAGCAGATCCTTCTTTACGCGGCCCTGGGATGGGATGTCCCCAAATTCGCCCACCTGCCGATGATACTGGGCAAGGACAAGAAAAAACTGTCCAAGAGGCACGGTGCCACCAGCGTATATGAGTTTCGCGATATGGGGTATCACCCGGACGCACTATTCAACTATTTCGCACTGCTTGGCTGGAACCCGGGGGACGACAGAGAGATCTTCACCCGGGAAGAGGCAGTCGGAATGTTCGACCTCGCCAGGGTCACGAAAAAGGCTGCCGTGTTCGATATTGACAAACTGAACTTCGTGAACCAGGCCCACATATCAAAAATGGCCCCAGCCGAGCGTGCCAGGCTCACCCGCCCCTTCTGGGATGAGGCGGGGCTGAAACCGGGAGAAAGAAGCGACGAATGGCTGGCGCAGGCACTTGAACTTCTGGAAGGACGCGGGCAGACTTTCAGGGAACTTGCGGAATATACGGACTACCTGCTCTCATTTGAGCCAGTCAAGGCACGCTACGACGCCTCCGACCTTGATGAAGCGCGCCGGGGGCTGCTGCGGCGGTTCTTTGCGAACCTTCTTGCGATCACTTCATGGGACGCTGATTCCATGGAAACAACCGCGAAAACATGGTGCGAAGATAACGGAGCAAAACTCAAGGAGGTGGCAATGCCTCTCCGCTGGATCCTCACAGGACGCAAAGTTAGTCCCGGCATCTTCCACGTGGCGGTATTCCTTGGGCGGGACGAGGTCAAAAACCGACTTTTTCACTACGGGCTGGCTTAAGGCCCTGGAGTTCCCTCCTCACTTCTGCATCCCGACAGACTAAGAGGGCGCCCCGCTCGGGATGCCCTCTTTAGAATTTTTTAAGAAATTTTCCAAGGATCTTTCCGGGGTCGTCCGGAAATGCCATCAGTGCATAGCAACTTAGCGCATGTATGAACTCCACGGGGTAATCCATCTGTCCCCATACCTGAAATCCTCTCGCTGAAAGCCCCGCTATGCCCACATCGTGATATGCCGCGGGATTCTTGACATCTCCTTCGGCCTGGCTGCATGCGATCACCCGTGGCATATTAGATAACATGTACGTGTCCGCTATCTTCTCGAGTGTGGCCGTCGGAGCATTCCCCGCGCCGAAGCCAATGAGTCCGAGGATCTTTTCATCACCCGAAAGGAGTGGGACTGTACCCGGTGAACAAAAGATCCACCGGATACTGCTGCCTGCCTCACGAGCCTGCCCGGGAGTCGTCTCAAGAACTTTTTTGAGAGAATGGGGAGTTCTTCCCCTCAGGTGTCCAATATCAACGATCTCCCCATCCCTGGCCCATTCGGGGCTGAAGTACAGAGGCATGCCCCCGATAGGGATAAAGGCGTCAGGGTGCTGGGCCCTTGTCTTATGTGCCCGGTTGCCCTGGATCAGCTTCCAGTTGCAGTATATCCAGACCCCGGTCAGATCGGAGCATACCACCTGAGCCGCGCCCCGCAGGTTTACAGTGACGTCCTCCGGGGTGTAATCAAGCGTCAATTGGCTTCCGGTGAGTATTATCGGGATCCCGACCCCTGAAAAACAGAGGCTGAGCCAGGCCGCCGAGTACGCCATGGTATCGGTACCATGAAGTATCAGAACACCGTCTATGCCCTCTCTGACAGATTCGTCTATAACCCTGGTCATTTCTATCCAGTGCCCCGGATCCAGGTTTGAGCTGTCGAGACCCGGGATCCCCCATGGCTCCAGGCAGACAATGTCGATCTCCTTCTCCGCGAAGAATGCGGAGACGTAATCCTGGAGCGTCCTGGATACCGCGGGATCCGGTCCCTTGCGCTCTCCAAGGAATCCGCTGGCAATTGTTCCGCCTGTGAAAATGACCAGCGCCTTTCCCATGCGTCACCTCCGAAAAAATAGCGGGACCACGAAAAGACGCGGTCCCGCCCTGTTTTAATACAAAGGCCGTTTCGGCCTTATTTCGGGTGGATCGCCCTGACCGGACATCCCGGGGCGCAAGCTCCGCACCCGACGCACTTCTCTTCATCGATCAGGTGCGGCTCCTTGATATTACCAGAAATAGCCTGTACCGGGCATACTTTTAGACACTTGGTGCAGCCAATGCAGATTTTTGGATCTATCTCGTATTTTGTAATATCCGCGGCCTTTTCTTCAACTGTTTTCTCATTTTCACCTGGTTCAGGGGCCGCCGGCGCTGGTTTTTTGCCCGAATCTTTTACGATCTCCGCCTTGCGGTCATATGAAGAGAAAGCGAATTCGTGCGTCATCCATATGCATGATACGGGGCATATCTCCGTACACTGCGCGCAGAAACAGCATCGATCCATGTGGAACAGGACCTTCTTCTCCTCACCGAGCGAATCGATGGCGTGGGCAGGGCAGACCCTGATGCACATTTTGCATCCTATGCAGGCGCTCTTGTCGTATGCAACCCTTCCGCGGAACCCTTCAGGCGTGACAACAGGGTCATTAAGCTTGATCTCGCCCGCTGCTGCCGCTTTCAGCGCTTCGGTCAGGTTATCCGGCATGTGCGCTACAGGAAAGGGGTTGGTGGCGGGATCTTCAACCCATTGCCTGAGTATCTGTATCATCATTCTGTTGAGCATTTCCAACCCCCCTTAAAGGACGACGTCCAGGGACAGCAGGATCATCCCTGCCAGTGAAAGCCCGGCAATGTGGAACCAGTAGAACTGGGATGCCTGCCAGATCTTGTAGCGCCCGAAGGCCGTTCGGATAAGTGTTACCCCGATGACCTGAACTGCAAATACCTTGACCCAGAAGAAGATGAAATCCACAAGGAAAAGGATAGCCCCTTCGATCTGGAGCATCTTCCCGAGCGACCATGGAAAGAATAGCGATACCACAACGGCGCACATGACGAGAGTGCGGACCGAGAAGGCTATCTTCATCATTGCGAGGTTGCGCCCGGAGTATTCGCAGATGAGACCTTCAAGGATCTCCGTCTTGGCTTCGGCTATGTCCATAGGGACTTTACCCACTTCTGCGGGAACAACAGCCATAAGGGAGACCAGCAGACATAGAAGGCCGAAAATACCCGTCAAACCGGCTACGCTCCAGACCGGCATCCCTACAAACGTCTCAAGGCTGAACGGCTCACCCGGAATACCGGACCGATAGGAGAACCATGCCATGGACACAATGACGACGGCCAGAGGAAGTTCGTAACTCATCATCAGTACCATTTCACGCTGCGCACCAATGTTGGCATAGGTGGAACCACTGGCAAAACCGCCGATCGCCATGGCGACGGCCGAGAGGGCCAGAAGGTAAAGGATCAGGATCAGATCGCCGCTTCCACTGAGGATCGGCGGAAGGGAACCCATCGGAACGTAAAGAAGGATCATCAACGCCGCCGAGGCCGACACCCACGGGGCTCCGTTGAACGCCCACGGGATGGCCCTGCGGGGGACAATGTTCTCCTTGCCAAGGAGTTTAAGGAGATCCAGGAAAGGCTGAAAAAGGGGCGGTCCCAGCCTCAGCTGCATTCTTGCATGGAAGATCCTGTCGACCCCCTCGAAGACGAACGAAAGCAGAGAGGAAAATACAAGGAGTGCCACTCCCGCTAGGATCTTGAACATAAGAAGGGTCATGCTCCCATCACTCTCCCTGTTTTTTCGCGGCAAAGTTTAAGAAGATCGTTCTTTGTGACGATCTGTCCTGAGCCGCTCGAGCGGTCGGTCAGAACCATGCGCTCCATGCAGGAAATGCACGGATCGACACTGTTGATTATCAGTGGGGCATCCGCGAGTTCGTTGTCCTTGAACATGATCGGCCACGAAACTGCGTTGGCGTATGTCGGTGCCCGTACCTTCCACCAGGTGATGTTGTCCTGCCCACCGGTAAGTCTCAGAATGTGCGAGTCATCTCCCCGCGGCCCCTCTATCGCGCCCCAGCCTGTGCCGTCCGCCTGCTTGAGGTAGTTGAGCAGTTTGGGAAGTTTTGGCTCCCACATGAGATCCCCCGAAGGAAGACCCGCCATAACAGTTTCAATTATCTCGATAGATTGGTAGACCTCAAGGACCCTGACCAGGAACCGGTCGAACACGTCTCCATAAACTTCTCCGGTGTGATCCTGGGGCACAAGCGGCTTTATGTCCATGTCGCAGTAGGCTTCATAAGGGGATGACCACCGGAGGTCAACCCTGAGGCCGCTCCCCCTGGCGGTGGGTCCGAGGGCGCAGTGAGTAACGGCATCTTCTTTTGAGAGCACACCGACATTGCGCATCCTTGCCTTGGCTACGGGATCTTCGGTTACAACATCATAGAAGATCCCGAACTCGTTCTTGTAGAAATCGATCATTTCGCGGAGCGCATTGTCCACCGAGGGCGTGATGTCCCTGCGTACCCCCCCGACAGTACCGGTACCGTAGTTGACGCGGTTTCCGGTAAAGGCCTCGAGAACGTCCATAACCTTTTCTCGAAGGATCATTCCCAGGTGGAAAGCAGAATCGTAACCGAATGTGTAGCAGGCGACGCCAGCCCACAGGATGTGCGAGTGGATGCGTTCAAGTTCAAGCACCAGGGTCCTTATGTACTGTGCCCTGGCCGGGACTTCTATCTTTGCAGCATCCTCGACCGCCCTTACGAACGCCTCGATGTGTGTAAAAGAACATATACCGCAGATACGCTCGGCCAGATAGATTATCTGGATCGGGTTTCTGTCCCGGGCCATGAACTCAATGCCTCTATGGATGGCTCCAGGGCGTATGGTAGCTTTGACTATACGTTCGCCATCGACATCGAGCCAGGCGGTGATAGGTTCCTTGAGACCGACATGGACGGGGCCGATCGGCACTTGATAGGTTTTTTTTGCTCCTTCAGCCATTCCGGCACCTCCTAGGAGAGTTCCCTGATATCTTCAGGCTTCGGACCTGTCTCGTCTCGCCGCCACGGCTTTATATCCTCGTTCCAGTCCTCCGGAAGGAAGATAAGCGCCTTGTTGGGGAGGCCGTCGAAATCAACACCCAGCATTTCCCGGATCTCCCGTTCGCTGTACTCGATCCCGGGGATTCTCTCCCAAAGCGACGGCATGACAAGGTCGCTTTTCGGAACGTCGACTGTGAGGGTTATGCCAAGACGATTGCCTCGTCCTGCGCATCTGAAGAGAGAAAAGTGATAGTTGAGTTGAACGGAAGATCCTATGTCGTCTCCGGAAGTAATGTGAAAGTGCAGAAAATCGATTTCTCCGAGGTCATCTACAAGATCCGTAAATCTCTCCCTGTCTACGGAGAGCCACAGGTTCCTGTAGGCAACATTGCCGGCAACGCCCCCCTTGTAGTCCCTGAGTTCTATTTCGCGGACTGAATCTCCGAACTTGTCGCGTATGCATTCAATTACCTGTTCGGGGTCCATGCTTACCTTTACATATTCGGGACAGCGTGGCTTCATTTCACGGCACCTGCCTTCTGGACTTCTTCTTTCAGTTTTTCTAGTTTCAGGATCGCCTTGGCGGCACCCTCGATTATGGCCTCCGGACGGGGAGGGCATCAGTGGACGTAGACATCGACTGGAATTATGTTGTCCACAGGGCCGTCGAGGCTGTAGGACTTATAGAAGACGTCTCCGGAGCAGGCGCAGTTGCCTATCGCGATGACCACCTTCGGATCCGGCATCTGGGCATAGATACGGCGGAGCCTTCCCGTCATGTACTTTGTGACGGGACCCGTGACGAGAAGTGCGTCGGCATGGCGTGGGGTTCCGACAAGCTTCATCCCGAAGCGTTCTATATCGTACCTTGGAGTGATGGTGGCCACGATCTCAATGTCACAACCGTTACAGGATCCGCTGTTGCAGTTAAAGACCCATATCGACTTGGTAAGTATGTCGAGGTAGCGTTCAAGCTTCATCGTCCCGCCCCCTTACAGAAGCACCAACACTGCGAGGACCGCGACCGTGAGAACGAAGTAGCCCACGTAGTCGCTCGCTATGCCGCTGTGAATTTCGATCAGACTGTCGTAGTATGGTTTAAGTGCCTTGACGAAGCCCCAATAGGCGGAAGAGGCTGGAACCCCCATGTCGTCTCCATCTTCAGGAACCTCGTTGCTTCCATAAAAGATCTCATCCTGTTCTGTCCCCTCTTTGTAATCATCTCTTCCGAGAGATCTGAGCCAGAGGACAAGAGCAGAGGTTATGCCGAAAAAGATCAGCCAGACGTATACATCCCAGTATCCGAAACCTGAATAGACCTTTGCCCACATCAGAGTCCACCCCCCATGACCGCTGATATATAGCCGGCCTGATCTACGAGTGCCTTGGCCGCCGGTTCAACAAGATGCGAAAGCGTCCAGGTAGGGAAGAGCGTCAGAGCGATAATTACTATCGTCAGAACGGACATGCCTATGAGCATGGATCCGGGAACTTCTTTCACATTCGCGAATTTTTTCTTTGCGGGACCGAGGAACGCGGTCTGGAAGACCTTGACGAAGGACGCCAGTGTCAAAACCGAAGTGACGAGAGCCACGACCGCAAGCAGCGGATATACGGCAAAGGTGGACTGGTAGATAAGCAATTTGGAGACGAACCCGTTGAAGGGGGGGATGCCGGCAATGGCCGCGGCCGCGATAAAGAACATGAATGTTGTGTGAGGCATGACACTCGCGAGCCCTCCAAGTTCGTTGAGGTTCCGTGAACCGGCGGCGTAATAGACGGCTCCTGCAGTAAGGAAGAGCAGCCCCTTGTACATCGTGTAGTTTATGATGTGAAATATTCCGCCCTTCATGGCAGTGAAGCCGTAGTCAGCCATGGCCTGCGGATCCCTGAGGGCCAGAAGGCCGACCCCGAGAGCGAGAAGAATGTAGCCTATCTGAGAGACCGAATGATAGGCCATGAGGCGCTTGATCTCTTTCTGGATGACGGCCATCGTTACACCTATGAACATCGATAGCACACCCATCACAATGATGGTCCAGGGTATAACGGAGCTTCCAAGGCTGGCCCCGTAAAGAGAGAAGCAGACCCTGAAGAGACCGTAGAGCGATGCCTGGCTTACTCCTACGAGGAGACAGGTGACTCCCGCTGGAGCCTCTGCATAGGCGTCGGGAGTCCACATATGCATCGGCACGGTCCCGCACTTCATGGTCAGGGACACCACCAGGAAGACAAGCGCGATCTTTTCGGCGTAGCCCATATGGAGCATTCTGGCAACCGCAGCGATGTTGACCGCGTTGTATCTTCCGTAAAGGAAACCCACGGCGATGAGAATGAACATCGCGGACAGGGTCGATACGATCATGTACTTGAAGGAAGCCTCCACCGCTTCCGGACGGTCGCGCCAGAAGGCTATGAGACCGAAGGATGCGACTGACGCTATCTCAAGAAAGACAAAGAAGTTGAACAGATCACCGGTAAGCTGCATGCCAAGCATTCCAGTAACAAGGAGGAAATAAAGGGCCGAGAACTTTTCAAGCCCGGTGAACTTGTCCATGAAGCTCAGAGAAAAGAACGCCCCTGCAAGTGCGGCTATGGATCCGACAACAGCCATGAAGGCGCTGAAGGCATCTACCTGGAGAATAATTCTTATCGGCCAGCTGAGTCCCGACGGGAGAGTCAGGTTCCAGTTCTCTGCTCCCATTACATAAACGGCCGTTCCGTCGGCAAGAACCTTTTGCAAAAGCAGCAGGCACATAGCAGTGGTGGTGATGGATATGAATATCATCCACCCGTTGCGGACATTTCGTCCGCCAAGGCCCGCTACAGGCGATGCAAAAGCACCGAGAAGAGGAATGGCGAGCACAAGCGCAGGAAGATGTATTTGCCAGTTCATCCTCTCAACCTCCTGATCTCTCGTACATCCAGTGTCCCGTAATGACGGTACAGCAACATGATCAGCGACAGCAACAAGGCGGATGTCGCAAGCCCGATCACTATTGCCGTGAGTGTGAGGGCCTGTGGAGTGGGCAGGACCATTCTCCTGACCTCCCCGGCGAGCGTGAAGATGGGAATGCTCCCGCCGCTGCGATATCCAAGCACAATAAGAAGAAGATTGACCGACGCTTCAAGAAGTGATATCCCGATCGCGATCTTGATAAGGTTTCTCTCGAAGAGTATCGCGTACAACCCAAGGAAGAAGATCACCCCGACAATAATGAACGGCGCGTTACCTGTCATGGCCGGTTTCCCCGCTTTCTGAAGCGTTATCAAAGAGGCGGATCCCCTTGAACATATAAAGGATGATCAGGGAGAGACCTCCGATAACCTCGAGTCCAACTGCCATGTTCATGACAGAGATGGTTCCGGCACTGTTGAGAACTCCGCTGTTCGGACCAATGGGAACCGCGGCCCCGAAAATACCACCCTGGCCGGCAAGGAAGTTGAAGAAGAGCGTCGAAGTGATCCCCAAAATGCCTGCACCGATGAAAACCAGAAGACCTGTCGTTTCCATGGCGCTGAGTAAACCTGTTTTCGCGAAGGAGAGGGTCTTCTTCCCGCCGTATGATACGAGAAGAAAGGCCATCATCGTAGCCACTACCGCCCCGCCCTGAAAACCGCCTCCCGGCGTAAGGTGGCCGTGGATTATGATGTAGATGCCGAAGATGCCAATGAACCAGGCGAAGACGTCACAGATGGTCCTTACGACAACTGAAAGAGGGTTCATTGTCTTTCCCTCCCCTTCCGGAAGAGCGCCAGTACGGAACAGACAGCTGTGAAAAGAACCGCCGCCTCGCCCAGGGTATCAAATCCCCTGTAATCGAAGACTATCGAGGTAACAATGTTGTTCACAGAGCGTTCCTGTTGGGCGTTTTCAATGTAGTAATCGTCCATCGGAGCAACGGGGACATCCCCGAATGGATGGATCCTGTCAATGGCCCCCCAGAACGTCCCGACCACAACCAGGACGGCGATCATGAAAAGAACGCGTTTTTTCATCTCTGGTCACCCCCGTTGTTCTTCCTCATGGCGTTGCAGGCCCGGAGCGCGATGATGTAGATCGCGGTGCTGAGGCCTGCCCCGATGGCCGCTTCAGCTATGGCCACGTCGGGAGCCTGGAGAATGAAGAACTCGAGCGATAGAAGCAGGCTGAAAACAGCCAGTGAAACCACCGACGAAAGGAGGTCGCGGAACCAGACGGCATAGAACGCGGAAAGCGCGATCAGCGTCAGGACGGCGATATGTCCTAAGCCGCTCATGCCGAAACACCGCCTTTCTTTTTTTCATCTTCGGCAAGCCGGTCAACTACCGCCAACTTGGGAAGCACCCCACTTCTGTGGGCGGCGCGGGCGATAGCGTGAGCTCCGGTCGGGTTTGAAACCAGTAGCGCCGCGATCGCAATGATCGTGTGGACGGCAAGTGTGCTGAAACGGCCTTCACCAGTAGCAGAGCGCATCGAGATCGCAAAAACGACGACGGCGGCAGAGGTGAAGATGGATCCGAAGGTTGTGCACTTGGTAGTGCCATGAAGGCGGGTGTAGACATCCGGGAAGCGATAAAGAGCCACAGTTCCGAGTAAATTGAAGAAAACACCTATTCCCAGCAACAGCGCAGCCAGCGTGGTCACCATTACACACCCCCCTCAAGATGGCGGGCAATAAAAATGGTTCCCACAAACGAAAGGGCTGCATAGACTATCGCCACGTCAACCATGACGACGGAATCGTAAACTACCGCAAGAAGTATCATCAACGCGATCACCAGAGTGTTGATGGAATCCATGGCAACAACCCTGTCAGGGATCGTGGGCCCAGCCACGAGCCTCCCGAACATCACAAGAGCACAGATCCCCGTGACAAAGGCGGCCCAGGAGAAAATGGTCACTGTCATTCGGCAACCCTCCTTGCCCATTTCCCGAAGGAGCCGTATATCTTGCTCTCCGGCGGGTTTTCATCGGTAACATTGATCCAGTGGACATAAAAGATACCAGTCTCCCCGGAATCGTCCACGTTAACGGTGAGCGTTCCCGGAGTGAGTGTTATGGAGTTGGCCAGCATTGAAATGGCAAGGCTGCCCTTGAGGCCCGAGTCTATCCTGACGATGCCGGGACGGATCTTCCCTGTGATGACCCTGTAGGC
>WOYI011465888.1_pt1 | contig 18590 bp, 13 predicted proteins | sample 6423411 | NCBI WGS metagenome assembly WOYI01 (sample SAMN13441803, study PRJNA592873) | oil field metagenome | biome: oil field; feature: oil-well bore; material: oil-contaminated soil; isolation source: oil-contaminated soil from oil-well borehole | place: Germany: Wietze | collected 2016-10-18 ...
TATTTCAGCCAGTATCGCGGCTACTACTTCACCGGCGACGGCTGCCGCCGCGACAAGGACGGCTATTACTGGATCACCGGCCGGGTCGATGACGTGATCAACGTCTCGGGCCACCGGATGGGCACCGCCGAGGTCGAGAGCGCGCTTGTCGCCCATCCGAAGGTCGCCGAGGCCGCCGTGGTCGGCTATCCGCACGAGGTGAAGGGCCAGGGCATCTATGCCTATGTGACACTCATGAACGGCGAGGAGCCGTCGGACGACCTCCGCAAGGAACTGGTGAAGTGGGTGCGGACCGAGATCGGCCCGATCGCCTCGCCCGACCTCATCCAGTGGGCGCCGGGGCTGCCGAAGACCCGCTCGGGCAAGATCATGCGCCGCATCCTGCGCAAGATCGCCGAGAACGACTACGGCGCGCTCGGCGATACCTCGACGCTGGCCGATCCCTCGGTGGTCGAGGAACTGATCGACAACCGCATGAACCGGGGGTGAGGGGATGAGCGAGACGGTCACCACCAGCCCCGCCGTCCTGATCCTGCTCGGGCCCCCGGGCGCCGGCAAGGGCACCCAGGCGCGGATGCTGGAGGAGCGCTTCGGCCTCGTCCAGCTTTCCACCGGCGATCTTCTGCGCGCCGCGGTCGCGGCCGGCACGCCCGCGGGCCTTGCCGCCAAGGCGGTGATGGCGGCGGGCGGGCTCGTCTCGGACGAGATCGTTCTGAATGTTCTCAGGGACCGCATGGCCGAGCCCGACGTGGCGGCCGGCGTGATCCTCGACGGGTTCCCGCGCACGGCCGGGCAGGCCGCGGCGCTCGACCGGCTTCTCGGCGATCAGGACCGCGCGGTCAGCGCGGCGATCAGCCTCGAGGTCGACGACGAGGCGATGGTCGGCCGGGTGGCCGGCCGCACCACCTGCGCCGGATGCGGCGAAGGCTATCATGACGAGTTCAAGCAACCCGCCACGGCGGGCGTTTGCGACAAATGCGGCGGAACGGAGTTCACGCGCCGGGCCGACGACAACGCCGAGACGGTGCGCGAGAGGCTGAAGGCCTATCACGACCAGACGGCGCCGCTGATCGCGCACTATCGCAAGATGGGCGTGCTCGAGACCGTCGATGCGATGGGAGACATCGCCGGGATCGCCAAGGCGCTCGGCATGATCGTCCAGCGCAAGGCGGGTTAAGGACGGCCGGCGTCCCGGCGAACGGGGCGCGGGTGGGAGGAAACTCACGGGAGTAACGCAATATGGCCGACAAATCTTCGTCAAATGCCTACTGGGCCGCGAACGTCAGGCTGATCATGATCAATCTGATCATCTGGTTCGTCGTGTCGTTCGGCTTTGGCATCCTTCTGCGCCCGATGCTTTCGGGTATCGCTGTCGGGGGCACGGACCTCGGCTTCTGGTTTGCCCAGCAGGGCTCCATCTTCGTGTTCATGATCCAGATCTTCGTCTATGCGATGATGATGAACAAGCTGGACGCCGAACACGGCGTTGAAGAATAAGGGAGAGCAGGGACAATGGATCAGTATACCCTCAACCTGCTGGTAGTGGGCGCGAGCTTCGCGCTTTACATCGGCATCGCGATCTGGGCCCGGGCGGGTTCCACCAGCGAGTTCTACGCGGCAGGCCGCGGCGTTCATCCGGTGATCAACGGCATGGCCACGGGCGCGGACTGGATGTCGGCGGCCTCGTTCATCTCCATGGCCGGCCTCATCGCCGCAGTCGGCTATGACAACTCCACCTACCTGATGGGCTGGACCGGGGGCTTTGTGCTTCTGGCGATGCTGCTGGCGCCCTATCTGCGCAAGTTCGGCAAATACACCGTGCCGGAATTCATCGGCGACCGCTTCTACAGCCCGACGGCGCGCATGGTGGCCGTTGTCTGTCTGATCGTCGCGTCGGTGACCTATGTGATCGGGCAGATGACCGGGGTCGGCGTCGCTTTCTCGCGCTTCCTGGAGGTCAAGTCCTCGACCGGCCTCTACATCGGCGCGGCGATCGTGTTCATGTATGCGGTTCTCGGCGGCATGAAGGGGATCACCTATACCCAGGTGGCGCAATACTGCGTGCTGATCCTGGCCTATTCGATCCCGGCGATCTTCATCTCGCTGCAACTGACCGGCACCTTCCTGCCGCAGATCGGGCTTTTCTCGGAGCATACCGCCTCGGGCCAGCCGCTTCTCGTGAAGCTCGACCAGATCGTCACCGATCTCGGCTTCAGCAGCTATACCGGGCACCATCAGTCGACGCTCGACATGTTCCTGTTCACCATGTCGCTGATGATCGGCACCGCCGGGCTGCCGCATGTGATCGTGCGCTTCTTCACCGTGCCGAAAGTCGCCGATGCGCGCTATTCGGCGGGCTGGGCGCTTGTGTTCATCGCGATCCTCTACACCACCGCCCCGGCCGTCGGCGCGATGGCGCGTCTCAACCTTCTCAACACGATCTCGGACAATGGCGCGCAGCCTGACGGGATCGACTATGCCGGCCGCCCCGACTGGATGAAGAACTGGGAGGTCACCGGCCTTCTGAAGTTCGAGGACAAGAACGGCGACGGCAAGATCCAGTTCTACAACGACAAGTCCGAAGCCTTCGCGGCAACGGCGACCGAAAAGGGCTGGGCCGGGTCGGAACTGACCGTGAACAACGACATCATGGTTCTGGCCAACCCCGAAATCGCCAACCTTCCGGGTTGGGTCGTGGCGCTCGTCGCTGCCGGTGGTCTTGCCGCCGCGCTGTCGACCGCCGCGGGTCTGCTGCTCGCCATTTCCTCGGCGATCAGCCACGACCTGATCAAGGGGCAGCTCAATCCGAACATCTCGGAAAAGGGCGAGCTTCTGGCGGCGCGGATCTCGATGGCGGTTGCCATCGCCGTGGCGACCTGGCTTGGCCTCAACCCGCCGGGCTTCGCCGCGCAGACCGTGGCGCTGGCCTTCGGGATCGCGGCGGCGTCGCTGTTCCCGGCGCTGATGATGGGCATCTTCTCCAAGCGCATCAACAACAAGGGCGCGGTCTGGGGGATGCTGTCGGGCCTGATCTTCACGCTCGTCTACATCTTCGTCTACAAGGGCTGGTTCTTTGTTCCGGGCACCAACCAGTTGCCGGACAACGCGGCGAACTGGATCTTCGGCATCTCGCCGCTGTCGATCGGTTCGGTCGGTGCCGTCGTGAACTTCGCCGTCGCCTATGTGGTGTCGAGCGCCACCGATGAACCGCCGGTCGAAGTTCAGGACCTGGTGGAATCGATCCGCATCCCGAAAGGCGCGGGTGCCGCCACCGGGCACTGAGCCTGACATGAAAAAGGCGCGCCCCCGCTCGGGGGCGCGCCGTTTCTCTTTCCGGGTGGATCAGGTGAACGACGATATCCGGACCGTTCAGGCATTCCTGCAATCGGTCCATCCCTATGACACACTGCCGCAGGACGAACTGGCGCGGGTCGCCGGTTCCTTCAGCCGCAGGCATCTTGCGACCGGCGCCGAGATCTACGCCTTCGGCGAACCGCTCGCCGGGCTCTTCCTCGTCGAGGCCGGCGGGGTCGAAATCCTCGACCGCAACGGCGCGCTGGTCTCGCTCCTCGGGCCGCGCAACTCGTTCGGCGAACGCGGGCTGATGCGCGACGGGCTTGCCGTCACCTCGGCGCGGACGACCGAGGACAGCCAGCTTCTGATGCTGCCGGTATCGGAGTTCCGGCATCTCGTCGCGACCTTTCCGGCCTTCGAGCGCTTCTTCAACCGGGCGCGCGGCGCCGAGGCGCGGGCGGTCGATCTGACCACCCGCAAGGTGTCCGAGCTGATGGCGCGCAAGCCCGTCACCTGCCCCCCCGCGACCCCGATCGCGGAGGCCGCGCGGGTGATGCGCGACGCCCATGTCTCGAGCCTCGGGGTGACCGACGGGACCGGCCGGCTTCTCGGCGTGCTCACCACGCGCGACCTGACCAACCGGGTGCTGGCCGAGGGGCGCGACCCCGCCGCCCCGGTCTCGGAGGTGATGACCCGCGATCCGGTGACGCTGCCGCCCGACGCGATCGGCTCCGACATCCTGCATCTGATGCTGGAGCGCAAGATCGGCCATCTTCCGATCACCGAGGGGGGGGTGCTGGTCGGCATGGTCACCCAGACCGACCTCACGCGGTTCCAGGCGCTGTCGTCGGCGGTTCTCATCCGCGACATCGCCAATGCCGGGACCGTGGCCGAGATGGCGGCCGTCACCGGCCGCATCCCGCAGCTTCTGCTGCAACTCGTCGCTGGACACCACGCCCACGAGGTGACGACGCGGCTGATCACCGATATCGCCGACGCCGTCACCCGCCGGCTGCTGGCGATGGCCGAGGCCGAGATCGGCGCGCCGCCGGTGCCCTATCTCTGGCTCGCCTGCGGCTCTCAGGGACGGCAGGAACAGACCGGGGTCAGCGATCAGGACAATTGCCTGATGCTCGACGATGCCGCGACGGCCGGCGACATGGACTATTTCGCCCGGCTGGCGAAGATCGTCTCGGACGGGCTGAACGAATGCGGTTACGTCTATTGCCCCGGCGACATGATGGCGACCAATCCGCGCTGGTGCCAGCCGCTGCGGGTCTGGCGCGACTATTTCCGCGGCTGGATCGCCACGCCGAGCCCCGAGGCGCAGATGCTCGCCTCGGTGATGTTCGACCTGCGCCCCATCGGCGGCAGTGCCGGGCTCTTCTCCGAGATCCAGACCAGGACGCTGGAGGCGGCCTCGAAGAACTCGATCTTCGTCGCCCACATGATCGCCAATTCGCTGAAGCACACCCCGCCTCTCGGCCTGATCCGCGGCTTCGCCACGATCCGGTCGGGCGAGCACCGCCACCAGATCGACATGAAGCATTCGGGCGTCGTGCCGGTCGCCGACCTGGCCCGCGTCTACGCGCTTCAGGGCCGGCTGACCGCGGTCAACACCCGCGCCCGGCTTCTCGCGGCGGCCGAGGCGGGGGTGGTGTCGCCCGCCGGCGGGCGCGATCTGCTGGAGGCCTACGACCTCATCGCCGAAACCCGGCTCGAACATCAGGCGGGGCTGGTCCGCGCCGGGCGCACGCCGGACAACTACCTCGCGCCGCCCGATCTTTCGGATTTCGAGCGCAGCCACCTGCGCGACGCCTTCGTCGTCGTGCGCACGATGCAATCCGCGCTTGGCCACGGCAAGGGGGCGCTTTCATGAAGGACGCGCCATGCTGATCGACTTCGTCTCCATCGTCGCGGCGGGCTTCGGCGCGGCGGGTGTGGTCCTGATCCTGAACCACCTGAGCGGCAGGCGCCTGCCGAAATGGTTCCTGCCGGCCGGCGTCGGCCTCTCGATGCTCGGTTTCGCGATCTGGAGCGAATACGACTGGTATCCGCGCATGCGCGCCCAGTTGCCCGAGACCGTCACCATCGCCAGCGCGCCGGCCGACCGCGCCGCCTGGCGACCGTGGAGCTACGTCTTCCCGCTCGTCACCCGGTTTGTCGCGGTGGACAAGAGCGAGGCGGTCCATTCGACGACCCAGCCTGACATGTTCGTCGCCAGCGCCGTCGTCGCGCGGCGATGGGCCCCCTGGGACCGGGTTCCGGTCGCCTTCGACTGCGCGAAGGGCCTTCGCGCCGATCTCTTCGAGGGGGCGGAACTTGCCGATAACGGAACATTGAAGGGCGCCGAATGGCGCCCCCACGACCCGGATGACGTATTGGTGCGCGCGGCATGCAACGGAGGGTGAGATGGAGGAGCCGAAGCTCAGGCACCGTGTCCTGATCGTCGAGGACGAGGACAATATCGCGCTCGCGCTCGACTATGTGCTGACGCGGGAGGGGTACGATCACGAGCGGGTGGCGAACGGTGCGGAGGCCTTGCCGAGGATCCGCGACACGTCGCCGGATCTCGTGCTTCTCGACGTGATGCTGCCCGAGGTGTCGGGCTACGAGATCTGCCAGAACGTGCGGATGGATCCCGGCCTCAAGGACGTGAAGATCCTGATGATGACCGCGCGCGGCTCGGCGATGGAGCGCCGCAAGGGCATGGCGCTAGGTGCCGACGGGTTCATTGCCAAGCCCTTCGAGTTGAAGGAACTGCGCGACGAGGTGCGCCGTCTCCTCGAACCGGGGGCGGGAGGCGATGCTTGAACGGCTGAGCCTGCGCCAGCGGCTGCTCCTGTTCTTCGCCGCCATCGCGGCGGGCGGGATCGCGGCGCTCGCGGCCGGGCTCTGGGTCGGCTATCACCGGCTCGGCCTCGCGGAGGCGCTCTCCGACTTCGTCCTTGTCGGCGCGGTGGCGGGCTTCGCGCTCCTCGGCGTCGTCACCTGGGTCTGGTTCCTCTTCGACGAGAATGTCGGCCGCGCGCTCGACCGGCTGGCGGCGGGGTTGCGCACCCAGGCCCATGCCGAGGGCGCGGGTGCCTTCGATCCGGGGCCGGCGCGCTATCTCGGCGATCTCGGGCCGGCGGCAGCGGCCGTGTCCGCCGCGCTCGCCGAGACGCGGACGGCGCTGGCGGCGGCGGTGGAGCGCGAGACCGGGCAGTTGAAGAGCGAGAAGGGCCGGCTGGAGGCGCTTCTGTCCGACGTGCCGGCGGGGGTTCTGCTCTGTTCGGGGGCGCATCAGCTCGTCTTCTACAACGGCCCCGCGACCGATCTTCTCGGCGCGGGCGCGGCGCCGGGGCTCGACCGCAAGGTCTTCGACTATCTGCGCGAGGCGCCGCTGACCCATGCCCATGACCGGCTCGTGGCCTCGGGCGATCCCGATGCGGTGTCGGACCTCATGGTCGCGAGCCGGGACGGCGCGCGGGTTCTCTCGGGGCGGATGCGGCTTCTCGATGCCGGGGCGGAGCGGCCGGGCTATGTGCTGACGCTGCGCGACGTGACCGCCGACCTCGCGGCCAATGCCGGCCGCGACCGGCTGCTGGAGGAGATCTTCGACCGCATCCGCCGACCCGCGGCGAACCTGCAGACCGTGATCGGCGTCATCGCCGAGGCTGGCGGCGGCGAGGCGCTGAAAGCGGCGCTCATCGAAGAGGTCGGATCGCTGGCGCGAACGGTGAACGAGCTTGGCGAGCGCTACGATGCGGCGCGGGGCGGCTGGACCGCCCTGCCTGCAACCCGGGCCGCCGACCTCGTCGACGGGCTCCGGGCGCGGATCGAGGCGGCGGGGCTCGGATTTTCGGCCGAGGCGGCCGACCTCATCCTGCACTGCGACGGGTTCGAGGTCGTGGCGATGCTGGCGGGGTTCGCCGGGCGGCTTTCGGATGCCGGCCATGCGCGCGATTTCCGGGTCGAGATCGCCGAAGACGGGGCGGGGGCGATGATCAGCCTTTCCTGGGAGGGCGCCCCCCTGGCCATCGGCAGACTGGAGGCCTGGCTTGCCGAGCCGATCGACGTGGCGGCCGAGGTGACCGGGCGCGCGGTCCTCGGCACCCATGCGACCGAGTGCTGGCCCGAAGCGGTTGAGGGCCGCGCCGCGATCCGCCTGCCGATCCGCGAGGCGCGCCGCGCGTCCCGCAATGTCGCGCCGATCACCCGGCGCGTGGTCTACGACTTCGATCTGCTCTTCAAGCCGCACGCCGCGGCGCTGGCGGAGACGCCGCTGGAAAACCTCACCTATGTCGTCTTCGACAGCGAGACGACCGGGCTTCTGCCCGACGAGGGCGACGAGATCTGTCAGATCGCCGGGCTGCGGCTGGTCAACGGCCGCCGCGTCGCGGGCGAGGTCTTCGACACGCTGGTCAATCCCGGCCGCGCCATTCCGCCGAAGGCGACCGCGGTGCACGGGATCACGGATGCAATGGTCGCCGATGCGCCCGGTGTGGTCGAGGCGGTCAGGCGGTTCCACAGGTTCGCCGAGGGGGCAGTGCTGATCGCCCATAACGCGCCCTTCGACATGAGCTTCCTCAAGCGCCGCGAGGCCGAGATCGGCCGCGCCTTCGACCACCCGATCCTCGACACCGTGCTCCTGTCGGCGGTGGTCTATGGCCAGACCGAGGTGCACAGCCTCGACGCGCTGAGCCGTCGGCTCGGGATCACCATCCCCGAGGAGGCGCGTCACACCGCGCTCGGCGACACGATCGCGACGGCGGAGGCGTTCCTGAAGCTCTTGCCGATGCTGAAGGGCAAGGGGCTGGCGAGCTTCGGCGACGTGCTGGCGGAGGTGCGCAAGCACGGGCGATTGCTCGAGGATCTGAACGCCTGAGGCCGGGGGCGCTGCCCCCACCGTCCATTGGTTCATGGAACCAATGGACGTCCCCCGAGGTATTTCGGCCACAATGAAAGGGTCAGGCGAAGGGGTCTTCGGCATAGCCGACCTGCGTGAGGTAGAGCCCGTCGGGCGGGCAGACCGGGCCGCAGGCGGCGCGGTCGCGGGCGTCGAGGGCGGTCTTCACGGCGTCCGGCGCCCAGGATCCGGCGCCGACCCGTTCGAGCGTGCCGACGATGGAGCGGACCTGGTTGTGCAGGAAGCTGCGGGCGCGGAGGTGGAAGCGGTATTCGCGGCCGTGGGGGATCTCGCGTTCCTCGATCGTGATCCCGTCGAGGGTCTTTTGCGGGCTCTTCGACTGGCAGAGCGTCGAGCGGAAGGTGGTGAAGTCGTGATGCCCGACGAGGTGGGCGGCGCCCTGCCGCATCGCCTCGGTGTCGAGCGGGGCGAGGATCCGCCAGGCGAGGCCGGCCTCGTGGGTCAGCGGTGCCCGCCGCGCGACGAGCCGGAAGAGGTAGCGCCGTTCCAGCGCCGAGAAGCGGGCGTGGAAGTCGTCGGCCACGCGCGCGGCTGCGAGGATCGCGACGGGCGCGGGCTTGAGGTGGAAGTTCAGCGCCTCGGAGAGCCGGAACGGATCCCAGTCCTTCGCGAGGTCGCAATGCGCGACCTGCCCCGTCGCATGGACCCCGGCATCGGTGCGCCCCGCCGCCGCGATTGCGGGGGCGTCGGGCTCGAGCCGGCGGAGGGCGGCTTCCACCGTCTCCTGAACCGATACCTGGCCCGATTGCCGCTGCCAGCCCGAGAACGGACCGCCGTGATATTCGATCTTGAGCGCGTAGCGGGGCATGGCCCCGGCTTACCCCTGTCGGGCGGGCCTGGCAATCGCCCCTACCCATCGCGCCCGCCCGCGCCTATCTTGTGGCGAAAGACGAGGGGCAGAGTTGGGCATTTCCGATCTTGCAGACACGCTTGGCCGCGCCATCGAGGGCGTGGCGGCACCGTTTTCCGATCCGGTGGTCCGGCTTGGCGTGACCGGGCTCAGCCGTGCGGGCAAGACGGTGTTCATCACCTCGCTGGTGGCGAACCTCATGGACCGGGCGCGGATGCCGGGCCTGCGCGCCGCCGCCGGGGGCCGGATCCTCTCGGCCTTCCTGCAGCCGCAGCCCGACGACACCGTGCCGCGCTTCGACTACGAGGCGCATCTGGCCGCCCTGACCGGGCCGGAGCCGCACTGGCCCGAAAGCACCCGCGCGGTGAGCGAGCTGCGCCTGTCGTTCCGGCTGAAGGAGGCGGGGATCCTCGGCGGGTTCCGGGGGCCTCGGACCCTGCATCTCGATATCGTCGACTATCCCGGCGAATGGCTTCTCGACCTTGCGCTGTTGGGCCGGACCTATGCCGACTGGGCCGGGGAGGTGCTGGGCCGGATCGGCTCCCGCGCCGAGGCGGCGGGATTTCTGGCCGAGGCCAGGGGCGTCGACGCGGCCGGGGCGCATGACGAGCCGCGCGCCAAGGCGCTGGCTGCGGCCTTCGCGCAGTATCTGCAGGCGGCCCGCGCCGCCGGCTATTCCGACTGCACGCCGGGCCGGTTCCTGTTGCCGGGCGAGCTTGCCGGATCGCCGGCCCTGACCTTCGCGCCGCTGCCGCGTCCCGAGGCGACCCCGCGCGGATCGCTCTGGCGCGAGATGGAGCGGCGCTTCGAGGCCTACAAGGAGAAGGTGGTGAAACCCTTCTTCCGCGACCATTTCTCGCGCATCGACCGGCAGGTCGTGCTGGTCGATGCGCTGGGTGCCATCCATTCGGGCCCGAAGGCGGTCGAGGACATGCGCGTCGCCATGGCGGGGATCCTCGAGGCGTTCCGGCCCGGCCGCGTCGGCTGGATCGCCGGGCTTCTCGGCCTGCGCCGGGTGGAGCGCATCCTCTTCGCGGCGACGAAGGCCGATCACCTGCACCACGCGCAGCACACGAGGCTGACCGCGATCATGGCGGCGCTGATGCGCGAGGCGAAGGACCGCGCCGATTTCGCCGGCGCCGATACCGCCGCGATGTCGATCGCGTCGCTGAGGGCGACGGTCGAGGAGACGGTGAGCCACGGGGGCCGCGAGCTCGACTGCGTGCGCGGCCGGCTTCTCGCGACCGGGCGCGAGGCGACCTTCTATCCCGGCGATCTGCCGGAGAACCCGGCGGCGCTTCTCGCACCGGCGCGGAAGGGGGCGGCGGCCTGGCTCGACGCCGATTACGAGGTGATGCAGTTCGCCCCCGCCCGGCTGAGGCTGAAGCCGGGCGAGGGGCCGCCGCATATCCGGCTCGACCGGGCGGCGGAGTTCCTGATCGGCGACAGGTTGTGAGGATGTGATGGCGAGCCCCAGGGGACCCGTGCTGATCGAGAGGGAGGCGCCGTTGCCGGAAGGGCCGGACCGCGCGCCGCCGGTGCCGGACCTGACCCCCATGCCGGAGGGTCGGGCGATGCAGACCGTCGCGGTGCTGGCGGCGCGGCCGCGCTCGCGGCTGGGGCGGTTCTTCTGGGCCACGGCCTCGGCGCTCGTGGGATTCGTCGTCTCGGTCGCGGCCTGGCGCTTTGTCGAGGGGCTTCTCGCGGCGAACCCGGTCCTTGGCTGGACGGCGGCGGTCCTCGTCGGGCTCTTCGTCCTAGCCGCGCTTCTGATCGCGCTCCGCGAAGGGGCGGCCTATGCCCTGGCCGCGCGGCTCGACCGGGTGCACAAGGCGGCTTTGGAGGCCGTGGGCTCGGGCGACATGAAGGCGGCGGGGCGGGTCGTCGACGGGCTGGTGTCGCTCTACGCGGCGCGCGAGGATACCGCCTGGGGACGGTCGCGGCTGAAGGACCGGCGCGGCGATGTCTTCGACGCGGATGCGCTCCTGCACCTGGCCGAGGCCGAGTTGATGGGTCCGCTCGACCGCGCGGCGCGGGTCGAGATCGAGGCGGCGGCGCGGCAGGTGGCGACGGTCACGGCCATCGTGCCGCTGGCTCTGGCGGATGTCGCGGCGGCGCTGGTGGCGAACCTCAGGATGATCCGGCGGATCGCCGAGATCTACGGGGGCCGGGCCGGGGCGATCGGAAGCTGGCGGCTCCTGCGCACCGTCCTGACCCATCTCGTCGCCACCGGCGCGGTGGCGGTGGGCGACGATCTGATCCAGTCGGTGGCGGGCGGCGGGCTTCTGTCGAAGCTCTCGCGCCGGTTCGGCGAGGGCGTCGTGAACGGCGCCCTGACCGCCCGTGTCGGCGTCGCCGCGATCGAGGTCTGCCGGCCTCTGCCCTTCGCTTCCCTGCCGAAGCCACGGGTGACAAACCTCGTCAGCCGGGCGCTGGCGGGGCTCTTCGGGGCGGGCAAGGCCGAGGCGGCCGAGGGGAAATCCTGACTTCCCGTCGGGCAAGGCTGCGCTATGAATGGGCACGGGAGCCTGCGGAGACGCATCCGCCGGGCAGGGGACGGATGCGATGGACGGTTGGGAACTGCTCGGAGTGATCGCCGCGCTCGCGGTATTGGCGATCCCGGTGCTGCTGGTCGTGGCGCTCGTCGCCGTCTCGGGGCTGAAGCGGCGCGTGGCGGAGCTGGAGCGGGCGGCAAAGGCGCAGGCCGCCGCCATCCGGTCGCTGCAGGAAGGTCCGCGCCTGCCGGCGGCCGAGGCGCCGTCCCTGCCCGAGGCCGCACCCGGCCAGCGGGCGCGCGAAGCTGAGGCCGAGACGGACCGCCCCGCCCCGCCGGCCGCGCGCGGTCCCGGGGACACGGCCCTCACCGGCCCGTGGTCGAGCCCGTCGCCGGAACAGCCCTCGTCGCGCCCGGCCCCCGTCCGCCGGGCGGCGCGGGTCTCGGTGCTCGGCGAATGGCTGAAGGTGAACTGGGTCTATGCCGTCTCGGCGCTGTCGCTCGCCCTCGCGGGGATCTTCTTCGTCCAGTACGGGATCGAGAACGGCCTCCTGCCGCCGGCCGCGCGGGTCGCGGCGGCGATCCTCTTCGGCCTCGCGCTGATCGGCGCGGGCGACTGGCTCCGCCGCCGCTGGGGGGACCGCGAGGGCGATCCGACCGCCTACCTGCCCTCGACCTTCTCGGGCGCGGGCCTCGTGTCGATCTTCGGCGGCGTGGTCGCGGCGCGCCAGCTCTACGGGCTGATCGGCCCGGAGACGGCCTTTGCCGGGCTTCTGGCCACCGCCCTGCTCGCCATCGTGCTCGGCTGGTTCTACGGGCCGTTCCTCGCCGCCGTCGGCTTGCTCGGCGCGACCGCCGCGCCCTTCGTTGTCGGCGGCGACACCGAGGCGCCCTACTGGCTCTACGCCTATTTCGCGCTCGTCGCGGGGGTCGGGCTCTTCGTCGACACGGTCCGGCGCTGGGCCTGGGTGTCGGTTCTGGCGCTGGCGCTCGGCCTTGCCGGCGGCGCGCTGACCTTCGCGGCCAGCGGCGGGCCGGGCTGGTTCGCGCTGATGCTCGTGGCGCTGGCGGTGCTTGCCGTCTGCGTTCCGGCGCGCGGGCTGATGCCCGACCATGCTGGCGCGATGAACATCGAGGCGTTCCGGCCGAAGGCGGAGCGGCCGGTCTTCCCGACCAGGCTCGCCGGGGCCGCGGTCCTCGCGGCAAGTGCTATCCTCCTGCTGCTGCCGACCGGCAACGGCGCGGAAAGCATGCTGGTCTTTCTCTGCCTCGCCGCGCTGGCGCTGGCGCTCACGGTCTGGTCGGGCGGCGCGCGGGCGCTCTCGGACCTCACGCTGTTGCCGGCCGCCGCCTTCCTTCTCCGCCTCGGTTTCGAGGGGCTCGACCGCTGGCCGCTCGCCCGCGACTTCGCCGGCCGGGCCATCGCGCTCCGTGAACCCGAGACCGCGGCGCCGATGACCGCGACGCTGCTTCTCGGCCTCGCCGTCGCGATCTCGGCCGGGGCGGCCTGGACGAGCGGGACCGCAGGGCGGCTGAAGCCCTTCTGGGCGGCGGGCGCGGCACTGGTGGCGCCACTCGCCGCGCTGGTGCTGGAGCTTTTCTGGGCGCCCTCGGCGGTGCTCGGGTCCTATGGCTGGGCGCTCCATGTGATAGCCCTCGCGGCGCTGATGGTCGGCCTTGCCGTCGTCTTCGCGCGGGCCGACGGCGAGGACCGCCGAAGGGCGGCCTATGCCACGCTCTCGGCCCTCGCGCTGATCGCGCTGGCGCTCTTCCTCGTCACCACCAAGGGGGCGCTGACGCTGGCGCTCGCGGCGCTCGTCACCGTCGCGGCGGCACTCGACCGGAAGTTCAGGCTGCCCGAGATGGGCTGGTTCATCCAGGCCGGCGTCATCGCCCTCTCGTGGCGGCTGGTGGTCGATCCCGGCCTCCTCTGGGCGGTCGAACGCGCGGCCCTGTGGGAGGCCGTGGCCTCCTACGGCGGCGCGGCGGCGGCGATGGCGGCGGCGCTCTGGCTGCTGACGGGCCTCGACCGGCGGGCGGCGCGGGTCTTCCTCGAAAGTGCCTTCGCGGCCAATGCGGCGCTTTTCGCGAATGTGCTGATCAGCCGCTGGCTGACCACGGGGACCGGGGGCGACTGGATCGTCGCGCACTGGGCGCTGACGCTGAACGCGCTGCCCTGGCTGATCCTGATGCTGGTGCAGCTCTACCGGCTGCAGCTCGGCGGCGCCCTGCGCTGGCTGCGCCGGGGGATCGCCGCCGTGGCGGCGACGGTCGGATTCGGCGGCATCGCGCTCGCGGTCGGGCCGGCGAACCCGCTTCTCGGGCTGACGGGTGGCGACGAGGCGCTGGTCTGGGGGCCGCCGGCCCTCGACACGCTGCTCGTCGCCTATGCGCTGCCGGGGCTCCTGCTTCTCGCGGGCGCCGTGCGGATGGGGCATCTGAACCGCTGGCTCCGGCGCGGCCTCATGGCCATCGGCGTGGCGCTGACGGCGCTTTACGCGGGGCTGGAGATCCGCCGGCTCTGGCGCGGGCCCGATCTCTCGGTGCCCGGCGTGACGCAGCCCGAACTTTACAGCTACACGCTCGCTTTGATGGCGGTCGGCGCCGCCCTCCTGTACCAGGCCATCGCGCGGCGCTCGCGCCCCTTGCGCCGGGCCGCGATGGCGGTGATCGGGCTGACCATCGCCAAGGTCTTCCTGATCGACATCTCGGGGCTGACCGGGCTCACCCGCGTCTTTTCCTTCCTCGCCCTCGGCCTGTCGCTCGCCGGTCTCGCCTGGCTCAACCGCTGGGCGGCGGAGCGGCAGACGGCCTCCGGACCGGATCCGGCGCAAGGCTGATCCCAACCGCCGGTGCCGAATGGCGCGACCGGCTGCCCGGTCGCGCCCGGACATGATCTCCGCCCTTTCATTGTGGCGGAAATACCTCGGAGGGGTCCGGGGAGGCAGCGCCTCCCCGGCGGGTCGGCCCGCCGCAGGCGGGACGAAATCCTAATGCAGCTTCGGCACCCCGCCCGGCAGGGTCGCCGTCTCGACCAGCCCGTAGCGCAGCCCGCGTCCGATGCGGTGGGCGAGGGCGGACCACGCGGCCGCCGTCCCGGGCGCGAGATTGCGCCGGAGCACCGAGTCGAAAAGCCCGAGCCAGACATCGAACATCCCCGGCCGGACATTGCCCGCCGCCTGATGCACCGCCATCGGATTGCCGTCGTAGCTCCGCTCGTAAAGGATCGCATTGCGCCAGAACCGGGCGATCTTCGCCTCGTGCGCCGGCCAGTCGGTGACATGGGCGGCGAAGACCGGGCCGAGGCCGGGATGAGTGCGGATCGCCGCATAGAAGTCGGCGACGACGCGGTCGATCTCGTCCGGCGTCACCGCGAAGCGCGGGGGGAGGGCGGTCATCTGGTCTCTCCTTCGTCGCGCCGATCCTTGAACCCCGGGCCGCACCGAGGAAAGGGCACGCGATGTCGCGCCCACTTTACCATCCGCCGGCCCGTCCTTATAACGCGCCCCATGACCCGCATTTCCGCGATCATCATTCGAATTAGCGGCCCGGCGATCTGAACGCTCAGACGCCGGGATGAAGGCGTCCGACCCGTTCCACGCCGAACCGACTTCCCCGATTTCATGAGGACCGCCCGAGATGTGCGCCGACAGACCCGAGACGACCGACAAGACCACCCCCGACTACCGTTCCACCGTCTTCCTGCCCGAGACCGAGTTCCCGATGCGCGCCGGCCTGCCCGCGCGCGAGCCGGACTGGCTCGCCCGCTGGGAAAGGATCGGCGTCTACGACCGCCTGCGCGAGAAGACCGGTCGCGCGCCCTTCACGCTGCATGACGGCCCGCCTTACGCCAACGGCCACCTCCATATCGGCCATGGGCTGAACAAGATCCTCAAGGACATGGTGGTCCGTTCGCAACAGATGATGGGCAAGGATGCCCGCTACGTGCCGGGCTGGGACTGCCACGGCCTGCCCATCGAGTGGAAGATCGAGGAGCAGTACCGCCAGAAGGGTCTGAACAAGGACGACGTGGACATCGTCGCCTTCCGCCAGGAATGCCGCAAGTTCGCCGAGGGCTGGATCGACATCCAGCGCGAGGAGTTCAAGCGCCTCGGCGTCACCGGCAACTGGGCCGATCCCTACCTGACGATGGATTACCACGCCGAGGCGGTGATCGCCGGGGAGTTCCTGAAGTTCCTGATGAACGGCACGCTCTATCAGGGATCGAAGCCGGTAATGTGGTCGCCGGTCGAGAAGACCGCGCTGGCCGAGGCCGAGGTCGAGTATCACGACCATACCAGCCATCAGGTGTGGGTGCGGTTTAGGGTGGTTGATGCGAAGAACTTGGTCGTCCATACGTCGATGGGTGCAGGTAATGACGACGTCCTGTTCAGAAAGGTGCGCGAGGCCAGCATTCTGATCTGGACAACGACCCCTTGGACGATTCCGCAAAACCGCGCGGTCGCATTCAATTCTGAGCACATCTTCGCGGTATGCGAAGTTGACGAAGTTGCTGAGGGAAGCGCAGCCCGAGTTGGTGAAGTTGTTGTCATCAATACAGATCTCGCGGACGCAGTAATGGCGTCGGGCAAAGTCGCAAAGTTTAGGCGGCTTGGTGAGCTTTGGAGTGATGGTGTGAGTGGATTGACCCTCGCCCACCCCTTCCGAGGCGTCGAGGGCGGCAACGGCGAATGGGACTACGACGTCCCCATGCTCCCCGGCGACCATGTCACCGACGACGCGGGCACCGGCTTCGTCCATACCGCGCCGAGCCACGGCGACGACGACTACCAGCTTGGCCTGAAATTTGGCTTGCCGATGACCTACAACGTCGAGCCGGACGGCACCTACCGCACCGATCTGCCCTTGTTCGGCGGGCAGGCGATCATCCTGCCCGACGGCAAGGAGGGTCCCGCCAACGTCTCCGTCATCAAGCAGCTCGCCTATGCGGGCGCCCTCTTCGCCAAGGGCAAGATCAAGCACAGCTACCCGCATAGCTGGCGCTCCAAGGCGCCGCTCATCTACCGCAACACGCCGCAATGGTTCGTCGCCATCGACGCCAAGCTCGACGACGGCATGGGCGAATACGGCGACACGATCCGCGCCCGGGCACTCAAATCCATCGACGAGCTCGTCACCTGGACCCCGGCCTCGGGCCGCAACCGGCTGCATTCCATGATCGAGGCGCGGCCCGACTGGGTGCTCTCGCGCCAGCGTGCCTGGGGCGTGCCCTTGACCTGCTTCGTGAAGAAGGGGGCGAAGCCGACCGATCCCGACTTTCTTCTCAGGAACGCCGAGGTCAATGCCCGCATCGTCGCGGCCTTCGAGGCCGAGGGTGCCGATGTCTGGTACACCGAGGGGTTCAAGGAAAAGATGCTTGACGGCATTGTTGATCCTTCGGCCTACATGCAGGTGAAGGACGTGCTCGACGTCTGGTTCGACTCTGGCTCCACCCACGCCTTCGTCCTTCGCGACCGGCCCGACGGCACGGCGGACGGCATCGCCGATCTCTACCTCGAAGGCACCGACCAGCACCGGGGATGGTTCCATTCCTCGATGTTGCAAGCCTGCGGCACCAAGGGCCGCGCGCCCTATCGCGGCGTGCTCACGCACGGCTTCACGCTCGACGAGAAGGGCATGAAGATGTCGAAGTCGATCGGCAACACCATCGTGCCCGAGGAGGTCGTCCGGCAATACGGCGCCGATATCCTGCGGCTTTGGGTGGCGCAGACCGACTATACCGCCGACCAGCGGATCGGGCCGGAAATCCTGAAAGGGACGGCCGACAGCTACCGGCGGCTCCGCAACACGATGCGGTTCCTTCTCGGCAACCTCGCCGGGTTCGACGAGGCCGAGCGCGTCGCGCCGGAGGAAATGCCGGAACTGGAGCGCTGGGTGCTGCACCGGATGGCCGAACTCGACCACACGGTGCGCAAGGGCTATGCGAAATACGACTTCCAGGGGGTGTTCCAGACCCTCTTCACCTTCTGCACGGTGGACCTTTCGGCGGTCTATTTCGACATCCGCAAGGACGCGCTTTACTGCGACGCCCCGGACAGCCTCAGGCGGCGGTCGGCGCGCACGGTGCTCGATCTTCTCTTCCACCGCCTCGTGACCTGGCTCGCGCCGATCCTCGTCTTCACGATGGAGGATGTCTGGCTCGCCCGCTTCCCCGGCGAGGAGGGCTCGGTGCATCTTCTTGACATTCCGGAGACGCCGGCGGACTGGCTCGACGAGCCGCTGGCCCGGAAATGGGAGGCGATCCGCAAGGTCCGCCGCACCGTCACCGCGGCCCTCGAAGTGCAGCGAACGGCCAAGGTCATCGGCGCCTCGCTCGAAGCGGCGCCGGTGGTGCATGTGGAGAGCGCGGAGGCACTGGCGGCGCTGAGATCGGTCGATTTCGCCGATATCTGCATCACCTCCGACCTGCAACTGACCGCCGACCCTGTGCCGGAAGAGGCGTTCCGCCTGCCCGAGGTGTCGGGCGTCGGCGTGGTCTTCGAGAAGGCCGAGGGCGAGAAATGCCAGCGCTGCTGGAAGATCCTGCCCGATGTCGGCAGCCACGCCCATGAGGGCGTCTGTCACCGCTGCGACAATGCCCTCGGCTGACGCGAACCGCGCCGCGCGGATTGTTCTTCTGAACGGTCCGGGCGGCGTCGGAAAGACCAGCGCCGCGCGCGCCCTTCAGGCCATCGCGCGGTGGCCGCGCTCGTGGCGCGCATCGCCGCTCCTGCCGGCCCTTGGCCCTTGATCCCCGCCCGGGCCGGGCGCAGTCTGCCCGCATGTCCGAACTGACGATCCAGAGCCCCTTCGGCGCCCTCACCCTCACCGGGGAGGAGGGCCGCATCGCGCGGCTCCGCTGGGGCGGGCGGGGCGCGGACGACACGCCGCTTCTCGTCGAGGCCGCGCGCCAGCTTGCCGGATATTTCGCCGGCACCCGCCATGATTTCGACCTGCCGATCGCCTTCCGCCCCGGCCTTCAGGGCGCGGCCATGACCTGCCCCCCAGAAACCGGGCCATTCAAAATGAGAGTCTGTTCC
>WOYI011363911.1_pt1 | contig 18564 bp, 22 predicted proteins | sample 6423411 | NCBI WGS metagenome assembly WOYI01 (sample SAMN13441803, study PRJNA592873) | oil field metagenome | biome: oil field; feature: oil-well bore; material: oil-contaminated soil; isolation source: oil-contaminated soil from oil-well borehole | place: Germany: Wietze | collected 2016-10-18 ...
CTTTTCCCGGCGGCACACCGACGATGCGTTTGAAAGCCTTGCGGAACGCGGCTTCTGATTCGTAGCCGCACTTCATCGCGATATCCAGCATGTTGGCCCGCTCGTCCGCCAGCATGCCGCTCGCCATCTGCATGCGCCAGGTCGCCACGAATTCCATCGGCGGCATGCCGACCAACTGGCTGAAACGCTCCGAGAAAGTAGAGCGCGACTGACAGGCGATGTCCGCCATGCGGTCTACCGACCATGGTTCTGCGGGCGCGTCTATGAAAGCTGTGACGGCGGGGCGCAGATGCGCATCGGACAACGCGGCCAGCAAGGGCGACAGCTTGGGATCGTGATGCAGGGCATGACGGATGACATACAGGAACAGCGTGTCCGACAGGCGGTCCAGAATGGCATTCACGCCCAGCTCGTTTCGCATCGCCTCCTCGGTCAACAGCTCGATCACGCTGCGTATCTGCGTGCCGGATGGGCTTTTGTCCGGACGGATCAGCATGAACTCCGGGAAGGAAGCGATCAGCAAGCGGCGGATATGAGCAGGCAGCCGCAGGTGGCCGCACAGCAGGCCGGCACCAGGCGCGTCCTTGTCCAGCGTCGCGGGGTGCGAATAGTCGAAGGGCTGCTGCGGAACGACAGACTGCGCGCTGAAAGTGTGCGCAGCATCGTGCGCGAAGAAGGCGATGTCGCCCGCGTTCATGCGCGCGGGCTTTCTGCCGTCCGCCATGTGTATCCACGCTTCGCCGTGGCACACCAGATGGAACGTGGTCGCGTCGGAGCCGCCGGGCGTGGACATGTGCCAGGCATCGCACAGTTGGCCCACGTAATACACCTCGGAGCCGAGGTGCAGGCGGCGCAGGAAATCGTCGACAGGGCGGGAGGATTTTTCCATTACAGCTTGCGCGGCAGTTCGCGTGCCGCCTTGCGGAGGAAGGTGAGCTGTTTTTCGAAGTTGCGGCAACCTCGGCACATCATCAGATGCATGCGCATCGCGATTCGCTCGCGCAGGGTGATGGGGCGGTCGTAGGATTGTGAGAGCAGTTCGGTGTTGTGTTTGCAGTCAATCATGTTTACCTCGCATTCCCAAACCAGTTCATATCCAGGCATTCGCGCAACGCTAGACGCGCGCGGTGCAGGATCACCCAGCAGTTAGTCGTTGATATTCCCAATTCCTGACAGATCTCATCCGTCGACATCTCCATGAACTCGCGCATCATGAAGGCGCGGGCTGTGTTGAGCGGCATGCGCTGGTTGCATTGTTCGAACACATTCCAGAAATGCGCGTTCTCCAGTGACTGCTCGGGCGCGTTCCATGTTTGCGGCGGATCGGCCCAATGGCCGTTCTCCTTGAACAGCGCGTCGACCAGCTCATTCTCGTCCTCACCCTCGGCCACATTCAGTTGTGGCTCGCGAGCACGCTTGCGCAGCAGGTCGATGATCTTGTGTTTGAGGATGCCCACCAACCAGGTGCGCGGTGAAGACTGTGCGGCGAACTTGGCGCGACTCTCGATGGCGGCCACCAGCGTCTCCTGCACCACATCCTCGGCCAGGTTCGGGTCGCGCAGTTGCAGCATGGCGTAGCGTATGAGGTGGCTGCGATGGCCTTGCAGTTCTTCGGGATCGATGTCGCTCATTCAAGCTCCGGTTGGCTGGCGAGATGCTGTGGCATGTTAGCACTCGCGGAAATGCAAAACACCCGCCGATAGTGGGCGGGTGCATGGGAAAGCGGGAAAGTATCAGTGGCGTGTCGCGGCACAGGGATTTTTCGCCGCACAGGGATTGGCCGCCGCGCACGGGTTCTTCGCTGCACAGGGCGAGCCAGCGCGGAAGTCTTTCTGCAGTGATTCGGTGTAAGCGGTCAGCGCAGCCAGCTTCTTGCTGCTCCACGGCAGCGGCTTGGCAGCCATCGGCACCACCATGCAGAACTGCACCATCTCATCAAGATGTACGGCCTTCACCGCAGCCCGATCATGCGTCATCTCGACATAGTGCGGATAAGGCAGCGCGAACGATGTCTGGAACGCGCCGTTTTCGCTATGGCAGGTGTTGCACGACATGCCGTTGCTGCTCAGGCGCGGGTCGTTGAACAAGCGTTTCCCGTAAGACAACAACTCGCTATTGCTGCCCCGGTAGGGGCGATAGTTGGCCGGGCGCATCACGCTTTTGATGTCCATCTTCACCATCGCGGCCGCACAGGGATTGGCCGCAGCACAGGGGTTCTTTGCGGCACACGGATTCATGCGAGAACTGCGCGGTGCACAGGGATTGGCGCGGCAAGGGGTTGCCATCGCCATGCCGCCGACGGACAAGCTCAACACGCCGGAGGCGATCAGGGTATTCATCAATCTGGTTCGTTTCATGTTGTTCTCCTTGTATCTCAGGCCAGCAGCCAGAAGGCGAGGATGCCGACCGCCGTCAATACGACCGCGCCCAGCATCATCTTTTCATGCACGCACATGCCGGGCGTGGTCTCGCAACTACTATTCATCTTGCACATCATGGACATCTCAGCCTCCTGTCAGTAATCGGGAAAATCACGCATTGTTACGGTGACTGGGGTTGGTCGCGCGGGAATGGAAAACCTTACAACTTGAAAAATATCTGTAAGGAATGGAGGATGTCAGCGACCAATCAGCATCGCCTCATCCGCTAAATCAAAAGGAGATTGCCATGTTCCAGAAACTATTCCTATCGCTGGCCCTGTTGTTCCCATTGTTTGCCCATGCCGTTGGCGAGCCTTACACCCAGGCCAAGCTGGATGCGCTGAACAAATCTGGCCAACCGGTGCTGGTGTTCATCCATGCCCCATGGTGTCCGACTTGCCGCGCGCAGGATGCCGTGCTGGAGAAGCTGTTACCGACCGATGAGTTCAAGCCTATCACCACGCTGAAGGTTGATTTCGACAGCCAGCAAGCCGTGGTCAAGGAATTCGGTGTGCGCTACCAGAGCACGCTGATCGTATTTAAGAACGGTCACGAGGTCGCACGCGTGACCGGCGAAACAGACAGCGACAAGATCGCCGTGCTGTTGCGAAAGGCGCTGTAAAGATGGAACTGAGCGCAGCCAGCTACGGTCTGTCATTCCTCGCCGGCGTGCTATCCACGCTGTCGCCGTGCGTGCTACCGCTGGTGCCCATCCTGATGGGCTCGGCAGCGGGTACGCATCGCTACGGCCCGTTCGCGTTGGTGGTCGGGCTGATGCTCTCGTTCACGCTCATCGGCGTGGGGCTGGGTTCGCTGGGCGGCAACATCGGACTGGAGCAGGATAGTCTGCGCATCGTGGGCGGCGTGTTGCTGCTGTTGTTCGGGGCGGTGCTGGTCTCCACTTGGTTGCAAGATCGTTTCAGCGCGGCGGTCAGTCGGCTGGGCGTAGGACAGGGCATGCTTGCGCGTTTCAATCTGAACGGATTGCACGGCCAGTTCCTGCTTGGTCTGCTGCTCGGAGTGGTGTGGAGTCCGTGCGTCGGCCCCACGTTGGGTGTGGCGGTCACGCTGGCCAGTCAGGGACAAGCACTGGCGCAAGTCACAGCGGTGATGTTGATGTTCAGCCTCGGTGCAGGCATGCCGCTGCTCGCGCTTGGCATGCTGTCTCGCCAAGCGATGGGTAAATGGCGCGGGCGTATGATGGATGCCGGCCAGAAAGCCAAGAAGTTGTTCGGTGTGGCGTTGCTGTTGATTGGCGTGCTGGTAATGACGGGCGCGGATAAAGGATTCGAAAAGTGGGCAGTGAACGCGATGCCTGAATGGATGGTAAACCTGACGACGCGCTATTAACTTGGCTATCGAGGATACGTATATGTCTGAAAAAGAATCCCTGTTGAACACACTGCTCGGGCTATCCATGATCGTCGAGGCACGCGATCCCTACACCGGCGGTCATCTGTGGCGCGTGTCGCAATTCTCCAAGCTGCTGGCGCAGCAAGCGGGTCTGTCGCGTCGCGACATCGCGCTGAGCGAAGTCGGTGGTTTCTTGCACGACCTCGGAAAAGTCGGTGTGCCCGATGCCATCCTCAACAAACCGGATAGGCTCACCGATGGAGAGTACGACGTCATCAAGACCCATCCCGCAGTAGGCGGGAAACTGCTGTCCAACCATCCGCTGGCGAACCTCGCGTTCGATGCCGTGGTCGGTCACCACGAACGCCCGGACGGAAACGGCTACCCGAACCGCATCGCAGGCGATGTCATTCCGGAAGTCGCGCGCATCGTCAGCATCGCCGATGCCTTCGACGCCATGACCAGCACGCGCGCCTACCGCAAAGGCATGCGCATGGAAAAAGCACTCGACATCATCCGCGAAGAGACCGGTCGGCAGTTCGATGCGCCGCTGGCGAAACACTTCCTGGCACTGAGCGGCACAAGCGAGCTGGCGCACATCATCGGCCACAGCGAACCGGGCTTGCCGCTATTGCAGTGCGGTTGCGGCGCACCGCTGGCGATACGCAGCGCACAGCGCGACGGCGACCATGTGTATTGCCACTGCTGCGGTGGTGAATCGCGACTGAGCAAACATGGCGATGATCGCAAGATCGAGATGACCGGAGAGAAGGGTGATGCCTCGGTGCTGGCACCGGATTCTGATTCCGATTTGATCGGTGCAATGGTGGAAGACATCGCGCCGCATGTGCTGTGAGGTGAAATCATGAATGCAGCATTAAACGGTACTGTCGAGATCAACGGCAGGCAAGTATCGGTCGAATGGACTAAATCCGCCGCGCGCGAACTGGCGCGGCGCGCGCAACCACTGGTGGTCGAACTGGAACTGTATTTTTCCTGCCTGGTGAAGAAGTTCGTCCACTTCCACGAATCGGCACCGCAACGCGACACCGTCGCCGTCAGCGACAAGCTCGCCGTCTTCTTCCGTCCGGTCACATCCACAGCCTGCTCATTCGAAGTGGCAGACCGCTTGGGTCGACAACCGGAGATAGAACTCGACACACTAAACGCGCGCAAGATCGCGCCGAAGTTAGTCAAGCTTGATTTCGTGCGCGGTGCATGGAAAGGGAATTACTGGCTTTGAATATTTGAAATAATTAACGCCCGGCGAGTGCCAGCTCCACCATCCACAGCGTGTCCTCGACTGAAATATCCATCTGGCTGGTGATGTCCAGTTCCCTGTCCTCGAACACATCCTCTCCGGGATGCGCTTCAGCCCATGTCCACACGATCTCGTCGCGCTTCTGCAGTAGTGCTTCGATGTGCGGGCGGTAGAGCACGAACATGGCGCTGATCCAGCGGTTCACCGGCAGCGATGGGAAGGCATGGTCGATGACGAAGTGGTCCAGCATGCGGATCACTTGTTCGGCGGGATACCAGGCTTCGGCGGTCACCCAGCGGTTGGTTGTGAACAGGGTGGTCGGGAAACCGTAGCCGTCCATGGCGATGGCGACCAAGTGTGACAGTGCTTCGTCGCCTTGCGGCCACGGATCGGTGGCGGGATATTCGATGGGTGAGACACCGACGGGCATGCCCTTGGGGCGCAGGAAGCAGTGGAAGTGGCCGTGTTCACCCGCTTCGCTGCGATGGGCGTGGTAGTAATACTGCGCATGGCTCTCGCGGTCGTATACGTCGTCATCGGGGTAGTGGTTGAATTCGTAGAACGTCTCGCCCCGGTTCAGGCTGTCGCGCAACACTTCGCCAACGATGTTCAGTTCGGCTTTCTTCAGCACGCGATACATGTCCACGATCTCGCGGCCTGCCTGCCGCATGGCCTGCAACTGCGCCAGCGGCAGACGGGTCAGATCGGGCGCAACAACCAACCTCGCTTCGAGGCCGGTCTTGGCTGCTGGCGAACTTAATGCGCTGCGCATGGGTTCTTGGCAGCGCAAGGATGCTTGGCTGCACACGGGTTCTTGGCTGCACAGGGATTCTTCGCCGCGCAAGGGCTGGCTTTCTTTTTGGATTTCGCCATGCACGGGTGTTTGCCGGCACAGGGGTTCATGCCTGCGCAGGGATTGGCTTTGCTGGTCTTGTGCGAACGCGCCGCACAGGGATTGGCCGCGCCACAGGGGGCGGCAAGAGCGGCACCGCTCATGGCAGCCGCCAGTGCGCCGGAAGAGATCAGGGTCTTTGCGAGGGTGTCGAATTTCATGGTGGTTCTCCTTGAATGTAAGGCATGGCCGAATTGGCGGATGCAAGGGTTAGTCGCTTAGAGTCTGCAGAACTTACATAGCTGGAAAATATCAGCTAGGAACGCAGGATGGATGGGAGACCTGTTTCAAGTACATACGATTGCCAGAAAATGGCTGACCACATGCGCAGGATATTGAAATTAATTCCCTACCGTAAATTCCCTGTTCATCGAACAATTTGACTCCGATCAACACACAAGGAGTCTGTCATGGAAACCATTCACAATTCGGAAGCATGGAACAAGGGCAAGCTCATCGGCCAGAAGCCGCCGCTAAAGCCTAAGGACATATGGGCTATCCGATTCCACCTACAGAATAGACATGCAATTCGTGATCTGGCCATGTTTAACTTGGCAATCGATAGCAAGCTGCGCGGTTGCGATCTTGTCAGTCTGCATGTTCGTGATGTCACCCACGGGAGTCAGATTCTCCCTCGGGCAATGGTTATCCAGCGAAAAACGCAGCGCCCTGTTCAGTTTGAACTTACCGAACCAACTCGGACGGCTGTAGTCGCTTGGATAGAAAAAGCACATCTACGCAGCGATGAGAGTCTATTCCCGAGCCGAATTGCAGGCTCGTCCCACATCTCCACGCGACAGTATGCTCGACTTGTTCACAAGTGGATTGAAACAGCAGGACTGGATTCATCGGCATATGGAACTCACTCCATGCGGCGAACCAAAGCGACGCTGATTTACAAGCGAACGAAGAATCTGAGGGCTGTACAGTTATTGCTTGGTCATACCAAGCTTGAAAGTACGGTTCGCTATCTCGGAATCGAAGTAGATGACGCACTGGAAATTTCTGAGCAAACAGAAATCTAGCGTGTGTATGAAGCGGCTACACATGTAGTTCTGTGTGGCCGCTTAGGTTTGAGAGCAGACTCAGTCAGTAAATCATTCAGAAGTCAGCTTTGGCCGAGAATCCGCCCTTAAACAGAACGCAGCTGAACAGCAGCTACCAGTTGATGGTGATGTAAGCCGTTGCGCTGTGTCGGTTTGATGAGCTGGAAATACGGCGGCACGTTGAAATCTCTCGGGATGAACAGTCTGTGATGACGCAGTTTGAATATCTCTTCTATGCAGCCGGGACAATCTGGACTATCCGCATCGCGTTGCTGCACGACTGGCAAGATCGGGTAGTGGATGGATTGGGAGGCTTGGGCGATGGTTAAGCGGTGGGTGTCGCGGGTATGATCATTCGCATCACACCTGCTGTGCGAACGGGGCAGGAAAATTCTGCCTGTGCATGTAACCCTTTTCTGCCCCCGTCCGAATCAAAAGGTGCAAAGACCTTTTGCTATTTGAATCGGAGGCGATGATGAAACGAAGAGACTTCTTGCAGGGCCTGACTGGCTTGTCGATCCTGATGGCGCTACCGGTCATGGCCGGGGAGATGATGATGGCGGCCTGGAAACCGTTGGTGAAAAGCAAAGCGGCATGGCGCGGGCTGTTGCCGGCCGACCGGTATGCGATCCTGTTCGAGGAGGGCACCGAGCCTGCGCACAGCAGCCCGCTGGATAAGGAGAAGCGCAGCGGTACTTTCATCTGCGCGGCTTGCGCGCTGCCCTTGTTCTCCTCCAAGCATAAATACGACAGCGGTACCGGCTGGCCGAGTTTCTGGCAGCCGCTGCCGGATGCGGTGGCCACCAAGACCGATTACAAGCTGATATGGCCGCGCACCGAATATCACTGCGCGCGTTGCGGCGGGCATCAGGGCCATGTGTTCGATGACGGCCCGCAACCGACCGGGCTGCGTTATTGCAACAACGGTCTGGCACTGGAGTTCGTGGTCGATGGGGCGCCGCTGCCGGCGTTGCGATCATGAATACGCGCCTGAGTCTGCTGCTGGCTATGTGCGGGCTGCTGTTCGCGACGGGTGCGCGGGCTGCCGAGACCACTTCCGCCAGTGCCATTTTCGCGGGCGGCTGCTTCTGGTGTATCGAGGCCGACTTCGAAAAGCTGGACGGTGTGATCGGGGTCGAATCCGGCTACACCGCCGGCAAGGTGGCCGAGCCGACTTACCAGCAGGTGAGCCGCGGCGGCACGGGTCATGCAGAGGCGGTGCGCGTGCGCTATGACCCGCGCAAGGTCAGCTATGAGACGCTGCTGGATTATTTCTGGCGGCATATCGATCCCACGGTGAAAGACCGGCAGTTCTGCGATGTGGGTTCGCAATATCGCAGCGCGATCTATTACCAGAATGCCGCCGAGGAAAAAGCCGCGCGGGCCAGCAAGCAGGCGTTGCTGCAGAGCGGGCGATTCAAGCAGATCCACACCGAGATCGAGCCCGCCGCCACGTTCTACCTCGCCGAGGAATACCATCAGGATTACTACAAGAAGAACCCCGTGCGTTATGGTTACTACCGCTATAGTTGCGGTCGCGATGCGCGGGTCGAGGCGTTGTGGGGCGCGCACTAGGCAGATGCTGATTCTTTCGTCATCCCCGCGAAGGCGGTGATCCAGTGGTATTGATCAACTGGGTTCCCGCGTTTGCGGGAACGACAAAACCGGATAGCCGGGCTGAAGCCCGACCTGCAAGATGCAGCGCTTTCTGTAGATAACTGTAAGAATCGGCAGTGCTGGCACGACTCATCTGCAAATCCAACCAGACAGGAAAATCATGCACGCTACCTTGCCCTTGTTGCAGCACACCGAATTCCCCGCTTTGCGCCGCAGCACATTGGAGACACTGCAGGTCAATCTTGGCTACAAGTGCAACATGAGCTGCCAGCATTGCCACGTCAACGCCGGGCCGAACCGTACCGAGATGATGGATGCCGAGACGATGGCGCTGATCCCGCAGGTGCTGGCCGCGCGTGATCTGCATACGCTGGACCTTACCGGTGGCGCGCCGGAGTTGCATGAAGGTTTTCGTGATCTGGTGCGGGCGGCGCGGGCGCAGGCTTGCAAGGTGATAGACCGCTGCAACCTGACGGTGTTGTTCGAACCGGGGCATGAGGACTTGGCCGAGTTCCTGGCCGAACAGCAGGTTGAGATCGTTGCATCACTGCCTTGTTACTCGCTGGACAATGTGGACAAGCAACGCGGCAAGGGCGCGTTCGACAAAAGCATCCTCGCGCTACAAAAGCTCAACGCGCTGGGTTATGGCATGCCCGACAGCGGGCTGGTGCTGAATCTGGTGTTCAATCCACAAGGCGCTTCGCTGCCACCCGATCAGGCCGCGCTGCAAGCGGATTACAAGCGCGAGTTGTTCGATCACTTCGGCATCCAGTTCAACCAACTGTTGGCCATCGCCAACATGCCGATCCAGCGCTTCGGCTCGATGCTGATCTCCAAAGGTCAGTTCAGCGACTACATGCAACTGCTGCACGAGAGTTTCTCTGCGGCCAATCTGGAAACGGTGATGTGCCGCACGCTGGTTAGCGTGGATTGGCAGGGCTATCTGTATGACTGCGACTTCAACCAGCAACTGGCTCTTGCCTTGCCCGGCACAGGCCGACCCCATCTGCGCTCGCTGTTGCAACAGGATATTCATAACCAATCAATACGCGTGGCCGACCATTGCTACGGCTGTACCGCAGGGCAGGGCAGCAGTTGCGGCGGTGTGATCGCCACTGAACAACCCGTCGAGCAAGCGCGTTGCGGAGCTGCATCGTGAAGCGCAGCCTGACTGTTGTGATCATCGTCGTGCTAGTGGCGCTGTTCTTTGCATTCGATCTGGATAGATACCTGACGCTGGAATCGCTGAAACAAAGCCAGCAGGATTTCGCCGCTTTCAAAACGCAGTCGCCCTTGCTGGTGGCGGCTGCCGCTTTTGTCGCCTATGTGCTGGTCACCGCGCTGTCATTACCCGGTGCGCTGGTGATGACGCTGGCGATGGGTGCGCTATTCGGTTTGTTGTGGGGCACGCTGCTGGTGTCGTTCGCTTCAACGATAGGCGCGACGCTGGCTTTCCTCGTCTCGCGCTTCGTGTTGCGTGACGCGGTGCAGCAGCGCTTCGGTGACAAGCTCAAAGCCATCAACGAAGGTATCGCACGCGACGGCGCCTTGTATCTGTTCACGCTGCGTCTGGTGCCGGTGTTTCCGTTCTTCCTCATCAACCTGCTGCTGGGGCTGACGCCGATGAAGACGCGCACCTTCTATTGGGTGAGTCAGGTTGGCATGTTGGCGGGCACCTTGGTGTTCGTGAATGCGGGCACGCAGTTGGCCGCTTTGCAAAGTCTGTCCGGCATCCTTTCGCCCGGCCTGTTGCTGTCGTTCGCCTTGTTGGGCGTATTCCCCTTGCTTGCCAAGCAAGTCACTGCCTGGCTGCAAAGCCGTCGTGTGTATGCCAAATGGCAGCGTCCCGCCAAGTTCGACCGCAACTTGATCGTCATTGGCGGCGGTGCGGCGGGCTTGGTGTCGGCGTATATCGCGGCCGCGGTGAAAGCCAAAGTCACTTTGATCGAAGCGCACAAGATGGGCGGCGATTGTTTGAACTACGGCTGCGTGCCGAGCAAGGCGCTGATCAAGAGCGCCAAGCTGGCCAACCAGATCCGCCACGGCGAACACTATGGTTTGAACGTGGCAGCCCCCGAATTCAGCTTCCGCAAAGTGATGGCGCGCGTGCATGACGTGGTCAGCGCCGTCGCCCCGCATGACAGTGTGGAGCGTTACACAGGGCTGGGTGTTGATGTGGTGCAAGGTTATGCGCGCATCACCGATCCGTGGACGGTGGAGATCAAACTGGCCGACGGCACGACACAGACACTGACTACACGCAGCATCGTCATCGCCACCGGCGCGCGTCCGTTCGTGCCGCCGCTGCCGGGGCTGGATGAAGTGGGCTATGTCACCAGCGACACCTTGTGGTCGACCTTCGCCGAGATGGATAGCGCACCCAAGCGTTTGGTGGTGTTGGGCGGCGGGCCTATCGGTTGCGAATTGGCGCAGAGTTTCGCGCGGCTGGGTTCCGGCGTGACGCAGATCGAGATGGCACCACGCATCATGATCCGTGAAGACATCGAAGTGTCTGAGTTGGCGCGTGACTCGCTGAGTGCTGACGGCGTGGAAGTATTGACTGACCACAAAGCGATACGCTGCGAGAAAGAGGGCGAACACAAATACATCGTGGTGGAGCATGACGGTGAGACACGCCGCATCGAATTCGACGCGCTGATCTGCGCCGTTGGCCGTAGTGCGCGCCTGAAAGGTTTCGGTCTGGAAGAGCTGGGCATACCGACCCAGCGCACTGTCACCACCAACGACTATCTGGAGACCCTGTATCCCAACATCTACGCGGCGGGCGATGTGGCCGGGCCGTACCAGTTCACCCACACGGCGGCACATCAGGCCTGGTACGCGGCCGTGAACGCCTTGTTCGGCGACTTCAAGAAATTCAAGGCCGATTATTCCGTCATCCCTTGGGCGACTTTCATCGAGCCGGAAGTGGCGCGCGTCGGCCTCAACGAGCAGGAAGCGAAAGAGCAGGGTGTGCCTTACGAAGTGGTGAAGTTCAATAATGAAGAACTTGACCGCGCCATCGCCGATGGCACAGCGCACGGTTTCGTCAAAGTGCTCACCGTGCCGGGCAAGGACAAGATACTGGGCGTCACCCTCGTGGGCGAACACGCGGGTGACCTGCTCGCCGAGTTCGTGCTGGCGATGAAGTACGGGCTAGGATTGAACAAGATACTCGGCACCATCCACACCTATCCGACACTGTCCGAAGCCAACAAATACGCGGCGGGCGAATGGAAACGCGCCCATGCGCCGCAGGGCGTGTTGCGCTGGCTGGAGAAATATCATGCGTGGAAGCGGGGGTGAGGTGAACATCTCCATCATCATCCCCATGCTCAACGAAGCTGCGCAATTACCCGATCTGTTCGCGCATCTGCTGCCTTTGCAGCGGGCGGGCTGTGAGATCGTGTTCGTCGACGGTGGCAGTACGGATGCCTCGCCGGAACTGGCGCGCGTCGCGGGTTTTCAGGTGGTGATGTCGGCGTGCGGCAGGGCCCGTCAGATGAACGCGGGCGCGGCTGCCGTCAGCGGCGAGGTGCTGCTGTTCCTGCATGCCGATACGCGTTTGCCGCAAGGTGCGCCGCACCATATCGCGCAGGCACTGAGTGGCGCTGTCCTATGGGGCAGGTTCGACGTGTGCATCACCGGGCGGCCGTTCATGCTGCGCGTGATCGCACACATGATGAATTGGCGTTCCTGTCTGTCCGGCATCGCCACCGGCGATCAGGCCATGTTCATGCGGCGAGAAGTGTTCCTGCGTGTGCAGGGTTTCCCCGAGCAGCCGCTGATGGAAGACATCGAACTGAGCAAACGTCTGAAGACTTTCTCGCAGCCCGCCTGCATCCATCATTGCGTCAATACTTCCGGTCGCCGCTGGGAGACGCGCGGCGTGTGGCCGACCATCTTTCTGATGTGGCGTCTGCGCTGGGCCTACTGGCGCGGGGCGGATGCGAGTGAACTGGCGGGGCTGTACCGATGAGCGCCGATGTGAACAAACCGCTGCGCATCATCGTCTTCGCCAAGGCACCGCAACCCGGACTCGCCAAGACGCGGCTCATCCCCGCCTTGGGTGAGCAGGGCGCTGCCGCCTTGGCGCGTGCGATGTTGCTGCACACCTTGCAGGCTGGACTGGATGCACAGGTCGGCACGGTAGAACTGTGCGCGACGCCGGACATCGATACTGCCGCGTGGCGCGACGTGCCCTTGCCGGACGGCATCGTCTTCAGCGCGCAAGGTGAGGGCGACCTCGGTGCACGCATGGCGCGCGCGGCGCAGCGTGCGAGTGAGGCTGGCGAACGCATGCTGCTGATCGGCACGGATTGTGTGGAGATGTCGGCGTGCCTGTTGCAACAGGCTGCGCAGTCGCTGTTCGATTACGACGCGGTCATCCATTGCACGACGGATGGTGGATATGCACTGCTGGGATTGGACAGGTTCGACGCTTTGCTGTTCTCCGATATGCCCTGGAGCACGGATGCCGTCGCCAGCCGCACGTTGGCACGGCTCGGCCAACTGGGCTGGCACACGCATGTGGCAGAGATGCTGCACGACGTGGACGAACCGCAAGACTTGAAACACCTGCCTGTCCATTGGAGCGCACATGCTGCGGCGTAGCGTTTTGTTCGTCTGCATCTTGCTTTGCGCGGCCGGTGCACATGCGCAGGAAAGATTGACGCAGTTCGATGTCGAATCCGCCGACGTGCCAACACCTTGGCGAGTGATTCATCTGGACAAGAAAGTGGCTGCCACGCGTTACAGCGTGACGCGCGCGGATGGCGTGTTGGGTATCGCCGCCGAAGCCGATCACAGCATAGCCTTGTTGGCGCGTCCGGTCGAGGTCGATCTGCATCGCACGCCGGTGTTGTGTTGGCGCTGGCGTATCGATACGCCGCTGCTCAAAGCGGATATGGCGACCAAGGCGGGCGACGACTATGCCGCCCGCGTGTATGTGTCGTTCGCTTTGCCACCGGACGAGATCGGCTGGGTGTTGCGCGGCAAGCTCGCGCTGGCGCGCGCGATCTGGGGCGATGCCGTGCCCGATGCCGCACTCAATTATGTGTGGGACAACCGCTATCCGGTCGGCACACGCAAGCCGAATGCCTACACCGACCGCACACGCATGATCGTGGCGCAATCGGGGGCGAGCCAGGCGGGTAAGTGGGTCGTCGAACGCCACGATGTGCTGCAAGACTTCATCACCGAATTCGCTTCGCCGCAGGCGCGTTTGATCCAACTCGCCGTGGCATCCGATACCGACAACACCGGTGAGACCGCGCATGCCGGATTCGCCGATTTTCAGTTCGTTGAAAAAGACGCTGCGTGTTTCGCTGAGTGAGTTGAAAGAAATCAGTCGCTGCGGCGACTAAGCGATAAATAGGGAAGAAAGGCAGGATAAGATGGAACAACTACAAGGTGTGTTTTTCTGGGGGTTCTTGGTTGCGTTCGGGGTGACCATGTATCTGGTTTCGCCGAAGACCACGGACGAGGGCGGCTTTTTCAAAGGCCATGACGCACAGGGCCGACCGGCCAGCGAATGGGCACTGATGATGAGCATCTTCATCAGTTGGATCTTCGCCAAGTCGGTGACCAATGCCGCCAACCTCGGCGCGAGCTACGGCATCGTCGGCGGGCTGGCCTATGCCACTTACTGGCTGTCTATCCCCGTGGCGGGGCTGGTGATCTATCGCTTGCGCACGCGCGAAGGCGCGACCGGACTGGTGCCGTTCCTGATCGGCAAATACGGTCGTGCGGCGGCGCTGGCTTTCTCGTTGGCGATACTGGTGCGTCTGTTCAATGAGGTGTGGAGCAACACCGCCGTGGTCGGTGGCTATTTCGGCAACAGCGGTTCTGTCGAATTCATCGGCGCTGCGCTGTTGTTCACGCTGGTGGTGTTGTTGTACAGCCTGAAAGGCGGGCTGCGCAGTTCCATCTTCACCGATGTGATCCAGGCGTGGGTGTTCATGCTGTTCCTCGGCGTGGTGCTGTTCATGGTGTTGCCCGCACACGGCCCGGCAAAGTTATTGAGCGAAGGAAATTTCGCACTCAACGGCGGCATGGACCTGTTGCTGGTCGCCTTGCTGCAAGTGTTGTCCTATCCCTTCCATGATCCAGTGCTGACCGATCGCGCGTTCATCACGCGCGAGAAGACCATGTTGCGCGCCTTCATCGTGGCGGGCGTATTGGGCTTCTTCGCCATCGTGGCATTCAGTTTGATCGGCGTGCATGCGCGTCTGGAAGGCATCAAGGGCAGCAACATCCCGGTCGAGGTCGCGCGCACGCTGGGCGTCGCGGGCTTCTTTGCGATGGTGGCGGTGATGATCTCGTCGGCCGCTTCCACGCTGGATTCGACCTTCACCTCGCTGTCCAAATCCGTTGCGCAGGAATTGCCGTTGCTGGCTGGCAGAGCGGCTTCGCCCAAGGCGATGACTGTGGGCGCGATCACCATGGTGATGTTCGCCGCGTTGGGTAACCTGCCGATGATCGCCGGCACCGACATCCTGAAAGCCACCACCATCAGCGGCACCATGGTGATCGGGCTGGCACCGATCTTCCTGTTCTCGCGCTGGGTGACTTATTCGCCGCTGTCGTTCCATCTCGCGTTCTGGACGGGGATGAGTCTGGGCGTGCTGCATGCGCTGAACATGTTGCCGGCGGCATGGGCGATCGGCGACGGTAAATACGGTGCGCTGCTGGGCACCAATCTGTATGGATTGATCCTGTGCACAGTGGGATTCTTCCTGCCGCTATTGTTGCCGAGCCGTCGCAACATCCTGGCCAGAGGCAATGCATGAGTGCAGCGGGCCGCACGTGTCCTGTGCGCTATCGCTACGGTGCGACGGCCATCGCCCGTGCGCCGCTGAAGCCTGTCGAAACGCTGTATGTCATCGGCGGCCTGTACGGTAACTTGCCCGCGCTGGATGCCATCGAAGCGATGTGCGCACGCGAGCAGCAGCCGGTGACGTTGTGCTTCAACGGCGACTTCAATTGGTTCAATGTGGATGACGCAGGGTTCCGTGCCGTCAATGAACGCGTGCTGCGACACGATGCGATCCTGGGTAATGTGGAAGCCGAGCTGCAAGCCACTGAAGATGCCGCAGGTTGCGGCTGTGCTTATCCGGATGAAGTAGATGCCGCTACCGTCGAACGTTCCAACCGCATCCACGCCCGTCTGAAACAGACCGCCGCGCAGCATCCCGATCTGCTGGCGGCGTTGGATGCCTTGCCCATGTTCGCGCGCTATACGGTCGGCAGTGTTCGTGTCGGTGTGGTGCACGGTGATGCAGAGTCATTGGCGGGTTGGCGCTTCGATACCTCGCTGACGCAAGACATCACGAGTGATGCCTGGTTACAACAGGTATTCGCCCAAGCGGAAGTCGATGTGTTCGCCAGCACCCATACCTGTTTGCCGGTCATGCGTGATTACGGAAATCAGGCAGTGATCAATAACGGCTCAGCCGGTATGCCGAACTATTCCGATACACACTACGGATTGCTGACGCGTATCAGCATGCAGCCAGCACCAGTTGAAACATTGGGAGGAGTGAAGATCAGAGAGGTCTATATCGACGCGCTGCCCATCCATTTCGATGTGCCGCGCTGGTTGAAGATGTTCGATAGTAACTGGCCGCGTGATTCGGATGCCTGGATGTCGTACAACGAGCGCATCCGCAACGGCCCGCCTCATGCGCTTCCCGCCCGTTGATCGAAAACAATTGCTGCGCTGCTCACTGAAGGCGCAGCAGGGGAATATGCGATAGCGATTGGCATTGACTGGGCGTGCATGGGCAAGGATACTTCGGGCCGTGCGGTGGGATGTTCCCTCCGCGAATTTTTTACACATCTCGTACTCTGTGGCTTCTGCGACTGATTCTTCCGTGATTCGATTGAGCGACCTGCGCCTGGACGACGCGCGTGCCTTGCTCGAACATGATCCGTCGAGCGAACTCCCTTCGCCGGAAGCCTCTCCCGCCGTTTACATGCAGAGCATCCTGGACGGTCTGTGCGAGCTTTCCTTGCGCGATCCGCTCACGGGGCTGTCCAATCGGCGTCATTTCAACAATCTGCTCAACCGCGAGATCGAATCGGTCGCGCGCTCCGGCGAGTCGGTGCTGCTGCTGATCATGGATATCGACCACTTCAAGAAGGTCAACGACACCTACGGTCACCATGCGGGCGATCTGGTGTTGCAGGCGGTCTCCAAATGTCTGGAAGCCTGTGTGCGACCGATGGATACTGTGTCGCGCTTCGGCGGTGAAGAGTTCGCCGCCATCCTGCCCAATTGCCCGAGTACCTTCGGCCCTGTCGTGGCGGAGCGTATCCGCGAGGCGGTGGCCGCGCTGGCCATCACCGTGTCACCGTCGGAAACGATACAAGTCACCATCAGCATCGGCGGTGCCTATGCGCCGGAATGGGTGCGTTCGACCATAGAGCTGTGGACCGAGCGCGCGGACGAACAGCTCTACCGCGCCAAGACGGCGGGACGAAATCGCGTTTTCATTGAAGAACAGCGCGGCGTTGCCGTTAGTGCAGATGAGAAAGGCATGTTGTTCGGGCATCACCTGTTCGGAGATCCCGCGTCCGAAGGCGTCGCCGACGCAGCGGGCAATGCAGTGGCAGACAGTGAAATGAACAGGGCGTATTGAAGATGAGCGAAGTATCGAATCCACCACAAGACGACACAGCAGAACCCGTGCTGGCGCTCAAGTCGCGCAGCAAGGTGATCGCCGTCACCAGCGGCAAGGGCGGTGTCGGCAAGACCTTCGTCTCGGCCAACCTTGCCTCGGCGCTGGCCAAGCGCGGCCTGCGCGTGCTGGTGCTGGATGCCGATCTGGGTCTGGCCAATCTGGACGTGGTGCTCAATCTCTATCCCAAGATCACCCTGCACGATGTCTTCACCGGCAAGTCCAAACTGGAAGACGCGATCTACAAGGCACCGGGCGGCTTCTCCGTGTTGCTGGCCGGTTCCGGCATGGTGGAATATTCGCGTTTGGCCCCCGAAGTGCGCGACGATTTCCTGCGCATCATGGAAAGTCTGGTGCCGAACTACGACATCGTGCTGCTCGACACCGGCGCGGGTATCTCGGACGTGGTGTTGTTCGCGGTGTCCATGGCTTCCGAAGTGCTACTGGTCGCCACACCCGAGCCGACCGCGCTGACCGATGCCTACGCCACCATCAAGGTGCTGGGCGCGCAACAGAAGCGGCAGCTCATACGCGTCGTCATCAATCAGGTGGCGCGCACCGGAGACGGCACCGCCATCACCTCACAGTTGCAGCAAGTGCTGGACCGCTTCGTGAACAAGGATTCCGAACACCCGCTGAAACTGATCCACATGGGCGACATCCCCGCAGACCCCGCGGTGCGTCAAGCCATCATGAAACGCCAATTGCTGGCGCAATCCGATCCGGGCTGTCCGGCGGCATTGTCCATCACGCAACTGGCAAGCAAAGTGGAAAGCGCGGTCATCAAGCACGGCGCGTGAGCCTCATCTGCTTGAAGGTAGGTAGACGGCGAACTCGACAGGTTTCTAGTGGGAAGTCATCGGCAATAGGGCAGCTATTCGGTTTTCGCCGATGTCTCCTTCTACCACTATAAAAAAGCTACTTTAAGGTTGGATGTCTGTACTTGTCGACGTGCCTGGTGTGGTTACGTTTTGTTAGAATCAAACCAAATATTCAAGGGTGAACCGACCTGAGATAACTACTAGAGGAAAATCGAGATAAATGTGGGATGAGACGGTTTGAAGCGGGAACAAATGGGATGAGCAATAAAAAAGAGTTTTAAACGATAAAAATAACGGCAATCAAGAAAACGTGGCGAAATTGTAGAAAAAAACGGCCCACACACCACGCGAATATATCAACCTATCCTCGAAGTGTATTTTCAAGCGCAGTACGAAGCACATCAGTAGCACCTTGCTCAAGTATAGTGGACCCATCCGTCAAGACAGAATTCAGTCTAGTTTAAGCTGGTCTG
>WOYI011351635.1_pt1 | contig 18562 bp, 17 predicted proteins | sample 6423411 | NCBI WGS metagenome assembly WOYI01 (sample SAMN13441803, study PRJNA592873) | oil field metagenome | biome: oil field; feature: oil-well bore; material: oil-contaminated soil; isolation source: oil-contaminated soil from oil-well borehole | place: Germany: Wietze | collected 2016-10-18 ...
ACCAGGTGCTGGCGTTTCTCAGTCAGCTGCCACCCTGCATCATCGCGATGGAAGCCTGCGGCGGCGCGCATTTCCGGGGCCGCGAGACCGGCAAGCTTGGCCATGAAGTGCGGCGGATCCCTCCCGCCTGGCTGAAGCCGTTCCTCAAGCGGCAGAAGACGGGATGGTTGCCGCCCTCCCCAGACGGCATCGTGATGTGCCAAGGTCGTGGTGTTCAACGCCACGAAAAGGAGAGGACGGCAAATGAAGGATACAATGATCGGTGTGGATCTGGCAAAGAGCGTCTTCCAGCTTCACGGCGCCAGCTTGGCCGGGCACTTGAAGTTTCGCAAGAAGGTGACGCGGGTCCAATTCCGGCATTTCATGGCGAAGCACGAACCTGCCGTCGTGGTGATGGAGGCCTGTGGCAGCGCGAGCTACCGGGCGCGAGAAATGATCAAGTTTGGCCATGAGGTCCGGTTGATCGCGCCGCAATATGTCCGGCCTTTCGTGAAACGGCAGAAAAACGATGCTGCTGACGCCGAGGCGATCGTCGTCGCGGCACAGCGCCCCGAGATGCGTTTTGTCGAGCCGAAGTCGGAAGATCAGCTGCCCGGCGGGCACTATGGGCCAAAGGTGCAGAATTGTTCCTTCAGTTCGTGCAAATCACCATCGGGAAAGCCCAGACAGATAGGACCATGGGAGACATTCATTCTACCTTGATACTCGGGTTTCTCGACCATCTCGAGAAGGGCGGGGGAATCAGTGTGCACAGCCGCACCCCCGGCTTTCCGTTGTGTAGATCCGGGCCTTTCCCAAATACGGTCGTGTCTCGAATCTGGTGCCGATCAGGCGGCGAGGTCGAGGCCAACCGCGCCGCTGCTCTCGCTGAGTGGCGTGGCCTTTGCGCGGCATAAGGGATAGCGTCACTATCCAAGCTGAGACTGGTTCGAATTTGTCTGCCAGCACCGCCATGTCAGATACAGAAAGCCTTCATGAAAAGTTCGCAGAGCATCGGCCAACGCCCGCATGTCTGCGCTGGCCTCGTCTGCCGAAATGGTTGATCATCAGGGTCATTTCCACGACTTGCCCTTACGCGGGCCATTCAATACGGTGGCGTGGCAGGTCAGTCAGCACGAGAAGAAGCAGATGGATCGAAAATTCCTGTTCGGTGCGACACTCGCAGTCGGCGCCGTCCTGTTGGTGCCTGGGGTTGCCGCAGCGGTTGGAAGGGCGGCGCGGCCCGTCGTGCGTGCCGCGTTCAAGACCGGGATAGTGGCCTACACGGAATTCCGTCGTGCCGGTGCCGAGGTCTATGAACACATGGAAGACCTCGCGGCGGAACTTCAGGCCGAGATGCAGCGTGCCAATGCCGGCGACGATCCGACAGCAGAGGCGGAGACTGCCAACGGCGCGGCCCATGTGAAGCAGCGAGAACGTGGGTAAGACGCGATCGGGAGGTGGATCACCCGTGAGGCTCGTGCGGGTCCACGAGGCTGCGGCGCGCCTTCGGTTGAGGATCGACCCGCCGTGCAATCCGGACGAGATGGCGGTCCTTGCGGACCGGCTTGCCCGGATCGCGGGGATAGCGCATGTCGTGGGTCGGCCAAACACCGGCAGCGTGATCCTGACGCTGGTGGACGATCCTGAAGCCGTTGTGGCGGCCATCGAGGCTGCAGGGGTTGCCCGGATCGAGGCCGCGCCAAGGGAACCTCCGGTCGGCCAGGTTCTGACGCTCGGGATGCTGCAGCTTGACATGGGTATCAAGAAACGCAGCGAAAATGCGCTCGATCTTCGCTCGACCCTTGCGCTGCTGCTGATCGGTGCTGCAATTTTGCAGGCTGCGCGCGGCCGGATAGCCGGTCCGGCATCGACGCTGGCCATGGCGGCGTTTTCGGTACTGGATACAAGCCGGCGCTAGGCCGGGTCAGCCCAGATCCGCAGCCTGGCTGGTGTCTTCCCAGGGCGGGTCAAGGTCGTCGCGACCCATGTGACCATAGGTGGCCAGATCGCGGAAGAACCGCCCGCCGCGCGCGGCGGGCAGGCTGCGCAGGTTCATCCGCGACTCGATGGTGCCGACGCCAAGATCGAAAAGCCTGCGGACCCTGTCGCCGATCTCGGAGTCGGGCAGACGGCCGGATCCGAAGGTGTCAATCTCGACGCTTGCCGGTTCGGTGTCTCCCAGCAGGTAGGACACCTGGACTTCGCATTCATCCGCCAGCCGCGCCGCCACGACGCATCGCGCGATCTGCCGCGCCGCATATGCCGCGATCCGGTCGATCCGCGAGGGATCCTTGCCGCTCAGCGCGGCAGTGCTCTGTCGCGCGTAGCCGCCATAGCTGTCGTCCGCGATCTTGCGACCGGTCAGGCCGGAATGCGCGCTTGGCCCGCCTGCACCCGGTCCGGACACGAAAACGACGCGTGTGCCCGCGTCGATGGCAAGGCTCCCCCCGCCAAGAGCGGCGCCGAAAACGTCGCGCGACAGATAGTCCTGTACCTCTCGGGACGCCACGGGTTCAAGAAGTCCTGCAGTCACGGCGATGGCGGCGATGCGCACGGGGCGACGGTCCTGGAATTCGATGGCCACCTGCGACTGGAGATCGGGTCCAAGCCAGGGCGCGCTGCCCGCCCGGCGCAGGTCGTCCAGCCCGCGGGTCAGCCGGTGGGCGGCCCAGATCGGATAGGCCAGACATTCAGGCGTATGGGTGCAGGCATGGCCGATCGCGGTGACCATGTTCGAGGCATGGGTCCGGTCACGCCTGGCGTATCCGTCGCCGATCACCAGATCCAGCATCACGGTTGGCTGGCTGCGGCGCTGACCGCCGTATCCGGCCGCTTCGAAAATCCGGCGCGCCAGCGCCGCCGTATCGAAAGGCGGTTCGCGGTCGGTGCGCAGCGAAAGGAAGATGACGTCACTTGCAATTGCGCATTCCGCCACCACACGGGCATCGGCATCGGCGGCCAGAAAGGCATCCACCATGGCATCGCTGATCTGGTCGCAGATCTTGTCGGGGTGACCTTCGCCGGCCGAACCGGATGTCATCACGAAGTTGCGCATCCCTGCCTCTCCACCTGGTCAAATCCGATCCGTATCCCCCGCCGGAGAAGCACGCTTGCCGACGGGGCGACGGCGGCAGCAAGGGCCACGGCGGTATCGACCGGCCCGATACGCCCAATGCGCATGAGGCGACTCAGCCCCGGCACCAGGAACGGCAGAATAGCAAACCCGGACGATACCAGGATGGCCCCGTTCAGCCTCGGGTTCTGCAACAGCGCTTTCGGCTTCAGATCCCGGATGTTGCGGCGTTGGCACACAAGCGCATATAGCAGTTGCCCCAGCGACAGCGACAGGTAGGTCATGGAACGGGTCTTCGGACCGGGCCCGTAGCGCACCATGCCATAGAGATGCGATGCAAAGGAAGCGGCAGCAATCGTTGTGCCGTCGATCCCCATTCGACGAAAGTCCGCGCGAGCGATGATCGGCTCGTTGCGGTCGCGCGGCGGGCGCTGCATCGCATCCGTGTCGGCGTCGGCCATCGCCAGACCCAGACCCGGAAGCACGTCCGACACGAGGTTGATCCAGAGCAGTTCCATCGGCGATTCCAGCTCTCTCGGACCATGCAGTGCCTCGGCCAGTTCGAGCATGATCTCGGACATGTTGGTGGTGATCAGGAATTCGAGCGCACGGCCGATGTTGCGATAGACCGAGCGCCCTTGCGAGATCGCATCGACCAGCGTTTCCAGATTGTCGTCGCGGATCACCACGTTGGCCACGTCGCGGGCGAGGTCAGTGCCGCTGGCCCCCATCGCGATCCCGACATCGGCCGCGCGCAGCGCCGGGCCGTCGTTCACGCCATCGCCGGTCATGCCGACCACGCGGCCCCCGGCCTGCAGCGCCTGCACGATGGCCAGCTTCTCGTGCGCGCTGACCCGGGCAAAGACATCGACATTGCCGACGAGTGCCGCCAGCAGCGCGGGGTCAAGCGCGCCGAGTTCGCCCACATCGACGATCCGGATCTGACCGTCGCGCCCCAGACCCAGTTCGCGGGCGATGCTGCCCGCCGTTGCCGCCTGATCGCCGGTGATGATCACAGGGTCCAGACCCGCGGCCTGCATGGCCATGACAAAGGGCCCGGCACCCGGGCGCAACGGATCGACCATCCCGACAAGGCCAAGCCAGGTCAGGCCCTGCGGCCGTTCGCCCTGCGGCGGGTGGCTGGCCTGGGCAAAGCCCAGGACCCGCGCGGGCCGGGCGGCCACGGCATCGTTCAGTGACAGGATCCGTTCGCGCGCCGCGGCATCCAGCGGGTATTCGCGCCCGTCCAGCAGGAACCTCTCGCAAAGCGCCAGCACGGCATCCGGCGCCCCCTTGACGATGGTGCAGGGCCCGTCGCCGTCGTGCACGGTGGTCATGAAGGGCCGGTTCGCACCCCGCGCAATGGTGATCGACCTGGGTCGGGCCTGGTGCAGGCCGGCGAAATCCGTCCCCTGCGCCATGGCGAATTCCGCAAGCGCCCTTTCGGTCGCCGAGGACCCCGCAAGCTCGCCTTCGACGATCCGGGCGTCGTTGTTGAGAGCGGCTGCGGCCACCAGCGGCCCGAGCGATGCAACATCGTCAAGCTCCACCACGCGGTCGCCCGCGACGGCGGCGACCACTTTCATCCGGTTCTGGGTCAACGTCCCGGTCTTGTCGAGGCAGATCGTCTGCAAGGCACCCAGGCTTTCCACGGTGTCGATCCGGCGCACGAGGATGCCCTGCCGTTCCATCCGCCTCAGCCCGAGCGCCATTGTCGATGTCGCAACCACCGGCAAGCCTTCGGGCACGGCAGCGACGGCGAGCGCCAGCGCGTCGCGCAGGATGACCGGCAGCGTATAGCCGCGCGCCAGCCCGACCCCGACGAACAGCCCGCAGGCGGAAATCGCCGCCTTCACCAGGCCTCGGCCGATCCGGTCGAGCTCGACCTCGACCGGCGCGCGCGGGCGGGTCGCGGTCTGGCTGAGGAGGGCAATTCGCGCCGCCTCGGTCTGTCGGCCGGTCGCCACCACGACGGCCGACCCGCGCCCTTCCGAGACGATGGTGCCCGCAAAAACCATCGTTGCGCGGTCCGCGATGGCCGCGCGTGGGCCGACCGGCGCATCGGCCGCCTTGGGCACGGGCACCGTCTCGCCAGTGAGGGCTGACTCATCAATGCACAAGCGATCGGAGGCCACGAGGCGCGCATCTGCCCCGATCTGCTCACCCGGGCCGACGATGTACACATCGCCCGGCACGAGCTCGGCCGAGCGGATACGCAGCTCCCGACCGTCTCGCAGCACGGTCACCTCCTGCGCCGATGTGTCCATCAACGAATGAATGGCGCTTTCGGCCTGTCCTTCGGTAACGTATCCGAGCACTGCGTTCGTGACCACGACAGCAAGCGTGGCAATGGCGTCGCCGACGCCGCCGGTCGCGACGGAAATGACGGCGGACCCGGTGAGAAGCGCCACCGGCAACGTCGCGAACTGGCTGCGCAGGATCGCGAAATCCGAGCGCCGCTCGTCCTGCGGCAGGACGTTCGGCCCGTACCTTCCAAGCCGCTGCGCGGCCTCGGCAAGCGACAGGCCGACTCTTGTGTCCGTCCTGGTCCTTGACGTGACATCATCGGGGGAAAGGTTGTGCCAGAGTTCGGTCGCACTCGGTCCCGCAACCGGGCGAAGACCCGCTCGGCGTGCCTTCGCCTCCGGCCGGTGTGGCGGCGGCTGGACCAGGGCGCCACCGTGGAGCGCCATCGCGAGCGCCTGGCGAACACGCTCGACAACGCCATCACGGTCGAGCGCCGGATCGAATTGAAGGATGATGCTGCCTGTGATGTCACGGATGTCGGATTCTGAGACGCCTTCCATCACGACAAGCAACTGATGAAGGCGCGCGACACAAGCCTTGTTTCCGGCCAGCGCATCGCAGCGCAGCCGCATTCGTCCGGGCGGCCTGTCTGACATCACTCGCAGTTGGGTCACAGATCGCGACAAGAGACGCCCCTTCGATCTTCGGCAGGACCCCGCAAGCTGTTGGATGGCTTTTCCGTTTTACTCATTTCGCGCGCAGCGTCCCGGAATTCCGTCTTGACGTGGACGGCGACCAAACTCAGCCGAACTTGCCGGCAATGAAGCGGCGAACCAGGTCGTGCTGCGCATTCTCGAAAACATCTTGCGTTGGCCCCACCTCCACCAGACGACCGAGGTGGAAGTAGGCCACTCGATCTGCGATCCGGCGCGCTTGCATCATCGAATGCGTGACGACGACGATAGTGTGGGCACCACGCAGGGTCATCATCAATTCCTCGATCAAGGCCGTCGCGAAGGGGTCGATCGAGCCTGTCGGCTCATCCATCAGAAGGACATCGGGATCGGTGGCAAGCGCACGGGCTATGCAGAGCCGCTGTTGTTGCCCGACGGAGAGATCCGGCCCTTGCAGGCTATGCAAGTCGTCCTTGACCTCGTCCCAGAGCCGAGCCTTGCGCAGACTTGCCTCGACGATCGAATCGAGTTCCGCGTGGTCGCTGGCAAGGCCATGTATCCGGGGCCCGTAGGCCACGTTCTCGTAGACTGTGGACGGAAAGGGATTGGGTTTCTGCGCCACCCAGCCAAATCGCCGCCGAAAGACAGGGGGATCGATGTCGGGGCCGTAGATATCCTGGCCGTTCATGAGGATCGTGCCTTCCATCCTTACGCCACGGGCGCCGAGATGCATCAGGTTCAGACATTTGAGCATCGTCGTCTTTCCGCATCCGGAAGGCCCGATGAATGCGAGTACCTCGCCGCGACGAACGTCGAGGTTGACGTTCACCAGCGCCTGCTTCGCCCCATACCAGAGGTTCAGGTCGCGAACCTCGATCAACGGTCGGCTTCCAGCATTGGAGGCTGGTGTCAGCACCGCAACATCTGGTTCTCCCTCCGCGACGGAGCGTCGGCCAGTGTCGTTCATGGCGATTCCCTTTCGCCTCCTCGACCGAATACCGCACGAAATTGTAACGTTTACTCCGTCCGGCCGACGCCCGCGGAAAACTGACGAAGATTTCACACCACCAGGGACACTATCAACATCTTCGACCCACATCGACATGAAGACTCGCCATGGCGACAATGACCAGCCTGACGCCCCGGCGCGCCCCCCGTTTGGAGGGGATGTCGATGCGGAAGGGTAATCTACTGGCCTTGGCACACCGAGGCTGGGATGACGGCAGTGTCAAAGGAACTGGGCTTGGAGCGGACAGGGCGGTTTTGTAGCCTCGGAGCATGACCATTTGCTCGCCCTTCCGCTACTTCAAGACGTCGCCGGAGATCATCCGCCTGGCCGTCATGATGTACACCCGCTTTCCGCTGTCGCTCCGAAACGTGGAAGATCTGCTGCATGAGCGGGGCATCGAAATCTGCCACGAAACGGTGCGGTTTTGGCGGCATCGATTTGGTCCGATGTTCGCCGCGGAGATCCGAAGGCGACGCGTCGAGGGGATGCGGTCGAGCCGCTGGCGCTGGCACGTAGACGAGGTTTTCGTGAAGATCAACGGTGAGCGGCACGGTCCAGCCGATGAACTCGTGACTGACTGTCTTCGCTCTTATGGCGCCGCACTTGGTGAACTCGGCATCCGCGACCGCCAGCGGACCGGCCGCTGGACGAACAACCGCGCGGAAAATTCGCATCAGCCATTTCGAAGACGGGAGAGGGCGATGCTCCGCTTCCGGCGGGTGCGAACATTACAGAAGTTCGCCGCCGTCCACGCCTCGGTCTACAACCACTTCAACACGGAACGCAGCCTCTCCAGCAGACAAATCTTCAAGGCCAACCGCGCCGCTGCTCTCGCTGAGTGGCGTGGCCTTTGCGCGGCACAAGGGATAGCGTCACTGTCCAAGCTGAGACTTGTTCGAATTTGTCTGCCATCAACTCCTCGCTGCATTCCCGCCTGATCCTTGCCTTCACGAGTGCCGAGCGGGTGACGATGGATGTGGGCTTCTACGACATGGCCAATGCGGCGGGGCGGCTGTCGGGCACACTGCTGTCGGGCGCCAGCTATCAGGTCGGCGGGCTGCCCTTTGTGCCTTGCGACGGCCGGGGGGATGGCGGCGGCAAGCTGGCTGGTGATGCGGCGGATCGAGGCTCAGGCCTGATCCATCGGCAGGACAACCGTCACCCGCAGCCCGCCCGACGCGGCCTCGCCAAGCTGCAGCGTGCCGCCGTGGCGCAGCACGATCCGGTCTGCCAGCGCGAGGCCAAGGCCGCTGCCGCCGGTCGCGCGGTTGCGCGAGCCCTCGCCCCGCTCGAACGGCTCCAGAAGGCGGGCGCGGTCCTCGGGCGGGATGCCGGGGCCGTCATCCTCCACCGTGACCACAAGCCGGCGCGGTGTGGCGGCCAGCGTCAGCCGGCAGTTGCCGCCGTATTGCAGCGCGTTGGCGATCAGGTTGGCGAAAGCGCGGCGCAGCAGTTCGGCATTGCCGGTCAGGGTGGCGGGGCGGCCGGGGGCGGCATCGTGCAAGGGCACATCCGCCTCGGCAGCCAGCGCTCGCAGCAGTGCCCGCAGGTCCACGCCCCGCTCCAGCGCGGCGAGGTCGGCGGCGGCAAAGCGGAACGCCTCGTCCGACACCCGCGCGATTTCGTCGATGTCGCGGCCTGCCGCCTCTTGCAGCGCGGGGTCGAGCTTGCGCAGGCGCAGGCGCAGACGGGTGAGCGGTGTGCGCACGTCATGGGCAAGGGCCGCGATCATGTCGGTGCGGCTGCGGTCCAGCCGGGCGATGCGGTCCTGCATGGCGTTGAACGCCGCGATCAGCCGCCGCAGATCCGGCGCGCCCGCCGGTGCCATCGGCACCGGGCGCAGGCTGCGCGCGAAGGAGGTGGCGGCGCTGCCAAGCTCGCGCAGCGGCCGCGTCTCGCGCCAGACCGCCAGCATCGCCAGCCCCGCGACGGCAAAGCCGAGGATTGCCGAGACCATGCCGAGCGGCAGCCCGGCCAGCGCCAGCCCCGTGACCCGCCGGCGCTGCACCACCAGCCACTGGCCATCGCCAAGCGCCACCGCGATGCGCACCCGGCCGGGATGCAGGACCGCGCGCAGCCGGGGCAGGGGGCCGGCCGCCTCCGCCGCCGGGATCGCCACCTGCAGCCCGCGCGCGCCCAGCACGGCGGAGTAGTCGCGCAGCCGCTCTGCCAGCCCCGGCAGCGGCAGATCGGCCGCGGCGGAGGTGGCGTCGCTCTGCGGTGCCTCGGGCTCGATCCGCAGCTCCACCTCGCTGTCGGTGAAGGCGCGCTTCAGCAGCTCGCGTTCCGCGGCATCGGCGCTGTCGAACAGCGCCACCATCGCCTCGATCTGGTCGGGATAGGGCAGCAGCGGGCGCTCCGCAGCCTCGTCCCGCCGGTCGGCGAGATAGGCGACAACCCCCAGCGCCTGCACCGAGAAGAGCCCGAGCGCCAGCAGCAGGATCAGCCGCCCGGCAAGGCCGAGCCGGCTCATGCCCGGCCCCGCCGCACCGGCGGCGCGAACATGTAGCCGCCGCCGCGCACCGTCTTGAGGATCTGCGGCAGGCCCGCGTCATCCCCCAGCTTGCGGCGCAGCTTCGACACCTGCACGTCGATCGCCCGGTCGAATGGCCCGCCCGCGCGGCCGCGCGTCGCATTCAGCAACTGATCGCGGGTCAGCACCCGGCCCGGATTGGCAACGAAATGCGCCAGAAGCTCGAACTCGCCCGAGGAGAGGCCGGCATCCTCCCCCGTCTCGCGGTCGATCAGCGCATGGGCGGCAAGGTCCAGCCGCCAGTTGAGGAAATCGGCGACCTCGCGCGGGGCATCGACGGCGGGCTCGGGGCGGCGCAGCACGGCGCGGATGCGGGCCAGCAACTCGCGCGGGTTGAACGGCTTGGGCAGGTAGTCGTCCGCCCCAAGCTCCAGCCCGATGATGCGGTCGATGTCGGTGCCCCGCGCCGTCAACATCACGATCCGCATCCGCCCCTGCGGCGCAAGTCGGCGGCAGATCGACAGCCCGTCCTCGCCCGGCAGCATCAGGTCCAGCAGCAGAAGGTCCGGGGACTCGCGCAGCAGGAAGGCATCCAGCGCGCGGGCGCCATCCAGTTCGGTGACGGCATAGCCCTGCTCCTCCAGCATCGCGGCAGTCAGCGCGCGAAGCTCGGGGTCGTCCTCGACGATGGCGATGTGCTGCGGGGCGGTCATGGCGGGCAGCCTAGCAGCAGCCGCGCCGCGCCAGAAGCGGGCAAGAGGGCAGGGTTACAAAACGTCACAAAGCTTTTCACGCCGCTCATCCAGGACTTACGGGGCGGGGGCATCTTTGGTCCATCGACGCAGACAACGATGGAGTGGACCATGACACGCACCCTTCTGCCCCTTGCGCTGCTGGCGCTGACCGCCGCCGGCTCCGCTCAGGCCCAGGGCTTCGGCGCAGGCCGCGCGATGGGAAAGATCGACACCAATGGCGATGGCCTGATCTCGGCTTCCGAGGTCGAGTCGGTGAACGCGATGCGCTTTCAGCGGCTCGATGCCAACGGCAATGGAGCGCTGACGCCCGAGGAATTCAGCGCGCCCGCGATGCAGGCCTTCGCCGCGATCGACGCCAATGGCGACGGCGCGCTGAGCCGCACCGAGATACGCGCCAAGGCCGATGCCGCCCGCGGGCTGTTCGGCATGGCGCGCTGAGCCCCCCAACCGCTGAGCCCCCAACCAAGGAGACTTCCGATGACCTTCCGTACCTCCCTTTGCGCAGTTGCAATGATCCTCGCGACCGGCGCCGTCCCGGCCTTCGCCGATGCCACCTTTGGCCGCAGCGTCCAGGGCCCCAATGGCCACGGCGTGACCATCGAGGGCAGCGGCAGCTATGACGCTGACGCCGGCCGTTCGCGCGAGGCGACGATCACCACGAACAACGGCAACAGCTATACCCGGTCCACCACCGCCAATTGCAGCGGCGGCGGCGGCAGTGCGAATTGCAGCAAATCCTCCACCCTGTCGGGGGCGAACAATTCGGCCAGCCGGTCGGTGGAGCGCAGCGCAAGCGACGGGTCGGGCACAAAGACGATCACCCGCGAAGGGCCGCGCGGCAACAGCGTGGTGCGCCAGCGCTGGATCACCGTCAACCCGTAAGCGGCAACCGGGACGGCCCGGCCGCCGCCTCCAAGCCCCCGTAACCGGCCGGACCTGTCCCGCGGTGCGCCTGCCCCGCGGGACAGGTTTTGGGCGCAAAGCGCGGGGAGTCCTCACGACTGCCGATTTCTTGGGCGTTCTGCCGCGCCCCCCGGCCCGCCGTGGCGCGAGACAAAGGCGCTGGCACGCCGCCCGTCGTCGAGTACAGCCGAGAGGTCCAGGCCCGCGCGGCCGAGGATCTGGCCCTGCTGCCGGAGGGCTCGGCGATCGCGGAGATGCTGGCCGACTACGCCGTGATGAGGGAGCAGGCGCGGGTATGCATGTTAAATTTTCGTAACGATGCAGGCTGGCGATTGCTCAAGTTCCTATTTTTTATATCCACGAAATATGGAAGAGTTGATTTCCGCCCGCCCGTCGATCCTCGGTCATCCGTAGCGGTTGGCCGTCTTCCGGCTCCTCATGCGCCGGCACCCAGATCGCGTGCCCGATGGAGAATTGGCGGAAGCGCTGGATCTCAAGGCGTCGACGCTTTCGGCGTATCTTTCGGCCCTGCAGCAGGCCGGGCTGGTAGATCAGGAGCGGGTCGGCACGTCGCTGCGTTATTCGATCGCCATGACGGAGGTGCGGCGCACCTTCGACTACCTGCTCCTCGACTGCTGTCGCGGTCGGCCGAAGCTCTGCTCCCCCGTCTATCTGTCCTCCTCCACAGGAAACCAGCCCATGTCCGACCGCAAGTACAAGGTGCTCTTCATCTGCACCGGCAATTCCGCCCGCTCGATCTTTGCCGAGTCCATTCTGCGCAAGGAGGCGGGCGACCGCTTCGAGGTCTATTCAGCCGGCACCAGGCCCCAGTCGGAACTGAACCCGTTCGCGCTCGACGTGCTGAAGCAAAAGGGGCACGACATCTCGGCCCTGCGATCCAAGAACATCGGCGAGTTCCAGGGCCCGGATGCGCCGAAGTTCGATTTCGTGTTCACCGTCTGCAACCAGGCTGCGAACGAGGAATGCCCGGCCTGGACCGGCCAGCCAGTGAGCGCCCACTGGGGCATGCCGGACCCGGTCAAGGCGGAAGGAACCGACGCACAGAAGAGCCTCGCCTTTCATCAGGCCTATGGCGCTCTGCACAACCGGATCAAGGTCTTCACGGCGCTGCCGATCGCCTCGCTCGATCGAATCTCGCTCCAGAAGGCGGTGGACGATATCGGCCGGACCGACGCCGGTACGCGCGCATGACCGTCTACGCCCTCAACGGCCTCGGCCGCATCGGCAAGCTTGCCCTCAAGCCGCTTCTCGAGCGCGACGCGCAGATCGCATGGATCAACGATGCGGTCGGCGATCCGGCCATGCATGCACATCTGCTGGCATTCGATACTGTCCATGGTCGGTGGAATGCGGCTTTCGCGCATGACGCCGATAGCGTCACCATCGACGCTACGCGGCTGTCGGGCTTCTCGCCTTCTCTGGCGCACCATTCATGACTGAGGCCTCGCGACCGGCACATGAGCTTCCCTTACCCGAGAGATAGCTGCATTGCCTGTGCCCGGCTCCCGTCGCTAACATATGGGCAGGGAGGCCATTTTCGATGAACAGGAGGCGATTCCTCGCCGGAGCGAGTACATGCGCGGCAGTCAGTGTGCCGACCTTGGTGCGGGCCGCGGAGTCATTCCGTCTCGGGCTGACCCCTGTCTTTCTGGACAACGATGCCGTCGTCATCGAACGCCTGAGGTCCGCACTCTCGGAAGCGATGGGCGAACCGGTCGATCTGATCCAGCGCAGGACGTATCAGGAGATCACCGCGACCATTCTGGACGGATCGGTGGATGCCGCCTGGATCTGTGGTTATCCCTTCCTACAGCACCGCGACAGTCTTTCGCTGCTTGGCGTTCCGGTCTGGCGAGGACGTCCCCTCTACCAATCCTATCTGATCGTGCGGGAAGATGACGAGGCAGAGGGGCTCGAGGACCTCCGGGGAGATGTTCATGCCTTCTCTGATCCCGACAGCAATTCGGGCTATCTGGTCACCGCGTCCGATCTCGCGCGCATGGGCGCAACACCCGAGCGCTTCTTCTCGCGTTCGCTCTTCACTTACGGACACCGAAACGTCGTGCGCGCAGTCGCGGGCGGGCTGACCCGCTCGGGGAGCGTGGACGGTTACGTTTGGGAAACTCTTGCCAATGTCGAGCCGTCCCTGACCGCGGGAACGAGGGTCGTGACACGGTCCGAGTGGCTTGGGTTCCCGCCGTTCGCCGCGCGTGCGGATCGTGCGTCAGAGCGGACAGTTCGGAGGTTCGGTGAGGCGCTGCGAGGCCTCGACGCCACTCCGGCCGGACGCGAGGCGCTTCAACTCCTGTTTCTCGATCGGATCGAGGAGGGAGACACCAGCCTGTTCGACGGCATTGCCGTGCGGATGGCCGAGCTCTCCGGACGCTGACCATGCTGATGCGTGTCGGGACCTGGCCAATCACGATACGGATCGCCGTCGCGACTGCGGTTCTCATGGTCCTGCTCGGTCTCGTCGCATCGCAACAGGTCCTCTCCACGCTCGGCAGACTTCAGGACGCCCGGCTGCAGGAATATGCGCGGCTTCACGTCGAGGGCCTTGCCGTGGCCTTGGGTCCGTTCGTGCTGCACAAGGACGTGTGGGAAGTCTACGATACGCTTGACAGGGCGCGCGCCAACGCCTCGGGCGAACGTACCCTCTTCACGGTCGTGGCCGACGAACGGGGCCGCGTTCTGGCCGCGACAGATCCACTGCGCGCACCGGTGGATGAAAGCATCGAGGCTTTCGCGGACGAAGCTGTTCCGGTCAGCGAAGTGACCGCGGCAAACGGAGACTCGGTGGTACGGGTGACGGCGCCCCTGTCCGTTCAGGGCCGGGACGTTGGACAGATTGTGACGGAACTCGATGTCAGCGATCTTGTCGCGCAACGTCGAAACGCGGCGCTCGCCCTCCTGGCGGGCAATGCGGCGGCCACGATGATCCTCGTTCTCGCAGGATACTTCGTCATGGCGCGGATGCTGAAGCCGGTCGAGCTTCTGGCACACCACATGGGGGAAGCGGGCGACGCCCCTCATCCCATTCCCGAAGCGGCGATCCCGCGGTCGGATTCCGTGCTGTCCAGGCTCTTGCGCAACTTCAACGACATGGCCGGCGCGATCGACGCGCGGACCGAGGCCGATCGGCGTCTCGCGGAACGGGAACGCTTCGTGAGCCTCGGACGGCTTTCCTCGTCCCTGGCGCACGAGATCAACAACCCGCTCGGGGGCCTTTTGAACGCGACGGACACGATCCGCACCTACGCCGATCGTCCGGATGTCGTCCGCCAATCCGCGGACCTGCTCGACCGTGGACTTCGGCACCTGCGCGACGTAAGCCGGGCCATTCTGGAAGAGAACCGAATAGACAGGTCGGGCCGCCTGCTTTCCAAGTCCGATTTCGAGGATCTGCGGCTGCTCTTCGAGCCGGAGACGACCCGTCGAGGGCAACACCTGGAATGGAAGATCGACGGGGCCAACGACGTCATCCAGAACCTTCCATCGGCACCCGTCCGGCAGATCGCGCTGAATCTCCTGTTGAACGCGTCATCGGCCGCGCCCGACGGTGGCGCGGTATCGCTCAGCATCCGCGAGGAGAACGACAGGCTCGAGCTGGCGGTGAGCGACGATGGACCGGGTCTTTCGGAAGCTGCCCGCGCGCGCCTCATGTCCGAGGCGCCCGTGGATCCCGGCGGAGGGGTCGGGTTGCGACTGGTCCGGGATCTCGTGACCGGGCTCGGTGGCGGCGTTGCGTGCCACCGGTCGGAAGGCAGAACCCAGATCACTGTCAGCCTGCCGAGACGGGAGGCCCGGCCATGCTGACGGGCCGCTATCTCGTCCTGATCGAGGACGATGCCCTGATGGGGAACTCGCTCGTGCAGCGCCTGGAACTGGAAGGGGCCGAGGTCACCTGGGTCAAGCAGGCGGTCCGCGGCGTCTCGGCCGTCCGGACACCGCGCAGGCCGGTCGATGCCGTCATTTGCGACATTCGCCTGCCTGACGGCACCGGGGAGGAGATCTTCAACACGGTGTCGCGAAGGATCGCGCCGCCGCCCTTTCTCTTCATCACGGGCCAGGGCGAGATCGACCAGGCTGTCCGCCTGTTGAGAGCGGGTGGCGCCGACTACATGACCAAACCCTTCGACATGCCGGCCTTCCTCGGGCGTCTCGCGCAGATCCTGCGTCCTGATCCAAGCGCGGGCCTGCCGGCTCAGACCGGCATTTCGCCCTTGGCCCGCCAGGTGGACGCGCTGGTTGCCGAATTCGCCGGGCATGACCGGCCGGTCTTGATCCGCGGAGGACGCGGCCTCGGAAAGGAACGCATTGCGAGGCGCATTCACGACCTTTCCGACCGACGCTCTGCCCCGTTCATCGCATTGAATGCATTCAGGGATGACATGTCGGACGAAGAGCTAGCCGCAGCGTTCGAGATGGTTTCCGGCGGCACTCTCTTCGTGAACGGCGTGGGGCGTCTCGACGGCGCGGGCCAGAACCGTCTGATGGACGCTCTCGAGGCAGCCCCCTTCAGACTGATCGTCTCCTGCGGCACCCGGATCGAGGAGAAAGCCGAGGCGGGCAACTTCCGCTCCGACCTACTTTATACGCTTGTCGCGAACGAGATCGTGGTTCCGCCCCTGTCACAGCGGGGCGAGGACGCGGTCTGGCTGGCGGGCCAGATGTTCAAGGCTCTGAACGAAAGACGTGAGGCACCGATGCGCGGGATTTCCGAACTCGCCCTGACAGCCATCCGCGATCATGAGTGGCCGGGGAACGGGCGCGAACTCCGGTCCCGGCTTCTGCGCGCCATTGACGTTGCGACCGGCGACTGGATCTATCCGGCAGATGTATTTCCGGAACTGAATCAGGAAGACATGGAGGTTCAGTCCCTGTCGGAAGCCAGAGGCGTTGCCGAGCGCCGCCAGATCATCAAGGCGCTCGAGCACACTGGCGGGCAGATCGCTGAAGCCGCCCGTCTCCTGAAGGTGTCAAGAACGACTCTCTGGGAGAAGATGCAGAAGCTCGGTCTTTGATGCCGCAGACGTTCGGAAATCCGAACGTCTCGAATGCTTGAATACAAACAGAGACTTATTGTTTCGCTGCGCACTGACGGGCGTTCACATCCTGCCTGGGATCTGGGCTACGCTGCTCAAAATATATCGAGGGAGGACTCTATCCATGAAATGCAACCGCATGGTCGATGTCGGCCGGCGTCAGTTCCTGCGTGGCGGTCTTGTCGGCGCCGCAGCTGCAACCGTCCTGCCCGCGAGCCAGGCGAAGGCGCAAGGCCTCGCTCGTGTCGACTACCCGTCGAACCGGCTGGCCAACGTCGCCGATCTTGTTGTCAACGAACCGATGGACATCGCCTATCCCGATGCCGATAGCCCCGGTGTGCTTCTCAAGCTGGGACAGGCCGTGGAGGGGGGTGCGGGGCCGGAAGGCGATATAGTAGCCTATTCGGTGCTCTGCCCGCACAAGGGGTGGATGCTGTCCTACAATGCCGCCGACAAGACGCTGAACTGCCCTGGCCACTATTCGCGCTTCGATTGCGAATCCGGCGGGCAGCAGACCTGGGGGCATGCCACCCAGAACCTGCCGCAGTTCGAGCTCCGCGTGGACGGCGACGGCGACATCTTCGCCGAGGGTGTGGATGAGCTCATCTACGGCCGCCTGTCGAACGTCCTGCAAAGCTGAGGAGAGGGAAAGATGGCTTACAAGCGTTTCACCGACCGTCTTCCGATCATCCCGGCCGACGCGGAAGAGCATAATGCGGTGTGCCACTATTGCATCGTCGGCTGCGGCTACAAGGCCTACACCTGGCCGCTGAACCGGCAAGGCGGCACCGCGCCGAACCATAACAAGTTCGGCGTCGATCTGAGCCAACAGCAGTTTCAGGATACCGAAGCCTGGTATTCGCCGTCGATGTACAACGTGGTCAAGAAGAACGGCCAGGACGTGCATCTTGTGATCAAGCCAGACGTCAATTGCGTTGTGAACTCAGGTCTCGGTTCTGTGCGTGGCGCACGCATGGCGGAGAACCGCCGCTCGGATGTGATGGGCACCCAGCAGCAGCGGCTAACCGATCCGCTGGTGTGGCGCTACGGCACCTGGCAGCCGACGACCTGGGACGACGCGCTCGATCTCGTGGCGCGTGTCACCGCGCGTTTCGTCGAGGCCGATGACGAGGATCAGCTCTATGTCTCGATGTTCGACCACGGCGGTTCGGCCGGCGGCTACGAGAACACCTGGGGCACCGGCAAGCTCTACTTCGGCTCGATGAAGGTGAAGAACTGCCGGATCCACAACCGCCCGGCCTACAACTCCGAGGTCCATTCCTCGCGCGACATGGGCGTGGACGAACTTAACTACGCCTACGCGGACTTCACGCTCACGGACACGATCATGATCGTGGGCGCCAACCCGCTGGAAACGCAGACCAACCTCTTCCTCAACCACATGGTGCCGGGGATGCAGGGCGGCGCGAAGGTCATCATCGTCGATCCGCGCCGGACCGTGACGATCAATGCCTGCGAAGTGGCGGCCGGTGCCGAGAACGTGCTGCATCTGCAGCCGAATTCGGGCACCGACCTCGCGCTCTTCAACGCGATCCTGACCCATGTGGCCGATCAGGGTTGGGTGGACCGCGCGTTCATCGACGCCTCGACCTTCCGGAACGGCACCGCCGTTGCCCAGGACGAGGCGCACCCGGCCGCGCTCGGCACCTTCGAGGATGCGCTCGAGGCGATCCGGATTTCGACGGCCGATGCCGCCGCGATCACCGGAGTCCCGGAGGCCGACATCATCAAGGCGGCCGAGTGGTATGCCAAGCCGCAGGACGACGGAGCACGGCGCAAGGCGATCATCGCCTACGAAAAGGGGATCATCTGGGGCAACGACAACTACCGGACCATCGGCGCCCTCGTGAACCTCGGTCTCGCCGGCGGCAATATCGGTCGTGAAGGCGGCGGCGTCTGCCGTTTGGGAGGCCACCAGGAAGGCTACTACCGGCCCGGCGACGGCCATGTCGGCCGCCCTGCACCCTACTTCGATCAGCTCCTGATCGAAGGCGGAGGCGCGGTCCACCACATCTGGGCCTGCGACCACTACAAGACGACGCTGAACGCCAGCCGCTTCAAGCGCGAGTACAACCGGCGCACCAACATGGTGAAGGAGGCCATGGACAACGCGATCGGCGCGACCCGCCTGGAACTGGTCGACGCGATCGAGGGCGCGATCCGGGCCGGCGGCCTGTTCTCGGTCAACGTCGACATCATCCATACCCAGATCGGTCAGGCCGCGCATGTCATCCTGCCGGCCGTCGAGTCGGGCGAGATGAATCTGACCTCCATGAACGGGGAACGCCGCCTGCGGCTGACCGAGAGGTACATGGACGGTCCGGGCCAGGCGCTGCCGGACTGCCTGATCGCGGCAAGG
>WOYI011144638.1_pt4 | contig 18501 bp, 16 predicted proteins | sample 6423411 | NCBI WGS metagenome assembly WOYI01 (sample SAMN13441803, study PRJNA592873) | oil field metagenome | biome: oil field; feature: oil-well bore; material: oil-contaminated soil; isolation source: oil-contaminated soil from oil-well borehole | place: Germany: Wietze | collected 2016-10-18 ...
CTCCATGCTGGAGATCCACACACCCTTCTCTTCTCTTCTCTTCTCTTCTCTTCTCCCCGCTCCCCGGAGGTCCGATGTCCTACGTGAAACCCGCTGAACTGGTCACCCGCATGGTGGATGCCGGCGCCAACAAGATCCTCATGTCGACCCGCGACACCCTCATCCGCGCCATCATGGGCGGCGCGATCCTCGCGCTGGCCGCGGCATTCGCGATCACCGTCTCGGTGCAGACCGGGCAGCCGCTCCTCGGCGCTGTGCTCTTCCCCGTCGGCTTCGTGATGCTGTACCTGATGGGCTTCGACCTGCTGACGGGAGTGTTCACGCTCGCACCGCTGGCCTGGATCGACAAGCGACCGGGAGCCACCACCGGCGGCGTCCTGCGCAACTGGGGGCTGGTGTTCCTCGGGAACTTCATCGGCGCGTTCCTGGTCGCCGTCCTCATGGCGGTCTACTTCACCTACGGGTTCACGACCGAGCCGAGCGCTGTCGGTCAGGCCATAGGCGAGATCGGGCACAGCCGCACCGTGGGATATGCCGACCACGGCATGGGCGGAATGCTCACGCTGTTCGTTCGGGCCGTGCTCTGCAACTGGATGGTCTCGACGGGGGTCGTCATGGCGATGATGAGCGACAGCCTGGTGGGCAAGGTCGTCGGCATGTGGATGCCGATCATGCTCTTCTTCTACATGGGATTCGAGCACTCGATCGTGAACATGTTCCTGTTCCCGTCCGGCCTGCTGCTGGGCGCCGACTTCACCCTGGGCGACTACCTGCTGTGGAACGAGTTCCCCACGGTCATCGGCAACCTCGTCGGCGGCATCACGTTCGTGGGCCTGACCCTCTACAGCACCCACGGCCACACCGCGCCGTCGCGGATCCCGACGATGCGCGACGGCTCGTCCCGCCGACCGACCGCGCCGCTCAGCGCCTCGGCCGACGCGCCGGCATCCGTCCCCGTCGGCGTCTGATCATGCGGATGCGGCCCCGCCTTCGGGTGGGGCCGCATCCGCATGTACGAGGGTCAGGATGCGGCTCGCATCGCCTCATGGAAGCGGTCGACGATCACACGCGCCACGCGCGGTTCGGCTCGACCGTCGGGCGTGAGCGCCAACGGAGCGCTCACAGCGTCGGCGCCGCTCGCGGCCACCAGGCTCGCAAAATGCCCCGGTGCGAGCACATAGCTCGCCGCGATCACGCGCTCGGCACCCGCAGCGCGCGCCGCCGCGACCGCGTCGGCGATGTGCGGCGTGACGCCCGCGGCGTAGCCGACCGTCAAGGGCCACGGCAGTCGCTCGCGCACCGTCTCGGCGAGTGCCTCCACGTCGGTGACGGCGACGGGGTTCGCGGAGCCCGACGCCGCGAGCACCACGTGCGTGCCGCGCAACGGCTCACCCTCGAGTTCCGCGAGGCGCGAGATCAGCACATCAGCCAGCAGCGGATGCGGTCCGAGCGGGAGAGCGGCGCGCACGTGTGGGTATGGAGCGGCCGCGCGGGCAATGTCCACACTGGTGTGAAACCCGCGGGAGAGCAGCAGCGGGACGATGATGGCGCGCTGATCGACCGGCACGTCTGCGACCACGTCGGCCACCGCGGGTTCTTCGACATCGACGAAGGCGGGAAGCACGCGAGTGCCCGGCAGCAGGCGCACAACCTCGGCGACCAGCGCGGACACGACCGCACGACCGTCGGCGAAGCGCGTGCCGTGCGAACAGGCGATCAGCGTGGTCGCGGAGGCGTCGCTCACGCGTCCACGTCCACGTCCACGTCGAGTCGATAGCCGCGCTTGATGACCGTCCTGATGATGCCGGGAATGCCGAGGGCCTCTCGCACCCGCGCGACGGCCATCTCGACGGCATGGTCGCCCTGCCCGGTGCGCGGGAGAGCCTCCACCAGCTCCGCGCGGGCCACCACATCTCCGCGTGCGTCGAACAACACTCCCAGCAGGCGACCGGCCGTGCGCGAGAGAGGGATGAAGCGACCGTCGATGATCGCGCCGCCGCTGCGCAGCTGCAGAGCGCCCGCGCTGGTGAGCAGCGACGGCGCGGACCCACCACCGAAATGCGTGACGACGCCGCGCACGAGCGAGCCGAGCCTTCCGCGCTCAGCCAGCAGCACGGGAACCTGAGCGCCCACCAGCGGGCCGGCGGTGATGGGGCCGACCGCAGCCATCACGAGGCGCCCGCCGCTCGCCCTCCGACGGATCTCCGTCAGGCATCCCGCACCCGCCGCCTCCGCCAGCCATTGCGCCGCGCCGGGCGCGGAGGTGAACAGGACCGCGTCGACATCGCCGTCGGCGGTCTGCGCGACAGAGCGCCTCACGGTGTCGGGATCCGGCGGTGGCCCCCACCGGTAGACGGTGAGGCTGACGACATCGCCTCCGTGCGCGGCGAACAGCTCATCAAGGCCGTCAGCGCCCGACCCGTGGTGCTGCACGGCGATCCGGGCCCCCTCGATGCCCTGCGCGATCAGGTACTCGCCGAGCTCGGCAGCCGTCTCGGACTCGGCCACCCAATCGGCCGTGAATCCAGCCTGCTGGATCGCGCCCCGGGCCTTCGGGCCCCGTGCGACGAATCGCGCCCCGGTCAGTGCCGTCGTGAGTTCGTCTGCGAGCCCGGCCTCGTCGGCCGCATCGATCCAGCCACGGAATCCGACACCGGTCGTGACCACGACGATCTCCGGCGGGGCGGCGATCAGCTCGCGCGTCCGCGCCCAGAGGGCTTCGTCGTCGATGTGGGGAACGATCGTGAGGGCGGGTGCCTGCTGCACGAGCGCACCGTGACGCTCGAGCGCGGCGGTCAGCTCACCCGCGCGGCGATCGACGGCGATCACAATCGTGCAGCCTCGCAGGCTCTCCGAGAGCGGAGGTGGCGGAGTCACCCCGCCCATTCGAGCGCCCGCTCGGGGTGAGGCATCAAGAAACCCGCGCGCGCGACCTCGCCGACGACGATCACCGCGGGGTTGCGAACGCCCGCACGGCGCGCGTCGGAGACCGCGCAGCCCAGCGTCGTGTGGGTCGTGCGCTGCTGCGGCGTGTGTCCACTCTCGACGATCGCGACCGGGCGGCCCGCATCCGCACCCTCAGCGAGCGCGGCGTCGACGAGTGCGGCCAGCGCGGCAACGCCCATCAACACGACGACCGTCACGTCGGCGTCGGCGAGCGCCGCGCGCGTCGCCGGAGTGAGAACGGCCTGCCCGTTGACGATGTGCACCGCCGAGGCGGTCCGGCGGTGGGTGACGGGGATTCCGGCAGCCTGCGGCACCGAGATGGCACTGGAGACGCCGGGAACAACGTCGACGGGCACGCCCGCGGCCACGCACGCGAGCACTTCCTCGCCGCCGCGCCCAAAGACGAAGGGGTCGCCGCCCTTGAGGCGCACGACGCGTCGGCCCCCGCGCGCGTGCTCGATCAGCAGGGCGTTGATCTCCGCCTGCGGGACGGGGTGGTGACCGGGCTGCTTGCCCACGTCGATGACGAGCGTATCGGGGTCGAGCTCCTCGATGAGCTGGGCCGCGGGCCCGAGACGGTCGGCGACGATCACGTCCGCTTCGGCGATGAGCCGCCGCCCGCGCACCGTGAGGAGGTCCACGGCCCCTGGTCCCCCGCCGACGAGGTCGACGCGACCGACGCCCGTCGTGCGGAGATGGCGCAACGGCAGGCGCCCGTCGGCCAGGAGGCGGTCGATGGCATCGCGCACGCGCACGGATCGCCGCGGGTCGACACCTGAATCCGACACGACGCCGACCAGCACGTCTCCGGACGCGGTCTGCGCGGTGAGGCGGGCCGAACCGTGTCCCGCGCTGGAGGCGTTGACGCAGAACACGCGGCGGCGCTCACACGCGGCGGCGACGGTCAGATCTGTGCGGGGATCACCCGTGGCCGTGTGGACCATCCAGGCGCCGGCAAGATCGCGCCGACGGAAGCGACGCCGGATCCAGGCGACGTCGCTGCGTCGCACCAGCTCGCGTACTTCGGGGCAGAGCTCGGGTGCGACGACCCGCAGGTGCGCGCCGTCGTCCAGCAGCCGTCGCATTCGACGGGCGGTGACGGCACCACCGCCGACCAGCAGGACCTCGCGCCCGACCAGGGACAGCCCGATCATCGTCGTCATCGTCACTCCTCCCAACGTATGCAGAGTTCCTCGCCCCGCCGTGCGACGGGCCAGACCCGCAGATGGGCGGGTTCCTTGCCCTGCGGATCCAGGCAGACGCCGGTCCGCAGGTCGAATACATGCTTGTACATGGGTGACGCGATCGTCGGCGCATCGGCGCGAGTGCCCACGATTCCTCGAGAGATCACGTTGGCCCCACTGTACGGGTCGAGATTGGACACCGCGTGCAGCGCACCGTCGCGGAGCAGAAAGAGGGCGACCTGGGTCGAACCGATCAGGGCCGCCCGGCCGCGCTCGACTTCGAGGTCCGAGACGGCGCAGAGCCGCAGCCACGTGTGCCGCCGCGCACCCGTCATCGCCTCGACGACGGTCATCGCCGCACCGCCAGCGTGGTGCCGGCAATCGGAACCACTCCCGCGCGACGCTCTTCTGCGCTCGCGGGGCGGACCTGGCCGCGCTCGGCGACGTAGGCCAACGACGGGTCGGGGGTGTCGGGCGCGTTGACGAACGAGTGAAAGCGCGCAAGCTTCTCGGGGTCGGCGAGCGTCGCCGCCCATTCGTCCTCGTAGCTGTCGACGTGGCGCGCCATCGCGGCGTCCATATCGCCGCAGATGCCGAGACTGTCGTCGAAGATCACGGCGCGCAGTTCGTCGAGGCCGCCCTCCAGATCGGCCACCCACGGCGCCGTCCGCTGCAGCCGGTCCGCCGTGCGGATGTAATAGAGGAAGAAGCGGTCGATCGCCCGGATCAGCCCGTCGTCATCGAGACCCTCGGCGAGCAACTGCGCGTGCCGCGGGGTGAAGCCGCCGTTGCCGCCGACGTAGAGGTTCCAGCCGTTCTCGGTCGCGATGACCCCGGCATCCTTCCCGCGCGCTTCGGCGCACTCACGCGCGCACCCCGAGACCCCGAGCTTCAGCTTGTGCGGAGCGCGCAGTCCGCGATAGCGCAGTTCAAGCCGCACCGCCATCCCGACCGAGTCGAGCACCCCGTAACGACACCAGGTCGACCCGACGCACGACTTGACCGTCCGCAGCGACTTGCCGTAGGCCTGCCCCGATTCGAAGCCGCCGTCGACCAGGCGCCGCCAGATCTCGGGCAGCTGCTCCAGCCGGGCACCGAACATGTCGATGCGCTGGCCACCCGTGATCTTCGTGTACAGCGCATAGTCGCGCGCGATCTCACCGATGACGATCAGCCCCTCGGGCGTCACTTCGCCACCGGCCATACGCGGCACGACCGAGTAGGTTCCGTCACGCTGCATATTGGCCATGACGTGATCGTTCGTGTCCTGGAGCGTGGCGTTCTCACCATCGAGGACGTGTCCGCCGACGAGTGTCGAAAGGATGCTCGCGAGCGCCGGCTTGCAGACGTCGCAGCCGCGTCCGCGGCCAAAGCGCTCGATGATGCCCGAGAACGTCGTCAGCCCCGAGACGCGCACGGCGTCGAAAAGCTGCCGGCGTGAGAGGTCGAAGTGCTCGCACAGCGCGTTCGAGACGATCTGACCGGACTTCGCCAGCTCCTGCCCCACCAGTTTCTTGACCATGACGCTGCAGGATCCGCACGTTGCGCCCGCCTTGGTGCACGCCTTCACTGCGACGGCGTCCGCGCATCCCTCGTCGTGCACGGCGCGGCGGATCCGACCGGCCGTCACGCTCGAGCACGAGCAGACGACGGCCTCGTCGGGCAAATCCGCGACCGGCGCACCGCCGGACGTCTCGGGCGCGAGATACACCGCCGGATCGGCGCCCAGTGCCCCGCCGACAAGCGGACGCAGCGAGCCGTATGCGGCAGCATCCCCCACCAGGATGCCCCCGAGCAGTGTCGCGGCGTCGTCGGAGAGCACGAGCTTCTTGTACACGCCGGCGGTCGGGTCGGCGTAAACGACGTCGAGTGCGCCGGGTGTGGTGGCCATCGCGTCACCGAAGCTCGCGACATCTATACCGGAGAACTTGAGCTTTGCCGACAGGTCGAAGCCCGGGAACGTCGCGTCTCCGCCGCACACGCGCGACGCGGCGACCTCCGCCATGGCGTAGCCGGGGGCGACGAGACCGACTGCCCTGCCGTCGAAGCTCGCGACCTCGCCGATGGCCAGGATGGCCGGATCGCTCGTCTGGCAGGTGTGGTCGATCACAACGCCACCCCGCGGGTCGCAGTCGAGCTGCGCGGCGCGGGCGAGCTCGTCTCGCGGTCGCACCCCGACCGTGAAGATGGCGACATCGAGGTCGGCATGACCGCCATCGCGGAACTCGATCCGCGAGACCTGACCGGTGTGGTCCGGGTCGAGTCTTGTGGTGACGGTCTCGGTGCGCACGCCGATGCCTCGGGCCTCGATCAGACGACGGAGGATGCCGCCGGCAGCGCCGTCGAGCTGTGCCGACATCAGCCGATCGCTGGACTGGACGACCGTCGCAGCCACGTCGAGGCCGCCGAGAGCCCCCGCCGCCTCGAGGCCGAGGAGACCGCCCCCCACGACGTAGCCGCGCAGCGGCCGGCCGAGCTGCTCGCGGCGCCGCTCCACGAAGGCCCGCAGCTGTTCGAGGTCGTCGATCGTGCGGTAGACGAAGCATCCCGGCAAGTCGAACCCGTCCAACGCGAGGCGCGCGGCGCACGAGCCGGTGGCCAGAATGAGCCGGTCGTAGTCGAGGAATCGGCCGCTGACCAGCCGCACACGTCGTCGCGACCGGTCGATGACGGCAACAGGGTCCCCGGAGAGGAACTCGACGCGCTCGTCATCGAAGGCGGTCGAGTCGAGGGTGAGGTCATCGGCGTCGCGTCCGGTCAGGTAGCCGGTGAGTCCCACCCGGTCATACGGCAGGCGCCCCTCGTCCCCGACCACGGCCACCCGCACGGCGAGGTCCTCGCGGCTCAGGAGGCTCTCGACAAACCGGTGGCCGACCATACCCGCGCCGACCACGACGATCCGCTGCGGCGCGACGGATGAGTGCTGTGCGCTCACGGGAGTCCTCCTGTGCGATGCGTCGGCCCACCACGAGACTGCGGTGCGGGTGGAACTCCGACGCTAGACAACCCGTGTTTCACCGCGCTCAGGCTTTCGTTTCCCCGGGGGAACGACTTCCTCACAATCCGGCGAGCGCCCCGTGAGGCCGCACGCCTGCGGCAACGGCGAGAGCGCCCGTTGTTGCCGAGCGCGCCCGATCCGCGCGGGCTGCAACCAGCGCGCTCGAGGCGAACCCGCGCGCTCGGCGAGCGCTGACCGCGCGGGTCAGCGGAGGGCGAGGGACTCCACGGCATCCAGCAAGATGTGGGCTGAGCGCTCCCACGTGAAGCGCGCGACGTGCGCGCGACCCGCAGCGACCACCGCGCTCAGAACAGCGGGGTCGTCGAGCGCGCGAACGGCAGCGGCGAATGCCGCGGCATCCGTCCCGGCCGCGTACAGCGCGCCCGCACCGGCGACCTCACGGAAGATCGGCATGTCGGTGATGACCGCGGGCACACCCAGCTCGATCGCCTCAGCCACCGGCAAGCCGTATCCCTCGGCGAGCGACGCCGACACCAGCACGGCGCGATCGGCGAGGAGCGCCGCGTACTCGGCGTCGGTCACGCCACCGTGGAAGACGGCGCGACCGCCGGAGGGATCGATGAGCGCCTCGAGTTCTGCGCGACGGCGGTCGGAGATGCGTGACAGCAGGTGCAGCGTGCGACCGGGAAGCAGCGCCAGGGCGCGAATGAGCGTCTCGACGTTCTTGTACGGCATGAAGGAGCCCATGTAAACGAGGTTCTCGGCGCCGGGCGCGACTGTCATGCCGAGGTCCGCGAGGCGCTGCGGCGCGTTCGGGATGACGACGACCGGGCGCTTGGTCAGTCGCGCCCGCGCGAACTCGGCCGCAGATGTCTCGCTCACGGTCGCGACGATGTCCGCGGCGTTGAGCGTCAGGCGCTGCGGAACGTAGGACAGATGGAACAGTCGCCATCCGAACCGCACGTACCACGGCAGATCCGTCGGAGGCGTGCGGTGGCGGTAGTAGATCGTGTCATGAAGAGTGAGGATGAGCCGGTAGCGACGGCCGAATGAGCCGATCGTCTGCATCGGTGAGAACACGACATCCGGATGCCTCTTGTTCACCCCGAGTGCCGCCAGCGGCTCGGTGAGCGCGGTCGGGCCGCCGATCACGAGCACGGCTGCACCCGCGGGAAGGAACCCGCGCTGACGCTCATCGAAGATCAGATACGTCACCTCGACTCCCCGGGCCGGCGCTGCCGCGGCCACCGCTGCGGCGAGCTCAGTGGAATAGCGGCTGATCCCGTCGTGGGAGTCGACTCGGATGTAGCGCGCGTCGAAGAACAGGCGCATGTCAGAGCGGCTCGCCCCGATACAGCTTCTCGAAAGTGTCGAGCGTCTTCTCGATGTCGTGGATCTCGACGCCGTCAAGCGATGCCTGCTGCATCCGCCGATACTCCGCGGGGTCGGCGGTCAAGACGCGGCGAAGCTTGTCGGCGAGGTCGTCGACGTTCCCCGGCTCGAACAGGTAGCCGTTCTCGCCGTCGTGGATGAGGTGCGGGAGAGCGACCGCATCCGCCCCCACGATCGGCAAGCCCGAGGCCATCGCTTCCATCGTCGCGATGGACTGCAGTTCGGCGACGGACGCGATCGCGAACACGTCGGCCTTCGTGTATGCCGCGCGCAGAGCCTCCTCGTCAACCCGGCCGTGGAAGACCGCCCGGTCGAACACACCCAGGCGTTGCGCGATCTGCTCGAGATTGCGGCGCTGGTCACCGCCGCCGATGATGTCAAGCGTGATGTCTGGGAGCTCGCGCGCCAGCCGTGCAACGGCCTCGAGCAAGACCTCGATGTGCTTCTCGGTCGTCAGACGACCGACGAAGAGGACACGATGACGCTCTCGCTCGGTGAAGTCAGACGTGTAGTTGCGCATCTCGATCCCGCAGCTGATCGGAATCACGCCCGTGATCTCGATGGTGCTCTCGAGGAACTCCGCTGCCCTGCGCGTGGGCGTGGTCACGGCGCGCGACATGTCGAACGTGCGCTTCGCATCGGCCCAGGCGAGCCTGAGGAACAACGTGGTCAGCGCCGAGGGGAGCATCGTGAAGTCGATGATGTTCTCAGCCATGACGTGATTGGTCGCCACCACGGGGATGCCGCGCTGATGCGCGACGCGGGTCAGCGCGCGCCCCAGCACGAAATGCGACTGGCTGTGCACGACGTCGGCGGGGACCTCGTTCAGCAGGAGCCGCGAATAGTGCTTCGCGCGCCAAGGCCAGACGAAGCGCAGCCAGTCGTGCGGGTACCAGCGCCACCCCGGCGGCCGGTGCACGGTGATCTCCTGGCCTTCGACCACTTCGCGGAAGATTCCATGGCTGCGCGCCGTGACGCCGGGCGTGAGCACGTGCACGTCGTGGCCGCGTGCGGCGAGGCCCGCCGCGAGGCGTTCCGCGAAGCGGGCGGCACCGTTGACATCGGGAGCGAAGGTGTCGGCGGCGATGACGATCGTCAACGGGCCCCGAGCGGAGTCGGGCGTCGCGGATCCGGTCACGGGAGACGAGGCCAATCTGTGCGGCGGCTGCGTAACCGCGGATCGCGGAGGCGCCGCTGCGAGTCTACCCGAGCGCCCACCGAGCACCCGCAGCACCCCGCGAGACGACCTGGCTGAGCTCACGGCGCGACATCCAACCGGACGCGGGGTCAGGTCACCGCGGACCGTCGGCCTCCGGCCGCCAGAGTACGACCTCGGTCGCACGCCGAACGCGGGTCCCCTGCCGCAGCGTCACGACCGAGCCGCTGGATCCGGCGGCGAAGACGCGCGAGCGCTGCTCGAACTCCTCGCGCAAACGCTGCTCGAGCTCCGCGACCCGGCGGCGCAGCACCCGGGCCTCGTTTTCCAGCTCGATCAGCCGCGAGATCGCGGGCAGGCTCATCCCTTCAGCGGACAGTGCGGCCACCTCCCGCAGCTGCTTGACGTGCCTGAGCGCGTAACGCCGCGATCCGCCCTGAGTTCGCCCCGGCACGACGAGACCGAGGCGGTCGTACTGGCGGAGCGTCTGCGGATGCATGCCGGCGAGCTGCGCGGCCACCGCGATCGCGAAGATCGGCGCCTCCTCATCGACCTCGTCGGCCATGGTGCGTCACTCCCGCGCCTTGGCCATGAGGTCTGCCCGCGGGTTATCCCTCGGCTCCAGGTCGTGGAAGCGCTCAAGCGCCGCACGCGCGGCATCATCGAGGTGTGAGGGGACCGCCACCTGTACCTCGGCGAGCAGGTCGCCGGTGCCTTTGGGCGTCTGGACGCCACGGCCCTTGACCCGCAGCACCCGACCCGAGGGGGTGCCCGGCGCGACACGCAGCTTGACGGGATCGCCACCGAGCGTGGGCACCTCGATCGTGGCGCCGAGGGCGGCCTCGGTGAAAGTCACCGGAACGACGACCCGGAGGTTCAGCCCCTCGCGCGTGAACACCGGATGCGGCCGAACGGCCACGCTGACGACGATGTCGCCCGACTCGCCGCCGTCCGGCGACCGCCGACCGCGACCGCGCAATCGGATCTTCTGTCCGTCCGATACCCCTGCGGGGATCTTGACCTTGAAGGGCTTGCCGTCCTCGCCCGCGAGGGAGATGGTCTCTCCCCGCACGGCCGTCTGGAAGTCGAGCGTCGTTCGCGCGGTCACATCGGCGCCGCGCCGTGGACCGCCACTGCCGCGGAAACCCCCGGTGGACTGCCCGAACCTGCCGGAACCGAAGCCCCCACCCTGCTGGCCGAACATCGCGAAGAGGTCGTCGAAGTCAGGTTGTTGCGCGCCCTGCGCCCGCCCCTGGCCGAAACGGCTGAAGACGTCTTCGAATCCACCACCCGACCCGGACTGGAAGCGGGCGCCACCGGCGCCCATCGCCCGGATCTGGTCATACTCTTCGCGCTGCTCTTTGTCGGAGAGCACCGAATACGCTTCGCTGATCTCCTTGAACCTCGCCTCTTTCGCGGCGTCACCCTGAGTCTGATCAGGGTGATAGGTGCGCGCCAGCTTGCGATACGCCTTCTTCAGCTCGGCATCCGAGACGTCTTTGCTGACGCCGAGAGTCTTGTAGAAGTCTTTGTCGAACCAGTCCTGACTGGCCATGACCCTCCTTACGCCTCTGAGCCGTCGACCGGGACGGCCACGACGACCTTCGCCGGACGCAACTCGTTGCCGCCCAGGCGGTAACCGACCTCGACGACCTCAAGAATCGTCGCCGTCTCAGTGCCGGGTGTCGGAGCCTGGAAGATCGCCTCGTGCTGCTGGGGATCGAACGCGTCGCCCACGGCACCATAGGTCTCCACACCCAGCTTCGCGACGACCGTGCGGAGCTTGCCGGCGATGACCGCGAGCGCAGAGCCCTCGGTCAGATCGCCGTGCTTGTCAGCACGATCCAGGTCGTCGAGCACGGGCAGCAGGCTCTTGGCGACCGAGCCCTTGGCGCGATCGATCTCAGCCTCGCGCTGGTCCTCGGTACGCCGACGATAGTTGGCGTACTCGGCCTGCAGGCGCTTGAGATCGAGCAGCAGGTCGTGGTCCTCGGCCGGCGCGTCGGCGACCGTCGCCTCGTCCGTCTGTTGGGCGCCGAGGATGTCCTCGACGGTGAGACCGTTGTCGTCCGCGGGGACGTCCCCCTGCGAGTCGGGGCCGGAAGCCTGCGCTTCCGACCCCTTCTCTGCGGGGACTCCGTCGATCGGCTCTTCGAAGTCCTTACTCACGGTTGTCCTACTTCTTCTCGTCTTCGTCGTCGACGACCTCGGCGTCGATGACGTCTTCCTCGGGGTTCGGCGTCTCGCCGTTACCGGGCTGACCGACGTTCGGGTCGCTCTCCTCGCCGGCCGCCTGGCTGGCTGAGTAGATGGCCTCGCCCAGCTGGGACTGCGACACACTGAGCTTGTCGAAGGCGTTCTTGACGGCATCGTCGTCCTCACCGGCGAGCGCGGTCTTGAGCGCGTCGACGTCAGCCTGAACGGAATCCTTCACTTCGGCGGGGAGCTTGTCGTCGTTGTCCTTGATCAGCTTGTCGACCGAGTACGCGAGAGTCTCGGCCTGATTGCGGACCTCGGCTGCTTCGCGACGCTTCTTGTCGTCGGCGGCGTGCTCCTCGGCCTCGCGCACCATGCGCTCGATGTCCTCCTTCGCCAGCGACGATCCGCCGGTGATGGTCATCGACTGCTCCTTGCCCGTGCCCTTGTCCTTGGCAGAGACGTGGACGATGCCGTTCGCGTCGATGTCGAAGGTGACCTCGACCTGCGGGACGCCGCGGGGCGCCGGCGCGATGCCGGTGAGCTCGAACGTCCCGAGCGGCTTGTTGTCGCGCGTGAAGTCACGCTCGCCCTGGAAGACCTGGATGGCGACCGACGGCTGGTTGTCGTCCGCGGTCGTGAAGGTCTCGCTGCGCTTGGTCGGGATCGCGGTGTTGCGCTCGATCAGCTTGGTCATGATGCCGCCCTTGGTCTCGATGCCGAGGCTGAGAGGCGTGACATCGATGAGCAGCACGTCTTTGCGCTCACCCTTGAGGACGCCGGCCTGCAGGGCAGCGCCGACGGCGACGACCTCGTCCGGGTTGACGCCCTTGTTTGCGTCTTTGCCGGTCTCGCTCTTGACGAGCTCGGCAACGGCGGGCATGCGCGTCGAGCCGCCGACGAGCACGATGTGGTCGATGTCGGCGACCTTGATGCCCGCTTCGCGGATGACATCAGCGAACGGCTTCTTGGTGCGGTCGAGCAGGTCCTTGGTGAGGTCTTCGAACTTCGCGCGCGTCAGCGTCTCGGAGAGCGAGACCGGGCCGGAATCGGTCAGCGACAGATAGGGCAGGTTGATGCTCGTCGAGGTGGAGCTGGAGAGCTCCTTCTTCGCCTGCTCCGCCGCTTCCTTCAATCGCTGGAGAGCGATCTTGTCTTTCGAGACGTCGACGCCGGTCGTGTCCTTGAACTGCTTGATCAGGTAGTCCACGACGCGCTGGTCCCAGTCGTCGCCGCCGAGACGATTGTCACCGGCGGTCGAGCGCACCTGGATGGTCGAGAAGTCGTCGTCCTTGCCCACTTCGAGCAGCGACACATCGAACGTGCCGCCACCGAGGTCGAAGACGAGGATCAGCTCGTCTTCCTTGCCGCGGTCGAGGCCGTAAGCCAGGGCGGCCGCGGTGGGCTCGTTGATGATGCGCAGGACATTGAGTCCCGCGATCTCGCCGGCTTCCTTCGTGGCCTGGCGCTGCGCATCGTTGAAGTAGGCGGGCACGGTGATGACGGCATCCGTCACCGAGTCGCCCAGGTACTCTTCGGCATCGCGCTTGAGCTTCTGAAGGATGCGGGCCGAGATCTCCTGGGGCGTGTACGCCTTGCCGTCGATCGACTGGGTCTTCCAGTCGGTGCCCATGTGCCGCTTGACCGAACTCAGCGTGCGGTCGACGTTCGTGACGGCCTGGCGCTTCGCCGTTTCGCCGACGAGCACCTCGCCGTCCTTGGTGAAGGCGACCACCGACGGCGTGGTCCGGAATCCTTCGGCGTTGGCGATGACCTTCGGCTCGCCGCCCTCGAGGACGGCCACGACCGAGTTGGTCGTTCCGAGGTCGATACCCACTGCACGTGCCATGTGTGTTTCCTTTCGTGAAACGGATCTGGAGAAGCCTCCGGACATTGAGTCATGGAGACTCAACTTCGTCCGGGTTCCAGGATACGCACGACAGGATTGCGTGTCAAATAAACTTGAGCCGACTCATATCAAGTTTCAGCGCGGCGTGACCGGGCGGACGCGTCACGCGCGCGGACGCCGGTCCGGTCGGTCGACACGCTGCGCGGAGCGCTGGAGCCGATCGGGCTTGAGCTCGATGAGACGGCCACTGATCCGTGTGCCCTCCAGCCGCTTCAGCGTGTCGCGGGAGATGTCGGCGGGAAGCTCGACGAGCGAGAAGTCCGGACGGATCTGGATGGCGCCGAAGTCTTCGCGGCGGAAGCCGCCCTCGTTCGCCAGCGCGCCGACGATCTGGCGCGGCTCGACCTTGTGCCGACGCCCGACCTCGATCCGATAGGTCGCGGTCGGCCCGCCGCCGCGCCGGTCATCTCGCCGCGGCCGATCGTCCCTGTCCCCCCGGACCGGCCGGTCCGCGTGATCACGCTCTTCGCGGACCTGCCTGAGAGCGTCGGCATCGAGCAGCAGAGGCGTGTCACCCTGCGCGACGACCGCGAGCGCCGCCGCGACATCGGCCTCAGGCACGTCGTGGTGCTCGACGTAGTGCGCGATGATGTCGCGGAAGCGGGTGATGCGGTCGGTTTCGGACAGCGCTGCCGTGATCGCATCGTCGAAGCGGGTCAGGCGGGTCGCGTTGACATCGTCGACGCTCGGCAGGCTCATCTCGGTCAGTGGCTGACGCGTCGCCTTCTCGATGGAGGTCAGCATCCGACGCTCACGCGGGGTGACGAAGCTGATCGCATCTCCCGCGCGACCCGCGCGACCGGTGCGTCCGATGCGATGCACGTAGGACTCGGTATCGATCGGCAGGTCGAAGTTGACGACGTGGCTGATGCGATCCACATCCAGCCCCCGCGCTGCGACATCGGTCGCCACGAGGATGTCGAGCTTGCCGGCCTTGAGCTGGTTGACGGTGCGTTCGCGCTGAACCTGAGCGACATCGCCGTTGATCGCGGCGGCGGTGTAGCCGCGGGCGCGGAGCTTCTCGGCGAGGGTCTCGGTCTCGTTCTTGGTGCGGGTGAACACGATCATGCCCTCGAAGTTCTCGGTTTCGAGGATGCGGGTGAGGGCATCGACCTTCTGCGGGTACGACACGATCAGATAGCGCTGTGCGATGTTCGCCGCGGTCGAGGTCTTCGACTTGACGTTGATCTCTTCCGGGTCCTTCAGGTACTGCGCGGAGATGCGGCGGATCTGCGCGGGCATCGTCGCTGAGAAGAGGGCGACCTGCTTGTCGGCCGGGGTGCCCTGGAGGATCGTCTCGACATCCTCGGCGAAGCCCATCTTGAGCATCTCGTCGGCTTCGTCGAGCACGAGGAAGCGCAGTTCGGAGAGGTCCAGCGTGCCCTTGTCGAGGTGATCCATGATGCGGCCGGGGGTGCCGACGACGATGTGCACACCGCGACGCAGCGCCGACAGCTGCTGCCCGTAGCCCTGTCCGCCGTAGACCGGCAGCACGTGCACTCCGCGCAGATGCGCTGCGTACGACTCGAACGCCTCGCACACCTGCAGAGCGAGTTCACGGGTCGGGGCGAGGACGAGCGCCTGCGGCGCCTTCTGCGCCAGATCGAGCCGCGAGAGGATCGGGAGTGCGAACGCCGCCGTCTTCCCGGTGCCGGTCTGTGCCGTCCCGAGCACATCCCTCCCAGCCAGCAGGGGCGGGATCGTCGCCGCTTGGATGGCCGACGGCGTCTCGTAGCCGACGTCCTTCAGCGCTTTGAGCACTCCCGCGTCGAGGCCGAGGTCGTCGAAGCCGAGGGGGGTGTCCGCACCGGGGGAATCGGGAGTGCTGTCAGAGGCCATGGGTCCACGGTAGTGCTCCGGCCGCGATCGGCACGGCCTGGGGCCCGAAAGCTCCGCGCGCCCCTAGTCTGAGGACGCACCGCGACGATGCGGATCGCGGCACCGACAGCCGTGCACCGGCCGTTCACCGAAGGGACCTAGCGTGACGAACATGTCGCTGCCCGACCAGCCCGCCCCCGATGCCCTCGCCGCCACGGGCGACACGACCACCGTGACCCGACGACCGAGCGTTTTCGCGTGGGCGCTCTGGGATTGGGGCTCTGCTGCCTTCAACGCCGTCGTGACGACCTTCGTGTTCAGCACGTACCTGTCGAGCACATACTTCATCGATCCCGCGATCGTCGCCGCGGCCGGGGACGACGAGAAGAACCCGGCTCTCGTCGCCGCGAAGGCCGGCAACGCGTCGTTCATCGGCGTCGCACTGATGATCGCCGGCATCCTGATCGCCGTCCTCGCCCCCGTCCTCGGGCAGCGCTCCGACGGATCGGGTCGACGCAAGCTCTGGCTCGGGATCAACACCGCGATCGTGGTGCTCTCGATGGCGGCGATGTTCTTCGTCGAGGGCTCGCCCGACTATCTCGTGCTCGGCGCGACGCTGCTGGCAGTGGGCAACGTCTTCTTCGAGTTCGCGGGAGTCAACTACAACGCGATGCTCGTCCAGGTCTCCTCGAGGGAGAACATGGGCCGCGTCTCAGGCTTCGGCTGGGGAATGGGATACGTCGGCGGGATCGTGCTGCTGATCATCCTGCTGGTCGGCTTCATCGGGCTCGTCTCGAGTCCCGGGCCGCTGGGAGTCACCACCGACGGGGGCCTGCACATTCGCCTCGCCGTGCTCGCGTCGGCCGTGTGGTTCGCGGTCTTCGCGATCCCTGTGCTGCTGCGAGTGCCCGAGATCCCCGCCCGCGCCCAGGCGAACCGCATCGGATTCCTCGCTTCATACGTCGTCCTGTTCAACACCCTTCGGGGCCTCTGGCGCGGCAACCGGCAGGTGCTGATGTTCCTGATCGCGAGCGCTGTGTTCCGCGACGGCCTGGCCGGGGTGTTCACGTTCGGCGCGATCATCGCCGCCCAGGTCTTCGGATTCTCCTCATCCGAAGTGCTCTACTTCGCCGTGGGGGCCAACGTGGTCGCGGGCGTGTCGACGATCCTCGCCGGACGGCTCGACGACCGCTTCGGCCCGAAGAACGTCATCCTCTTTTCCCTCGTCGGACTCGTCGTCGCCGGCACGCTCGTGCTGTTCATCGGCTCCGCCCCGATCGGATTCTGGATCCTCGGCCTCATTCTGTGCATGTTCGTCGGCCCGATTCAGTCGGCATCCCGCTCGTTCCTCGCTCGGATCACCCCAGAGGGTCGCGAGGGCGAGATCTTCGGCCTGTACGCGACGACGGGCCGCGCGGTGTCGTTCCTCGCGCCCGGCCTCTTCGCCCTGTTCGTGGGGCTCTCCGGCGACACGCGACTCGGGATTCTCGGACTCGTCCTGGTTCTGCTCGCGGGGCTGATCCTCATGCTCCCGGTCAAGGCGCAGCAGGCCGAGATCGAGTAGGGCCGGGTTCTGAGCGGGTCAGCCGCCGTGCGCGCCGGCATCGGTGGTGCCGACGTCGGTGCGATGGAAGTTCTGGGACGAACGGGATGCCGTCGGACCCCGCTGGCCGTGGTAGCGATTCAGGTACGGACCCGTGCCATAGGGGTTCTCGGCCGGCGAGGACAGCCGGAAGAAGCACAGCTGCCCGATCTTCATGCCCGGCCAGAGCTTGATCGGCAGCGTCGCGACGTTCGAGAGTTCGAGCGTCACATGGCCCGAGAAGCCGGGATCGATGAATCCCGCAGTCGAGTGCGTCAACAGGCCCAGCCGGCCGAGCGAGGATTTTCCCTCCAGGCGTGCGGCGACGTCGTCGGGAAGGGTGATCTGCTCGAACGTCGAACCCAGCACGAATTCCCCCGGATGCAGAACGAACGGCTCGTCGGGCGCGACGTCGATGAGGTGGGTGAGGTCGGGCTGATCCTCGGCCGGGTCGATGAACGGGTACTTGTGGTTGTCGAACAGCCGGAAGTACCGGTCGAGCCGAACGTCGACGCTCGACGGCTGGACCATCTCCGGGTTCCACGGGTCCAGAGCGACCCGCCCGGCGGAGATCTCGATTCGGATGTCGCGGTCGCTGAGAAGCACGCGGACAGCCTACCCGGGACGTCCGGCGAGCTGACGGCAGTTTGCTAAGCTGACGGAGCGCCTTTGGGCGTTCCGGGGATGTAGTTCAATGGCAGAACTTCAGCTTCCCAAGCTGATAGCGCGGGTTCGATTCCCGTCATCCCCTCCACAAAACCCCCGGAATTCCGGGGTTGTCCCGCCACAGCGCACCACCGAACGCCATGCACATGTGTATAGCTATGTGTATACCTCGAGAGGTAGCGTTCGATCATGCCGAAGGCACGAGAACACGGACAAGGCGCGCTGTACTGGGACGCGACCAAGAACAGGCGTCAAGAGGTGGCCGAGTGTGCCACGTGCTTCAACCTCTCCGGCTTCGACCAGGCGCAAAGCTGTCGAGCCTGCAACCGTGACGCGGGCAGGTGAGCGTGATCGGAAGTTGCACGATCAGCGGAAACGTGAGCGCCCAATCTGTCGTGCTCTCCACACAGACCGGGCAAACGCCGCTGACCGGCCTGTTCTTGAATTTGAGGGGCAGCCATGCCCGCCAGTTCAACACTTCTCGGTGGGGACGTTCCTTGAACGTGATGCGCTCGAATGAACGTCGCCGCTCCGTGGGCCCGACGTGCGACGCGACGAGGAGGGTGCGCTGATTGATCGCGCTTCCTCGCCTGTCTCGATCGCTGCAACAGCTGCGTCCGTGAGCAGACGTGTGAGTTCGCCTATGGTTCCCTCGCTGCGGTTGAGGAGGTAGCGCGCCATCGCTTCAGTGTC
>WOYI011401808.1_pt1 | contig 18497 bp, 11 predicted proteins | sample 6423411 | NCBI WGS metagenome assembly WOYI01 (sample SAMN13441803, study PRJNA592873) | oil field metagenome | biome: oil field; feature: oil-well bore; material: oil-contaminated soil; isolation source: oil-contaminated soil from oil-well borehole | place: Germany: Wietze | collected 2016-10-18 ...
TCATCACAGCGCCTCCAGACAATACGCCGCCGTCTCCACCATCGCAGTATCCAGCACCCCGTAGCCGAGGTCGGCGACCACGACCGGCCGGCACTCCTTCAGCAGAATTTCTTCCCGCCATTTCTGGAACGACGAGAGGAAGAATCCCGTGCGGGACGTGATGGCGCCGAGCCTGCCGCGGGAGACGAGCTTGCCGACCCAGCGTTCCACGAACGCCGCGTAGACATCGTTCTTTGTCCGCGGGTAGGTGCTGTCGATGTAGTTCTTCGAGGGCGTGCTCGCGGCCCCAAACGGCGGATTCATCAGGACGACATCGTACTGCTTCTGGCAGAGCTCGATGAATGCAAAGCCCCGTTCCGCATCCTCGGCGAAGAGCTTGCGCCGGTAGCCTGCACCGTTGAAGGCCTGCTTTGCATAGGCGCGGAGGGCTTCAAGAACCTTCTGCTCCGCCATGTCCCAGAACGAGGCATCGGTGATGCCCTTGAACGAGTAGAGCCCCGTCTGCCACTCCTGTTTCTTCTCGGCCGGGAAGAGAGTGGTCTGCTCGTCTTTTGGTCGGATGAGCCACTGCTGTTTTGCCTTTGTGACAGTATCCTGGATCTCGGCTTCGATCTTGAGAAGCGATCCTGCCTCACCGGCAAGCTTCATCCTCTCGAAGATCTCCCGGACGAGCGCACCGAGGAGCGGGGGATTAAGGCCCTGCATGAAATCGTTGAGCATATCCTCCTCCCCGGGCATCGGTTCGGCACAGACGATGTTGGCCTTCGTGATCCGGGGGTTTTGCTCATGATCGAGCCCGATATCCTGAAACGAGCGCTGGGCCCGGAGCCAGAGGGCCAGGGAGGCGATCTGGGTGGCCCGGAGATCGATATCGATTCCGTGCAGGTTGTGGCGCAGGATCAGGCCCGGGACCTCTGCAAGGAAGGCATCGCGGTCGGGGTAGTCCTCCCGGAGTGTTTTCCCCGAGACGGGCCACACCGGTGTCTGCTCGTCCTCCCACGCCTCCCGGTAGATCGCCTCCAGCAGATCATAGCAGTAGAGCAGGAAGTGGCCGGACCCGCAGGCAGGATCCAGCACACGGATCTCCCGCGGATCCTTCTTCGCACGGAAGGAAACCAGTTGTGGCAATCTGAGCAGGGTCTCCTGCGACGCATCGGGGTCCATGCCCGCCCGGATGCGGTGTTCGACCTCCGCAGCAAGGGCCGTGGTTGCCGGACCGTGCTCGTCCCAGGAATCACTGAAGCGATTGGCATTCGCCATCGCATACAGGCAATCGAGGATATCCTGAGTCTTCCAGGACGCAAGATCGACCTCACCGCCTGCATCGAGAGCAGTCACCGCATCCTCCCACGTCCCGAGCCGGGGATCGTGCGGCCAGTCAAACCGGCGGCCGGACCAGGCAAGATCCCGGGATGAAGGAAACACTGTTGCAGCGCCGTTCGAAAATCCCTGCAGCATCTCCGCCCCTTTCCCATCCTCCGTATCACCCAGGAAGACCTCATCTGGGTAGCGGACGAGAAACCCGCATCTCTCGGCGAGGGCTGTTTTGCCCTGGCACATCTCGTACCAGGTCCGGCCGAGGGTGTTGTCGGTCAGGAACTGCACCACGTAACGCGGAGTGAAGAACTGGTTGCGAAAGGCGAGTTCATAGGAGTTTCTCGGTGCCTGGCTCTCTTTGCGAGCCTTGTCACGGAGCTCTTTTGGTGTAAAATACTGGTAGATCCATCCTACGGTCTCGTCACTCTCCCAGATCTCAGCGAGCGATTCGGCATTCAACTCCTCCATCACCGCATCGATCGTCCGTTGCGGCGGAAAGAGACGGTTTGCCGGATCGGTGGGGGAGAAGAGGACTCCAATCTCTTCGTTCAGGCTTGCCCCAAGCCACCCGAGATAGTGACGGTAAGCCGCATCCTGTTTACCCGAGGAGTATAACTGCTCGTCCTCCGGATGTTCCGCACAGTAGCGAAGGAACCCGTTCGACTGGATCCCCCTGCTTACCGACTCCCTGATATACCTGCGTGTTTCGAGGATCTTGTAGGCACACAATCGGTTGAGATGGGTGAAGGCCACCTCCCGGACAAGCTGCCCGGCGGCTTCCTTCTTTGAGTAACCGCTCGCCTGAATGTGTTCCAGGTGGGCGATGAGATCGTTGCGAAAGCGTTTGTCCTCGGCAGAGAGGTGCTCCATTCGCTCATGGGGGGTTATCGTTCCTTTCTTGTCGATCCCATATCTCCCCTCCAGAAGTTCGGATACGGCCGTCTCCAGGATCTTTCGGCAACCGGTCACTGCATTCCTGAGCGTATTTCTTGTAGATGCATCCATTGAATCTCACTCCGGTATAATGACGATCCCTTCATCGATCAGCTTGAGCAGTTCCTCTTTCAGTGCTCCGATGGCGAGTTCAACCGACTCCTTGCTGTCAAGCCGGGAGGGGAATGATGCCGAAAGCCGCAAACGCTGGGTCTTTATCTCAGGATCTTTTACGAGGAGTTCCTGCACCTTGGCAAGCGCCTCCTGCGTTCTCCCCGCGACTGCAGCGATATCGGAGTGCATCTGGCCCAGGCTGGCACGGCAGGTGGCGCACCTCCACACCTCTTCACTGAACCGTAAGTCCGTACAGCCCACGCTTTTAAGTTGAGAGAGCACGATTTTCTGGTCTCCCTCTCCGATACCGGCAAAATCGGGATCTCCCGTCACTTCCTCAATCGCCCGCAGGTAGAGATTCCTGCGCTCCTGGTGGGCACCCTCATACTCTTCCTGGAAGGTTGCAACGAGCTGATCGGAGAGAGCGGCAATCTCGTCCACCTGTTCATAAAATGTAGGCGAGGAGAGAGTCGCAGCAAGCGCTTTGCTCGCCTCGGGAACATCGATCTGAGGGGCCACCTCGTGAAGGATTTTACGTGCCCGCGACACCGTTTCGAGGCATGCTGATGTAAAATTTCGCTTGAGCGCAAGATACGCCCGGTGCGCCGCGAGCAGATCGGCTCCATAACTGTCAATGAGCGTGAACGTATCGTTGGGGTCGGAGGACTTGATGGACGAGAGTTGATCGAAGTAGTCATCGACGACATCACCGACGGGAAGATTGTACGAGTGAATGCGTGTTCTCAACTCAAGGACATCATCGTAGTATTTTGCTGCAAGGGCTTTGAATGCAGAGACGATCCTGGCCTCGTCGATATCGATCTCCGCCCCTTCGATATCCCTGTGTAGATTGGAAGCTCTTACGAGAGCAGCGAGAGGCGGTTTACCAACACGCTCAATAAACCCTGCATTCCTGAATTTGATATTGCTGGTAAAGGGCACCCACGCCTGGGGATCGGCATAGTTCCGGTACACTTTACCCTCGTGGAGAATTTCGATCTCCCCTGCACGGAACAGAGCGGCAAGCACGATCTTCAGCACGTCAGCATCCCAGCCATAGCCGAACCCGGAAAAATGCTGTTCCAGTTTCTTTCCAGTTTCGCGCTCTCCACCGTATTCCTTTGCCTGGTGAATCTGCCCGAATATTTCCAGAGCTATAGGTGCATTGGAGTTGAGGACGTAGTTCTGCCCGTCTCGAATGACCAGCGCGAGGGAATCCTCTTCATCATAGAATACAGTTGGCAGTCCATTGAGATTCTCCGCTTTGAGAAGTTTTGCGGCCTCATCCCCTTTGAGTTTTACCGCACCCATCTCGAATTTCGGGAAGAGCTCCGGCACGGCGTACTCGAAGAATCCCCTGAATACAGCACTCAATGAGTTCCCAAACGAGGAGCTGTCCTTTTTCCTTCCATCGAATATGCCGGTACCCTGAATCAATGCTTCAGAGATCTTATCACTGATACGGGATCTGATGCGGCTTCTCTCCTGTTTTTCGCTCTCAAGACTGTCCCGCTCGACAGTACTGATCTTGTTCTGTGCTGCCAACCGCGCAAACTCTTCAACCATCCAATGGGATGCATGATACTGCGCTACGAGGTCATCAATCTCCGGAGTGAGCGCCATCACCCAGAATAGTGTTTTATTCTGGAGCCTGCTCTCATCTTCAACAGCCTCAATCTTCCTGGCAATGTCTAAGGGCGAATCAGCCATCACAATAGAAACAGGAATTATCCCTGATTCGCCGATCCTCACGCCATCCACAGAATACTCAACCTTAAAATTCTTCTTTTTTAATTGGTAGTTCTTCAGTTTGGTATCGGCGACGATATCTCCTATAACATCATGGAGGATAGTAATCCGGTCGGCAGGCTTTGGGTTGAGGTGGCGACGCCGTTCCACTCCCCAGTTCTTCTCCTCAGCGGACTGGAGTTTCCACCCCTCCTCAGTGCTTTTAATGAAATCGGCATCGTTCAGTCGCTCAAGTGCTTCCTCCACTTTGTGAGTGGGCACGGATTCATCAACCGACTTTAGCATCACCGCAGCAATATTCCGGGTCGTTCTTGGGACTTCACGCACGAACTCGAGGAGACTGATCGTCTTTGCTACCCGAAGTGCCCAACCGCCGTCATCAGAGAATGTCTCGGCGATTTGAGCGATATCGGATCGACGCTCCTGGAGACTCCCTTCGACAAGTTCGTAGATGTCGTCCAGGGCGACGAGCGTCCCAACCGGTTTGGCGGCAAGGTTTGTTCGTTCGGAGACGAGCATCTCGTATGCCTGCTTGATGATCGTCCGGTTGCTCCCGCCGATATGGCGTGTCGCTCCTGGCTGGCGGCGGATGCCGTCCATGATCTTGATGGAGAGATTGATGAAATGCGGGAGATAGGGGTAAAATTGCACGAAGTCCTCTTCGGTGATATCGTTGCGGATCGGAGTGCGCTCAAGACGGCACTGTTCAAGCAACTTCCCATGGCTGTCACGATAGATCTTTTCGAGAACTGGTTTCGCTTCTTCTTTCTTGGAGAGAACGCGCCGGGTTGCAACCTCTCGAATATCCTCCGGGGAGAGATCCACCGTAAAAAAACGATCGAGAAGGCGTGGAAACTTGACGTTCTTCTCGTCAATCGTGTTAATGACGTCCTGCAATCGTTCTTGAGAGGTCACTATCACCCACACGGGTGCAACGATCTCTCCCCTTTTGAGCCGGTTCTTGCTCTCCTTCCCGAGCCCTTCGATGACAACCCGAAGATCCTCCAGCTTGGCATCACTTCTTCCCACATACTGGCCGACTTCGTCGATAATGAAGACGAGAGATTTCCCTTTCAGACGCCGTCCGCTCAGTTCAAAAACCCGTGCTACAAAATCTTCCACCGAAAAATCGACGGATTTCCCACGCACTGTATTTCGCCATGCCAGTACATCGGGATAGGTAGCAGGATCGAGCCGGTGCATCGCCGCACTCGCCCGGCCCATCTTCTCCGCGCCGTTTCGCGCGTCTTCCCAGGGCACATCCTGGTAGAGCTCATTATAGGCAACAACGAAGTCGTTGTATCTACCCGATTGTTCAAGCCAGATCTCCAGTTCTGCTATATCAAAGTCCTTTGAGTATCCCAGATTTTCGAGCAGAGAACGATACATCACCTCGGAAATCAGTTCTTTGCCGCCTTTCCTTACATAACTCGTGTTCGCGATGTCGAACATGATGACTTTCGCTGGAATTCGGACGTTGATATTGTCGATGTAACTGCTAATTCTCTGGTCGTCGAATTTTTTCTTGAATAATTCCGAGGCATTTGAACCGCAAATATTGGGGTTGGAGAGTATCAATCCGAGATTTTTAGCAAACGATGATTTTCCGGAGCCAAAGAAGCCAGAGATCCACAGACCCATCTTCTCGATCTTCTGGTGGGTCTGTGGACTTTTTGCTATGGCCCCAAGCGTATCCACAAGATGGTCTTTGATGTTATCGGTTGGGACGTATTCTGCTATTTCTTCATAGATCGTCTGTTCATCGTCCTGGTAGACCTTGATGATCTCCTCAATCTGACGTGACAGATCTCGTTCAATTAAATCTTGAATTCGTTCCATGCTCTCCTCCTATATGGTCATCACAAGATTTCAACGCGGTAATTGCCCATGGGTTCTCTATCCCGCATATCCATGAAGCGGAGCCCTGTTATTCCATCCAGCGATCCAGGATAGAACAGAATCGTCGGTACCATTGTTTTGCCTTCCAGCTTATCCAGCAGCACGTGCATCTGGTAGAGATCAGGTGCCATTGCTGCGACATGGATAAGAAAGACGATATGTGTCTCAGAATCGAGGCTTTCGAGGCGCTTTGCAATCTTCTCGACGAGTGGACAGCGATCATTGTCGGAAAAATACGTGATTACCTGATCCTGTGCCTCCAGGAAGCCGGAATCCTTCTCAAGTTCTACAACTGCGCTATATCCTTCGATCGGGTTCTGCTGTTCGATCGCCGTCAGTGATTCCCACAGGAGCTCTTCCATTGAAAGACAGACAATGTGTTTTCCTTCGTTTTCCAGTTGAATCCCGATGTTTGTTATCAATCGTCGCAATTTCCACTCATCGCTTGGAGCGTAGTGAAAAATCAGGAACGGCAACGTCTTGATAGGATTCAATTTCAGAGGTCGCTTTTTCAATTTCCGCTCAAGATCCGCGAATCTACTTTCGAGTGAGGACATCTGCATACTCCCTGAGTGATTGGGTGGGAAAATCGATTCGGATGACCGATCCCGCTCCGTGATAGTTCAACAACCCTTCCTGATGGCATTCGAGGAAAAATCGCTCTACTGACCGGGGGTTCAAGAAAAATAGACTCCAGTCCGGGTGATTTACCAATTTTTCCCCTGGATTGCCTTCATTGTACAGGTATAGAGCAATAAACGCAAACGCTTGATTTGGGAGATAAAACGGGGCGATCTTTTTATTTACCCCGCCTTCCAGAATGCCGAAATCGCGCAGTGTGGCCATGAGGTGGCGTGTTACTTCGATTATGGTGTTTTCTGACCACCGCGTTGTCGTTTTCCCTTCATTGACAAACTTATAGATCTCTTGTTTCATTTCATCGACGGTGATACTCTTCTGACCCCGCATCGCATAAGTCTCCAGGATCCTGGTTGTATCATAGAGCAATTTGTCTGCTTTTGCCGAAAAGTAAAATAAAATCGGATGCAGCACCTCATTTGCGACGTTACTCTTTACAAGACATGCCAGTGCGGATGCCACATCAGGGTCAAAGAAATAGCGTTGATGGAATATTTTGAGTTCATCTTCGATCCGTGATCGTGATGATTTGCCGAATATGTTCTGTTCCCGAATGCGTGAAAAGTTTTCTCCTATCGACGCACCCTCATCCCAAAAATCAAGAAGCGTCTTTGTGTCGTCCAATTGGGCTGTTGCCTTGATAATTTTCGAGGTATATTGTGAGTGCCCAATTGAAGATATCCGGTTTGTTCTCTTCGTGGTACTCATCAGGAGGAGACTTCACAATTAAAACAGATAATTGTAACTATTTGAGATCTCTAGAAGATGTTAATCGGTCTGTTTTCTGAGTTCGCTCAGTGTAGCATGCGTATGTCATCTCTAATATCCCAGTACCTAGATCGAATCTGCATGGCTTAATCCACTAAAGGTTCTTCATACTTTTCTGTCAACCACGTTTGCGTATCTTACGTTTTAGGATGACTTCAGTATTTGAGTATGCTTCCCCGACAAGGGGTCTGGCCATGGGGTTTCTCGATAAATTGGCAAAGACGCTTGACCTCTGGCTGTCGGATGAAGAAGAGGAAGATGCGAACTAGCAAAAAGGAACGGACTTCAAGAAATACGTCGCAGGCCTTTTCACCCGGAGATCCGCTTCTGGCTGGTGAATGCCTGCCAGCACAGACCCGCGGCCGGCCGGGAAAAAGCGTTATCCTGATCAGTGGGTAACACTACCACTCAATCAACTCATGCTTATCCTAAGTAATAACTGAGTAAAATTGGAAAAGACCCTCTAATATTCCTTTTTTAGGCGTCAGGAGCATTCGCAGGCACGTTTCGGAGAATAAACTAATGATAACCGAGTATACCAACGCTAGACATGCAATTCACTGACACTGTATCCATTGCATGGTCCGAGCGCGTTCCCTCGAGCTCTGTCAATGGCGGTGTAAAATTCCTGCCTGCGGCAGGCCAAAAATCTACGTGTATTATATCCGTGACTGTTTTTCCAGATGCTTGGAGATGATTGACGACACCCGAACTCTTACTCCGAAGATCCAGTTCTATCTCAAATAAGGACCTCCCAATGGTCTAAAACCCCTCCATCCCCCACCAGATCGAAGAGACTATATCAAATCGCACATATAGTCCCGGATGGAACCATGGAACGGTTGATCAGAACCATCGTGATCGAGCACAAAAACAAGCGCATCCATCTCGTCGAGATCGAGAGCGCCCTCAAAGAGCGCGGGATCAACCTGTTCGCCGATCAATCAAGGCATCGCAAATTCATCGAAACGGTCGACACCTTCATCGCACGCGGCATCCTGGAGCCCCTGAAAGGCGCACGGCCGCTCCAGCAGTACGGGGGGCTCCCCGATAGATATACCCTCCACCGGGACGTGATCGCCGGTGCCGGCGCCCCCCTCTTGCCGGAGCACCGGAACGAACTCGTCTCCCTCTCCCCGCCGATCAGCATCGACTACTATGTGACCCATGGCGATGAGTATCTTAGAGACCGCAACCACATCCTGAGGATCAACGATCTCATTCTTCGGCGCGGAGAGTGCGAGGTCCTGACCGTCAACGAGCGCTCATACGAACTCTTCGGCGACGAAAAAGCGATCGCCATGCCGGATGAGGCTTCGGTCAAAGGCGCCCAGATCCTCAAGAACCTGCGCCTTACCCTCGAGGACATCCGGGCAAAGCAGGTCTTTGAACCCTTCTTCTGGATCGAGAAGGATTTCTTGAACCTGCAGGGGAAGGCGGAGAGAATCGTCCTGATCGTCGAGAACAAGGACACCTTCTGGACGTTGCAGCAGGCGGTGACGGACGGCGTGCTCGCCGGCATTCACCTGGTCATCTACGGCGAGGGAAATGCAATCCTGAAGAAGTTTGAGTATATCGAGACCGTCGGCGGGGTGCCGGATGACCGCTACCGCTACTTCGGCGATATCGATTGGGAGGGAATCTCCATCTATAATCGGCTCCGCGCACGCTACCCGGAGTACGACATCCGGCCGGCTACCACCCTCTACGCCTTCATCCTGCAGAAGGCCGGACCCGCAGGAGCACGTCCCCTGCGGCGGCCGCAGCGGGCCGGCACCCTCTCCCCCTTCCTTGACTTCTTCGATGCAGAGACTGGAGACGCGATCCGGCAGATCGTCACAGCAGAGCGGTACCTCCCGCAGGAGGTCCTCAACACCACCGATCTATCGAGGTTTGGAGATGGCGGACTCACTCCGGCGCTTTAAGGAGATCAACGAGCGGATGGAGCATCTCAAATGCTTCTACCCGTTTTTCGAGGCCTATACTTCCCGTCCGATGCAAGGCCTGGACTATGATGCCCCCTACCTCGCGCTGGACGTGTTGACCCTGCTCATTGAGAAGGGCAGGCTCCAGGGCCGTGTTCTCAAGTCCGATGAGATCCGGGCGCACATCGAAGAGACGATGAAGGAGATTCACCCTGACCGGGAGTTCGATTGCCGGGAGGTGACGCGGACCGTGCTCGGCTTCCTTGAAACAAATACCCGGAATGAGCTCTACTGCTTCCAGTACCGGGACCCGGTCAGGGGAAGACCCGTCAACCACTACGTCCACCTGGTCGAGTATGATGTGACCGAAGACGGCTACCGGATCACCGATGAAGGCCTCGAGTTCATGATCAGCATCAAGGAACTCCCCGAAGAGTCCAGAATCACGGTTGCCCTCATTCTCTTTAAGAAACAGATCGAGAGCGGCTCTTTTAGAAACGCCCTGGAGACGGTGCGGAACCTCAACCTCGAAGTACTCCGCAAGAAAGGAAAGAAACAGGCGCTGCTTGACAGGATGAGGTATGGTGACCCTGACGTGGCTGAAGGCTTTACCACCTACACGCAGGAGGTGATCGCTCAGATCAGACAGGAGCAGGAACTCTTCACCCAGGTTCAGGCGACGCTCCGCGATCTCTCAAAGGACCAGGAGAGGATTGCCCGCGCCCCCGAATCGTTCGGGAAGGAAGAGGACTTTATCGCCATCCAGGAACTTGCGACCGAACTTGAGTACGGGTATACCCTCCACAACACCCTCTTGAAAGACTATACCGACCTTCCCGCTGAGTATGAGTGGATCTGCCAGGTCCGCATGAAATCGCTCTTTGACCGGAGGTACCAGTTCCAGGAAGCACTGGAGAACCACATCCATGCAAACGTACCTAACGAGGTGCATATCGTGGAGATGCATCCTCTCCTCCTCCCGAACGTTTCCCGGACGTTTGGCCTCTGCTCGATCTTTGAGCCGCAGAGGATCGTCGGGAGGAAGGTGGAGGACATGGAGGTGAAGACGAGCGAGGAGTGGGGCGATAGGAAGTCCATCGAGAAGATCGTGGAGGGGCGGCAGGATGAGAATTTCAGGATCTATGCGCAGTTGCTGGTTGACGCGCTGGCGGAGAGTGAAACAATAGATCTGCCGGCCTACCTGAGCGTGATCCGCACATGCCTGGGAGACGAGGGGATAGACCACATCGACCTGATCCCCTTCCTGATCGAGTTGAACAAAGGCACCCGGAACGGCGAGGCATACGAGGCCATCTTTGACCTTCACGTGCCACGAGGCCAGAATGAGCCTGCGGTAGAAGCCCTGCTTTCTGCCGCAGCCCAGAGCGGGGGTGAGTCCCATCGAATCCGGGTGATCTCCCGGCCGGAAAGGCGAGTATTGATCGGGGAAGAAGAGGACGTGTATCTCTCTTATCTTACGTTTATCGGGGAACGATTGCATGAAGTTTGACCGGGAGAACCTTGGGACCGCCCTGGAGATGCTCCACTGCATGCTGGCGGAAGGCTCGATTGCACGCAAAGATCACCCAAAGGAGTTCTTGCGCTACGATCAGGAGGCTGAGGTGAGGGAGGCGCTGGAGTTCTGTGCGGAGAAGCACAACCTGCTTGTCTGCAGGTATAACGATGCCCTGTACCTGAGCCCCGGCGTACAAAACCGGGTCTTTGGCCTCTCAAACGCCGAGATCCGGAATAGCCTCGGGAGGGGGTTCAACAATCCCGAGATGTACACTGTCTTCTTCATCATACATGTTCTGATCACCGAGTTCTACCATGAGTCCGCGTACGATGCCTACGTGGAGAAGGTGGCGAAGACAAACCTCCTTGCAGCCGTCGAGAAGAAGATGCAGGCAATGGGAGCGATCCAGGATCTTGAAAAGACAAGCGAGGAATACCAGTTCAACTTCAAGGTCATCTACGATCTGTGGAGCAGCCTCCCGGCGGTAGAGTTCAAGAAAGACGATCCGGACGAGAAGAAACAGTGGGGCGTCAGCTCAAAGGTTACCCTGATTAACGAGACGATCGCCTTCCTGGAGAAGAACCAGCTTGCGAAAGAGCATGATGATGCCGTCTACCTCACCCCGCGCTGCAAGGCGATCATCCGTGAGGTCTACAGCAACCGCGAGGTGCAGGACGCCATCACGCTCTTCATCGATGGGCTTGGCCATCAGGGGGGCGATGAGGATGCCTAGACTGCGGTCAGTGCGGGTGGTAAACGCTCAGTTCAACGAGGGAAGGGGGTTATATCAGGACTTCCGCATGCCGTTCTATGGCCGCAATGGCACCTATGAACTGGGCAACGGCATGGGAAAATCGGTCCTTTTGATGCTCATCCTCCAGTGCGTCCTCCCGAATGCCGCTCCTGACCCGAATAAGCCCTTTAAGTATATGTTCGCCGGAGGCGATCGCAACCGCACGACTCATGTCCTGGCCGAATGGGAACTGGACGAGGTCGTAGATGGGAGAAGATATCTCCTGACGGGGTTCTGCGCAAAACGGAAGTCCGATCAGGAAGACGAAGGTGAGAGCGACGAGATCAAGTATTTCTCCTACCTGCACCTTTACGGTGAACCAAACGACCTCGATATCGATAAGATTCCTCTCTGCAGGGAAGATGGAGCAGACTTCTTCACCCAGGACTATTCAGAAACCCGAAAGATGCTCCGGGAAAAAGCAAAAACAGGGTATGATATCTGGATAGCCGAAACCCGGCAGCAGTACCTGGAGCGGCTCAAGGACTACTATCTCATCGAGTCGGAGTGGGAACTCATCAAACTCATCAACCGGCAGGAGAGTTACTTAAAAACCCACTTTCACAGTTTCAGGGATTCAAGGGCATTCGTCGAGGACCTGCTGATCAAGATGATAGACCGGTGCCTCCAGGACAGGCGACGGCTCAAATCTCACAGTGGAGACGAAGATCCCGTCGAGAAAGCGCTCGCTGACTCACTGTATCAATCCCAGGAGGATCTCAGGAAACTGCAGGCGGAGCAGGCACGCCTTCACGAGTACGAGCACCTCCAGAACGAGATCTCCATCCTCCAGACGGCAAACGATCACCTCCTCAGATCGTACCGGGCATACGAGGAGGCAAGGCAGCGAGCGGCATCGCAGCATGTCGCGTACGTCGCGGCAATCGCCAGTAAAGAGGAAGAGATCCGGCAACTGCAGGAGCAGATTCTCGGAAAGCGAGCGGCTTGCGAGAGTGTGCATAATGAGATCGAAAGAACCGGGCTCAAGCTCCAGAATGTACGCCTGAACCTCTCCGGGCAAAGGCTCAAACGGGCGGAAACGGAGAAGGTGGAGCATGAACAGACGGTCAATACGCTGAAACACCGGGCCGACTTTGCCCGTGCGGTGAACAAGTACCTCTCGATCAGGGAGCGTGAAGCAGAGATCCGGGAGCGGGAGGAGATCATGCGGAAGATGGAGGAGGAGCACCAGGAACTGTTCGCCCGGCTTCGCCCCCTGGGAAAGACCCTCCATACCCTGGTTGCCGCAGAGAAAGAGCGAGTCAGCGGTGCACTTCTGGCGGGGCAGAGCCGGGCGAAGGAAACCCATGCTGAGAACATGAGCCTCCAGCGGGACCTCGGAGGTGCCAGAAAGCAGGCAGAGGGTATCAGGAGGCGGATCACCGAGCTCGATCGTCAATCAGCCGAACTGGAGGCCCGGGAGAAAGAACTCGTGCAGAGGCATGAACGGTGCCCGAAAGTCTCCTCCTGGTTCTCTTGCTCCGACCAGGTCGAGGCCACGGAAAAGCGGCTTGCTGCCGAAAAAGAGACTTGCAACAGGCTCGCAAGCGAGATCAGCGAGATCGAACGGCGGCTCTCCACGAACCAGGCGCTTGAGCCGGAGCTGGAAAAGGGAATGGCGGATCTGGATCGGGCAATTGAAGCCCTTCAGCGGGAGATTGCCCATTTTACGGCCGAAAAAGGTTCTGCACGACAGATCGCCGAGATCTACGAGATGGACGATATTGAGGCCTGCACCGCATATCTCAAAGACAGGAGGGAACAGCTGCGCGAGATGCTGGCAGGCTACAGGAGCCGTCGTGAGGGCCTTGCCCGGGATCTGGAGAGCGCAGAGAAGTACGGCGTCACCTTGAGCGGTGAGTACCTGGCTGCTCTTGAGAGATTACAGGAAAAATACCCGACCGCGATAAGCGGCGCCGAACACCTGAAGGGGATCTCCGATGACGAACGGGGAGAGTGCCTGGCCAACGCACCCTGGCTCCCGAAGGCGGTTCTCCTCCTCAAAGGGGATTTCGAGGCGGTTGTCCGCAACCCGATGGCCCTTCCGGCACAGGTCCAGGACGCTGCAATCGTTATCACCAGTATCGACCATCTCCGGGAGAGAAGGGTGCTCTCACTTGGAGATGTCTATATCTCCTCTCGTATGCCCGAGCAGTCGCTTGAAGCGCTCGCCAGCGACCGTGCAGCCGAGCACCACCGGAAAGAGATCCGCGCAATCAACGAGGAGATGCAGAAGGCTGATGAGGCGTTAGTAGCGATAACCCGCGACTCCGACGCCCTCAGCCGCTTCATTAACCGGTATCCACCGGAATTTGAACCGGAGAGGGCGGCCAATCTCGGGGAGCACCTACGACAGATGGGCGGGGGTACGGCAAGGCTTGCAGCACTGCGAAACCAGCTTCAGGAGGATCGCTCCGCCCTCCCCCGCGCCCGGACCGGCCTGGCGGAGCAGGAAACGACAATAGGTCTCTTCGAGGAGAAACTCGCCCTGCTCACCGATCTCGTCAAAGTCACGGAGGAGAGGGAGAAGACTCTCAGCAACCTGCAGCAGGAGCACCGGAACGCCGAAGAAACTACGGCGCTACAGCGACAGATCGAGGCGGCGATCAGCCGGTGCGATTCTGAATTCAAGAGACTGGAGGAGATCAACAACCAGATGAAGGAGCGCCTTCGGAAGGTAGAGCAGGAGATCTCCGAGTACAGGCCGTACGCAAGCGAGGATGTTCCAACCCTGCCGGATGCAGATATCGACCGCCTCAGGAGTGAATACCGAAGTGCCCGGCAGGTGGTCGACAGGGTTGTGAAGGACCGCGAGAGTTACGAAAGAGATAATGCCCGTGACAGAAAGCAGATTGAGGACGACCAGAACGATATCGGCAGTTACCGGATCTCTATCGAGGAGATCGAAGCAGGAGATCCAGAGGAGCGTTATTCCTCTGAGTATATCCAGGAGGTTGACCGGAGTTTTGAGGATGCGGAGCGCCTCCTCAAAGAAGCCGCTGGTCGGTATGAGGATGTGCGTGGAAAACACCACCTTCTCTCCCTGGAGATGGAGGAGGCAGAGAGGAAATTTAACGCCCATGCCCCAGAAGCATATACCCGGGATCCAGATCTCATCGATCCGGAACCGTTGAAGGCCGATCAAAAGAGGTTGGAGGCAGAAAGCCTCACCCTCAAGGCGGAACTTGCACACCTTGATGCTATGCGCCGGGAAGGCGAAAAAGTGCTTGAAGGCCTTATCAACGAACACAATGGCTACGAACTGCTTGACAGCACTCACTATTTCATCCAGAAAGGTGCCGCCCCGGCATCGGAGCTTAGAGGCTACCGCTACTTCCAGGAAGAACTTGCGGCTGCCGTCGGGAGCACGACGAAGCAGAAAGAGTGTTTCGGTGCCGCAAAGGACCAATTCTTCCGGAACGTCGATGAAATTAACGTTCCTCACTACTTTATCGAGACAGTCAGGGGGAAGATCCGCATAGGAGAGAGTGTGGGCGAGGCAACCTCCATACAGCAAAGCCTGGAGGGATATGCTGCCACAGTCACCGGATGGGCAAAGGCGGTGCAGGCACAGGTGGAGGGGCTTCTTGAGGTCGAGACGAAGATCATCGATCAGGCCCTGGGGATGGCGATAACCTACCGGGACTACCTCATGATGGTCCCCAGACTCTCGAAGATCGAGATCGATGGCAATCCCCGTGAGATGCTGCAGATCAACTTTGATGATTGCACCTATCGTGACGAGGTGGCCCGGGGTGAGATGCACCGCTATATTCAGGACCTTACTGCTCATATCCAGGACGGCACTCTCAGCCGGGGGGAACTTGAGAAGGCGCTCGCACCGGGCCAACTGGTGGGTAGAGTGATGGATATGGGCAGGATCCGTGTAAAAATACGCAAGATTGATATCGATACCTACCCGTTCCAGCTCTGGGAGAAGATCAAGGCATCTGAAGGGCAGGAGAACACGATGCATATCATCCTTCTGGTTGTCCTCATATCAACAATCAGAGCGATTGTCGTCGGCAGGCATGATCGGAACACCGCGAAAGTGCTCTTTGTTGACAATCCATTTGGTTCCACCGGATCATACTATCTCTGGGAGAAGATCTGGTCGATCCTCGACCGCAATAATGTCCAGATGATATGTTCGGGCCACAAGATCGATGCGAAGGTGCGCGAGTTCTTCCCGATCTCCTATCTCCTTACGAGTGAGATCTCGGCCGGCGGTCGGATGAGGATCGTCGGTGTCAGGTTTGTTGGGGCCGGCAAAGATCTTGACCGCCTAGAGCGGCAGAAGAGGGGCGAGATCCTTGCGTGGACAGAAGAGTAAGGGAGACCTGCCATAACAAGTCCCTTCCTAAGACCTCTTCCAGTCCCCCTCACCCCCCGCCGAGCACCTTCACGATCACCGCCACCACCCCGCCGACGACCCCGCCGGCCCCGGCACTCACCTTCGAAAGCCGCCGCTCCTCCCCGGCCTTCTCCGCCCGCCAGCCCTCGAGCGCCCGGATTCGGCTCTCGAACTCTGTTCCTATAGAACGCCGTTCCTGACGGTGCTCCCGCTCCGGTTCTCGCACCTTCGGTGCTCAAGCTCCTGCCGGGACGGCAGTCGCACTTACGAACCGTCGCGTCCTGCGTCTCCATCCTCTGGAGCGCCCGGCAGATCCACTTCACGTCCCGGTTCGTCTCGTAAAACCGAGCTACCAGGTGACCTTTTCATTGGTCGTCCTGAGCCCCCTCCCGGTGGATGATAGGGAGACGTAAAATGGCCGGGCGTAAGGGATATCGGAAAACTCTCGACAGGAAAAGAACGCTTGCCATGCCATTCGGCCCCGCCCCCCCTGTTCTGGTGACGGTAAGCCCTGAGGAGGGAACTACGGTGCTCAATGACTCCCTTAGTGCGAGCAAAAGAATTCTGGTAAACCGAAGTGAGATAGACCTGTTTTCCAGGCAGCATCATTTCATAACTACTTTTATGTCTCTTCTGGCTAACAGGGTTATCTAACACATGATTCCGAATGAGGACCCCTCCGTCCAGCTCCCCTTCTGCAACCAACACCCACCTGTGGAGATGATAGCCGAACCGGACTATCCGGGGCAGTACCCATACGCCTCCCTTGAGGAATTTCTGTCACGGCACGAGGGAAGACACCTCGACTTCAAAGAGACGGTATCGGAACCGTTCTTCAAACTGCTCTCCGCCTTCTCGAATACCAGGGGCGGGTTCGTCGTGCTCGGGGTCAACGACAAAACCCGCAGAGTAACAGGCTTCGACTGCAGGGGAGAGAAACTGTCCGAGCTCGCAAACCGGATCAGCGACGGCCTCGGCATACACCCGGTCATCGATGAGATACCCGCGGACGGCAGGACGATCCTCATCCTCACGGTAAGCCCCCAGAAAAAGCCGATCTCCTACAGGGGAGTATACTACACCCGGGTCGGCGACACCGTCCGGGAGATCGATCCCGACGAACTCAGGAGAAAGTTTCTGGAAGACTCCAGCTGGGAGGATCTCGTGGGCGGTTGCACCCTCGATGATATCGACGACGAGACCTTACGGGACTTCATGAACCTGATCAGGGGCCGTACTGCGGGAAGCGGGATCCCCGACATAAAAGACAAAGAATCCATTCTCAGACGCCTTGGCCTGATCACCCCGGACGGAAACATCACCCATGCTGCATACATTCTCTTCGGGAAGAACCCCCAATCCCGTTTGAGGAATACTGAGCTTAAGATTACCCGGATAAACGAAGAGACCGTACTGATCAACCCAAAAGACCTCTCCGGGAATCTCTTCCAGCTCCTGGAACGTGCGGAAGAGTATCTTCTCACGGCGCAGGCGGTCGTCTACGATCCGTCCGGCAATGTTATCATCGACTCTTTCAGGAGAAAGGAGATCCCCGAGTACCCGATAGCCGCGCTCCGCGAAGCGCTTCTGAATATGCTTATCCATCGGGACTATTTCGACAGCAGAACTCCGAGTGTCATACGGATGTATGATGACCATATTCAGTTTCTCAACCCTGCTTGCTTCCCTGCAGGTGTTACACTCGAAAAGATCCTCTCACAGCACTACCCCTACCATAGAAACCCGAAGATCGCGGATGTATTTGCAAAAGCAGGGTATGTAGAAAAGTTCGGCACGGGTCTTGAGAGGATTCGGGCCGAACTTTCCCGTGTGGGGTATCCCCCACCGGAAGTTGACTACTCGCCTATCGGGTTCAGCCTCGTCCTCCGCAAAGATCCGTACACCCGAGAGCAGCTCGCCTCCCTTGGGTTGAATGAACGGCAGATCGCTTCCATACACCACCTGAAGAGCGGGGGTTCCATCTCAAATCAGGAGTATCAGCGCCTCTACAATGTTAAGAAGTCGACTGCAACGCGGGATCTTACAGCCATGGTTCAACGAGGCATTTTCCGTAAAGAGGGAACGGCAGGAGCGGGCGTGCGCTACTCGTTGAGGTACGCAAAGTGAGAGGGATCGTAAGATTGCATTATGGAATGAAAACGAATCATAATTGGCCCATAATGGGCTCATCCATGGTTGCAGTGAATACTCGAAACCAGAGCAAGTGCATCCGTTCTCCTAAAACTACCACTATAGCCTTTTTTTAATTGGCTCACGTCTCCCGCCGATTGCACCCGGTATGCCCCCAACCGTACTCCAGGCAAACCGGGGACCGAACGGCAGGGCGAAGACGCCATGTCCTTCTACCTTACATTCCTCCGGCGGAGTGGTAACAATGCACCCGAAACACCGTATGGAACAGTCACTCATCCAGTCTCTCTGGACTTACCCCCCGCCGAGCACCTTCACCAGCACCGCCACCACCCCGCC
>WOYI011445480.1_pt1 | contig 18489 bp, 21 predicted proteins | sample 6423411 | NCBI WGS metagenome assembly WOYI01 (sample SAMN13441803, study PRJNA592873) | oil field metagenome | biome: oil field; feature: oil-well bore; material: oil-contaminated soil; isolation source: oil-contaminated soil from oil-well borehole | place: Germany: Wietze | collected 2016-10-18 ...
AACCAACCCGCGCCAATCCTCCGCCCATGCGGACCCTGAACTCACCTCTCTCTCCTGCCCTACAGACCTCTTCGCCTCGAAAGCGGTGCAGGAAGGCGCCGTGATCCGCGCGAGGCGCGAGACATAGAGCGCTTCGTGGGGATGAACCGCTTCATGGCCGAGATCGACCGTCGCGGCTATCAGGTGGCGGAGAACTCCGGCCAGATCGTCATCTTCTGCAACCGAGCCCCCGTCCGCTGGCTGACCCGCCCCGCCACCACGCCGACCCCGCTTTCTTGAAAAGAAAGCGCCCCGAAATCCTTGAAGGATTTCGGCACCATCCGCGCGCGCCAGGCGTCGTGGCCGCATCTCGCTCCCCCAACCCGGCCGGTTTCCGCCACCGAACCGGACCTGCCCCCTCCCTGACTCGCCCGCGGGGTGATAGCCTTGTTGTCCGCAACCCTCTGGGAGGATCGCCCGTGCGCGCGCTGCTGATCGCCCTTCCCCTCATCCTCGCCACCCCCGTCCTCGCCGATGAGACAACCGGCACGATCCTCGCCTTCGACCGCGTGGCGAAGATCGTCATGCTCGAGGACAAGACGATCTGGCCCCTCGGCGAGGGAACCGAGGTCGCGGCCGACCTTGTCGCCGGCGACAAGGTCAAGATCGTCTATGTCGGCGGCGGCGATGCCGGGGTCGCCGGCATCACCTCCATCCTGCGCAGCGACGGCTGAGCGGCATCGCCGGGGACGGTCTGTCAACGCTTGATTTCGACCGCTCGGCGACCCAGGGTCCGGCCAATGGGGATCATCGGCCGACTGACCATCCCTTGCCTCGCCGCACTGCCGGCCCGGGCGGACCCGCCGACCGCGCGGCACCCCGCGCGCGGCGGATCTCTGCCTGCCGCCGCCCCGCCAAAGCGCCACGACCGACACGCAGCGCGCGCTTCGCGACCTCGTCTCAAACATCGAGGCGATTGCCCCCGGCGAGGACCCGCTCCTTGCGACCTTGCGCGCCCGCCGCACCGCGATCTGAATCGAGGACCGCCCGTGCGCCGCACGTGGAAGCCGGGCGGCCGGGGGCGTCAGAAGTCCTCCGCGACCTCGTACATCACCGGCTCGAAGCGCGAGCAAAGCTCGGCGATCCGCCGGTTCCTCTCGCGCATCTCGGGGGTGCGCAACATCGCCTGGAAATCCTTGCGGTCGCGCCATTGCGAATAGTTCGCGATCCGGGTCTGGGCGTCGTTCATGTGGAGGCTCGCCGCGATGAAGCCCGGCTGGTGGCGGATGAACTGATTGTAGGCGTCGCGGAGCGCGTCCATCAGGTCCTGCGCCGTGCCGGGCGTCATCTCGAAGGTGGTGATCACGGTCTGGCCGTTGAAGTCGCTGGAAATCTTCGGCATGGGCTGACTCCGTTCGGGGGGCGCGTTCGCACCGACTATCGCGCCCGGCCCGCCGGCTGTAAACCGCGATCAGAAATCGAAGAGGTCCGACAGGAAGCTCTCGCGCCGCTTCTTGCGCGGATGGCGGTGGTCGTCATCGTCGCGGTCGCGCCGTTCTTCGCGCGGCGCGCGCGCCGGTTCGCTCAGCGCCACCGGCCGCTGGGTCTCGGCCAGGCTCCGGTCGAGGATCTTGTCCAACTCGCCGCGGTCGAGCCAGACGCCCCGGCAGCTTGGGCAATAGTCGATCTCGACGCCATTGCGGTCGGCCATGACGAGCGTGGTGTTGTCGACGGGGCATTTCATCTTTCGGGTCTCTCCGTTGCGGATTGTCCCGTCCGATATGGGCGCGCCGCGCGCCCGTGCAAGTCACTCGGCAAGAAGCCGCAACACCTCGTCGGTCAGCGCCGCGACCTCCGTCGCCGCCGCTCCGCGCCCGGCCTCGGCCGCGCCGAGCCCCTCGCCCAGCGTCTCGGCATAGACGACCCGGTTGGCAAGCCGCGCCTCGGTCAAACCGGCGTTGAGTTCCGCCGCCGCCCGCGCCACGTCCTCGCCGAGCCGGGTCCCCGCCCGCGCCCGGTTCAGCACCACCCACACGCGCTTGCGTTCCCGCGCGGCGAGGTCGAGCACCCCCTCCGTCGCCCAGAGGTCGACATGGGAGGAGGCGACCGGCACCAGTACCAGGTCCGCCTCGCGCAAGGCCGGGCGCAGATCGGCATCGACCTTCGGCGGGGTATCGACGATCACCAGATCGGCGGTCTTCTTCAGCTTCTCGCATTCGTAGGAGACGCCCCAGGCCGAGGAGGTCGAGAATTCCAGACCCGCCTCGCCAAGCCGCTCGCGTCTCATCATGAACCAGCGCCCGAGCGATCCTTGCGGATCGGTGTCGAGAAGCGCGACGCTCAGGCCCCGCTTCAGGCACGTGACGGCGAGGTTCACGGCCAGCGTGGTCTTGCCCGAGCCACCCTTCTGCTGCACGACCGCGATGACCTTGCCCGACATGATCCCTCCATTGCTGCGGCGCAGCATAGCGCAATTCCCCATGGGATGCACGGGCGGAATGGCCGCGGGGCGGTGGGGGCCCGTAAGGTGGGTTTCAACCCACCCTACCGCAGTTTCAGCACGATCTTGCCGATATGGCCGGAGCTTTCGATCCGCCGGTGCGCCTCGGCCGCGTCTTCCAGCGGGAATTCCGAATCGATCACCGGCGCGAGGCGCCCGGCCGCGATCATCGGCCAGACATGGGCCAGAAGCTCGCCCGCGATCCGCGCCTTGGCGAGGTCGCCTTGCGGGCGGAGCGTCGAGCCGGTGATGGTCTGGCGCTTCATCATCATCGGCGCGAAGTTCACCTCGGCCTTGGGGCCTTCAAGGAAAGCGATCTGCACCAGCCGGCCGTCCTCGGCCAGGGCGCGCAGGTTGCGGGCGATGTAGTCGCCGCCGACCATGTCGAGGATCACGTCGGCGCCGCCCTCGGCCACCAGCACCGCGACGAAATCCTCCTCGCGGTAGTTGATCGCCCGTTCGGCGCCGAGCCCTTCGCAGGCCGCACATTTCTCCGCCGATCCGGCGGTGGCGAAGACCCGCGCGCCAAGGGCGTTGGCGATCTGGATCGCCGTCGTGCCGATGCCGGAGGAGCCGCCGTGGACGAGGAACCGCTCGCCCGCGCGCAAGGCCCCCCGCATCACCACGTTCGACCAGACGGTGAAGCAGGTCTCGGGCAGGCAGGCAGCGTCGCGCAAGCCCAGCCCCTCGGGAATCGGCAGCGCGTGGGCGGCCGGCGTCACCACATAGTCGGCATAGCCGCCGCCGGGCAGAAGCGCGGTCACGAGGTCGCCGACCGCCCAGCCGGCGACGTCCGGTCCGATCGCCGCGATCCGGCCGGCGGCTTCCAACCCCGGCAAGGGCGACGCGGAAGGCGGCGGCGCATAGGCACCCGCGCGCTGGAGCGCGTCGGGGCGGTTGACCCCGGCATAGGCGGTCTCGATCAGGATCTGGCCCGGCCCGGGAACCGGCACCGGCACCTCGGTCATCTGCAAGACCTCCGGGCCGCCCGGCTTGGTGATCTCGACCGCGCGCATCATCTTTGGCAGCGTCATGCCTTCTCCTCGTTCGTCATTCGTCCCGGCAGATCCCACGGGGGCCCTGCCGGCGCCCGGACCCGGCTGAGCGCCCGGAGCGGCCCGGCCAGAACCTTGCCGAGGACCGGGTTGTCCCGCACCTGCGCCTTGAACGTCTCGAAGCGCATCACCTCCTCGATCCGCCGGTCGAGGAAGTCCCATGTCGCCGCCTGCCCCTCGCTCTCGTCGCCGAGCCAGAAGAGCGCGGTGGTCGAATAGACCGCCGACAGGGTCGCGCGCTTGGAATACCAGTTGATGTCCTCGCAGGTGTCGCCGAGGGCCCGCCAGATCGCGTCCGCCGTGCCCCAGATCAGCCCCGCCCCGGTCGCCGCGTTCTGCGGCAGCGCGAAAAGCGCCGCGCCACGCCGCACCACCTCGCGGTCCGCCGCATCGAGCCTGAGGCGCACCGCCCGGGCGATCCGGTCGCGAAAGCGCAGGTCGGAAAGATGGGTGGCCCGCAGGCCGTCCTCCATCGCCGCATCGCCGCGCCGGTGATAGGCGATGGCAAGGTCGAGCGCGCCGCGCGGACAGATCGCGCGCGCAAGGTCGGGCGTGAGGCCGATCTCGTCGGCCGCCGCGCGGAAGCTCGTCTCCGACCAGCCGTCAAAGGCGACCTGGCCGAGGGCGGCGTCGAGAAGCCGCGTCTTCGCCCCCGCCAGATCGTGCCCGTTTTCCATGACCCCGGCCCCCTTTCGCCGCCCGTAGACAATCGCGGCGCGCTTTGCTATAGGGGCGCTTCCTGCAACGGAATGCAACTCTAACTTAGGAAGGTGGTGACAACCACATGCAGGTCAGCGTTCGCGACAACAACGTCGAACAGGCGCTTCGTGCTCTGAAGAAGAAACTTCAGCGCGAAGGGGTTTTCCGTGAAATGAAGCTCAAGCAGCATTTCGAGAAGCCCTCCGTCAAGAAAGCGCGCGAGAAGGCCGAGGCCATCCGCCGTGCCCGCAAACTGGCACGCAAGAAGGCCCAGCGAGAAGGCGCTCTCTGAGAAGCGGCTGGAACAGCTGGCGGGAGCGATCCCGCAAGGACGATCAACCCCCGAGGCTCCGCCGCGGGGGTTTTTCTTTGGCGCGGCCCTCCGGGCCCCGAGCCGGACGGACCCGGTTACGCGCCAACCCCGTAAGGTGGGTTTCAACCCACCCCTCCGGCCAGGGTGGGTTGAAACCCACCTTACCAAGCGTGCCAAAGCTCAGCCGAATTTCGGCTGGCTCAGCAGATAGCGGTCGATGATCGGCAGGGCGGCCGCCCCGATCGCACGGGCATTGCGGCCGACCGAGGCTTCGATCACCACCGGCTCCTCGATGCCTTGCGTGTCGATGTCGCGGATCGCCTCCCGGGTCTTCTCGACGATGGCGCTGCGCACGTCCGGCGGGCAGTTGGCATCGACGAGGATCCGCTCGAAGTCGATCACCGAGGCGACGGCGACGATGCCGATGGCGAGGTGGCGGGCGGTGTGGTCGATCCAGTCGTCCAGCGGCGCGCCGAACTCGGCCCAGTCGAGATCCGGCGTCCAGATCGCGGCGGGGTCGCGCCCCGCCTCCGCCAGCCGGCGCTCCAGAAGGTAGAGCGAGGCGTGACGGATCAGTTGCCGCGTGCCCTGCTCCGACGCGACCGGGATCGAGCCGAAGGCACCGGCATTGCCGGTCCGGCCGGTATAGACCGTGTCGTTCAGGACCACGCCGCCGCCGATGAACGAGCCGATGAAGAAATAGGCGTAGTCCGCGAATTCGCGGCCGCGGCCGAAGACATGCTCGGCCGTGCAGGCGGCGATCGCGTCGTTCTGCACGTTGACCGGCAGGCCCGTCTCCTCGCCGACCGCCCCGGCGATATCGAAATCGCGCCACTGGATCATCTCGTCCTTCGGCGCGTTCACCGCGTCGAGCCAGTTCCAGAGCTCGAACGGGGCCGCGACGCCGATCCCGGCAAGGCTCGCCTTCTGGCGCGCCGTGAGGCCGCCGGCAAGCGACGCGAACCCGTCCCGCAGGAAGGCCCGGATCGCGGCCGGCGTCGGATAGGCATAGGTCCGCTTGACATCGGCCCGCGTGGTCCCGGTCGCGTCGATCAGCACCAGATCGGCGCTTTTGCGGCCGATATTGAGGCCGAGCGACAGGATCCCGTCGGGATTGAGGGCCATCGGGGTCGACGGCTTGCCGACCTTGCCGCGAATGGGCTCGCCCCGGACCAGAAGCCCGTCCTTTTCGAGCGCCCGGATGATGATCGACACGGTCTGCGCCGAGAGGTTCGAACGGCGGGCGATATCGGCGCTCGGCAGGCCGCCGTGCCGCTGGATCAACGACAGGACGAGCCTTTCGTTGTGGTCGCGAATCCCCGACTGATTCGCCCCCCCCATCGGGTCGCGGATCAAGACGGCATCCATGTTTTCTGCCATATCGCGTGCCTTCATGAGGTCAAGTGTAAGCACCCCCAAATTAATAAATCAAGTTTATTTATTTATTGACAGACTGCGGCGACTCGGTCTTTATCGAGGGCAAGGGCAGGCGGAATGGCGTCTGCCCGGCATACGGTCGGGGCGTGGACCAGCGCCTCTGGATCGACGTCAGGGAGGACGACATGAAAAGACTGGCTTCCAGCGCCGCGATCGCGGCTTTGGCCATCGGCATCGGCTCGGCTGCATCAGCCGAAATCGCGTGCCTCATCACCAAGACCGACACCAACCCCTTCTTCGTGAAGATGAAGGAAGGGGCCGCGGCGAAGGCCGCCGAGCTCGGGATCGAGCTCAAATCCTATGCCGGCAAGGTCGACGGCGACAGCGAAAGCCAGGTCGCGGCGATCGAGACCTGCATCGCCGACGGCGCCAAGGGCATCCTGCTGACCGCCTCCGACACCAAGGGCATCGTGCCGGCGGTGCAGAAGGCGCGGGACGCGGGCCTTCTCGTCATCGCGCTCGACACCCCGCTCGATCCGATCGACGCGGCCGACGCGACCTTCGCCACCGATAACTTCCTCGCCGGCGAGTTGATCGGCAAATGGGCCGCCGCCGCCCTCGGTGACGCCGCGGCGGATGCCAGGATCGCCATGCTCGACCTCGACGTGAGCCAGCCGACCGTGGACGTGCTGCGCGACCAGGGCTTCCTTACCGGCTTCGGCATCGACGTGAAGGACCCCGGCAAGTGGGGCGACGAGGACGATCCGCGCATCGTCGGCAACGACCTGACCCAGGGCAACGAGGAAGGCGGCCGCAAGGCGATGGAGAGCCTTCTCGCCAAGGACCCGATGATCAACGTCGTCTACACGATCAACGAACCCGCCGCCGCCGGCGCCTACGAGGCGCTGAAGGCGATCGGGCGCGAGAAGGACGTGCTGATCGTCTCGGTCGACGGCGGTTGCCCCGGTGTCGCGAACGTCAGGGACGGCGTGATCGGCGCCACCTCGCAGCAATACCCGCTGCTGATGGCCTCGCTCGGGATCGAGGCGATCGCGGCCTGGGCCAAGGACGGATCGAAGCCCGCGCCGACCGAAGGCAAGGACTTCTTCGACACCGGCGTCGCGCTGGTGACGGACAAGCCGGTCGATGGCGTGGAGTCGATCGACACGACCAAGGGCATGGAACTGTGCTGGGGCTGACCCCAGGCATTGATCGACGCAGATCCAAGGGACAGAATGACGCCGGGGGCGGTGGCAACGCCGCCCCCGGTCGCATCGAGGGGGGATCGGAATGGCAAGCGAAACCGGCAGCGCCGCACAATCTTGCGAAACGGCCACGAAGAACAGCCCCGACGCCGTGGCTGAATTCGCGGCCCACCGGACGGGCGTCCAGCGGTTTCAGCACCTTCTGCATCAGACCCCGTCGATGGTGCCGCTCATCGTGCTTCTTGCCGCGATCGCGATCTTCGCCGTGGCGCTCGGAGGCAAGTTCTTCGCCCCCTTCACGCTGACGCTGATCCTCCAGCAGGTGGCGATCACCGGCATCGTCGGGGCGGCGCAAAGCCTCGTGATCCTGACCGCCGGCATCGACCTTTCGGTCGGCGCGATCATGGTGCTTTCCTCGGTGGTCATGGGCCAGTTCACCTTCCGCTACGGCCTGCCGCCGGCCGTCGCCATCCTCGCCGGCTTCGGCTGCGGCGCGCTCATGGGTTTCATCAACGGCACGCTCGTCGCGCGGATGAAACTGCCGCCCTTCATCGTCACGCTCGGCATGTGGCAGATCGTGCTGGCGACGAACTTCCTCTATTCCGCGAACGAGACGATCCGCAGCCAGGACATCCAGACCGAGGCGCCGATCCTGCAACTCTTCGGCGAAAGCTTCCGGATCGGCGGCGCGGTCTTCACCTATGGCGTGGTCGCGATGATCGCCCTCGTGCTCGGGCTCGCCTATGTGCTCCGCCACACCGCCTGGGGGCGCCATGTCTACGCCGTCGGCGACGACCCGGAGGCGGCGGAGCTCTCGGGCGTGCAGGTCAGGCGCATCCTGGTCACCGTCTATACTCTCTCGGGCCTGATCTGCGCGCTCGCGGGCTGGGTTCTGATCGGGCGGCTCGGCTCGGTCTCGCCCACCGCCGGGCAGTTCGCGAATATCGAAAGCATCACGGCGGTGGTGATCGGCGGCATCTCGCTCTTCGGCGGGCGCGGCTCGATCCTCGGCATGATGTTCGGGGCGCTCATCGTCGGGGTCTTCTCGCTCGGGCTGAAGATGCTCGGCACCGACCCGCAATGGACCTATCTCCTCATCGGCGCGCTCATCATCGGCGCCGTCGCGGTGGACCAATGGATCAGAAAGGTGGCTGCGTGATGGAACCGCTCCTCAAGGCCCGGGGCCTCGTCAAGCGCTACGGCCGGGTGACGGCGCTCGACCACTGCGACTTCGACCTCTATCCGGGCGAGATCCTCGCTGTCATCGGCGACAACGGCGCCGGCAAGTCGACGCTGATCAAGGCGATATCGGGCGCGGTGCAGCCCGACGAGGGCACCGTCACGCTCGGCGGGCGCGAGCTGCGCTTCACCTCGCCCCTCGATGCGCGCGAGGCGGGGATCGAGACGGTCTACCAGAACCTCGCCCTTTCGCCCGCCCTCTCGATCGCCGACAACATGTTCCTCGGACGCGAGATCCGCAAACCCGGGATCATGGGCAGCCTGTTCCGCAAGCTCGACCGGTCAGAGATGGAGCGGCGGGCGCGCGAGAAGCTGACCGAACTCGGCCTGATGACGATCCAGAACATCGGCCAGGCGGTGGAGACGCTGTCGGGCGGCCAGCGCCAGGGCGTGGCCGTGGCCCGCGCCGCCGCCTTCGGCTCCAGGATGGTGATCATGGACGAACCGACGGCGGCCCTGGGCGTCAAGGAAAGCCGGCGGGTGCTGGAACTGATCCTCGACGTGAAGGCGCGCGGCCTGCCGATCGTGCTCATCAGCCACAACATGCCGCATGTCTTCGAGGTCGCCGACCGCATCCATATCCACCGGCTCGGCAAGCGGCTCTGCGTGATCGACCCGAAGGACTACACGATGTCCGATGCGGTGGCCTTCATGACCGGCGCCAAGGAAGCGCCGTCGGAATCGCTGGTTCCCGCCTGAGGCGCGCCGGTCGCGGACGGCAGGCTTTCCGCGCGCGCAATCGCGCGCTATGAGGGCAGAAAATCAGGAGCCTGCCGATGCACACCCTGTCCCGCCGCGCCGCCCTGGGGCTTCTCGCCGCCGGTCTTGCCGCCTGCGGCCGGCGTGAAAACGCGCGCGCGCACGCCGCTGGCCCCGCCGAAGTCAACCGGCTGATCGCGAAACATGCCCGCGCCTATGACGTGCCCGAGGATCTCGTCCACCGCGTCGTGCAGCGCGAAAGCGGCTACATTCCAGCGGCGCGCAACGGCCCCTATTACGGGCTGATGCAGATCCTGCCCCAGACCGCCCGGACGATGGGCTATCGCGGCGCGCCCGAAGGGCTTCTCGACGCCGACACCAACCTGCGCTACGGGGTCAAGTACCTGCGCGGCGCCTGGCTCGTCTCGCGCGGCAACCGCGACCGGGCGGTGATGTGGTACGCCAAGGGTTACTACTACGAGGCCAAAAGGCTCGGGCTTCTGGAAGAGACCGGGCTGCGTTCCTGACGTCCCGCGTAAGGTGGGTTTAAACCCACCTTACCTTCAGGCTCCGGACGCGCCGGTCAGTCTCAGGCCAGACACGCCTGCTCCTCGGGCGTGAAGAGCCGCGCGCGGGCGAGAAACCGCCGCTCCCGGCCGTTGTCGAGGCTGAACATGCCGCCCCGCCCCGGCACCACGTCGAGGATGAGCTGGGTGTGCTTCCAGGCTTCGAATTGCGGGCCTGAGATGTAGACCGGCACCCCGTCGATCTCGCCCAGCTTCACGTCCGACCCGCCGATGCGGAAATCCCCCGCCGGGTAGCACATCGGCGAGGAGCCGTCGCAGCAGCCCCCCGACTGGTGGAAGAGAATGTCCGGATGCTCGGCCCGGATCTCGGCGAGGAAGGCCCGCGCGGCCTCTGTCGCGGTCACGCGATCAGGTCTGGTCATGGTGTCCTCCGGGAAAAACGCGGGGCCCCGGCTCCGGGACCCCGCGATGCGCTCAGAAGAAGCCGAGCTTGTTCGGGTTGTAGCTCACCAGCATGTTCTTGGTCTGCTGGTAGTGGTCGAGCATCATCTTGTGGGTCTCGCGCCCGATGCCGGACTGCTTGTAGCCGCCGAAGGCCGCATGGGCCGGATAGGCGTGGTAGTTGTTGACCCAGACCCGGCCCGCCTTGATCCCGCGCCCGAAGCGGTAGCAGGTGTTGGCGTCGCGGCTCCAGACCCCGGCGCCGAGGCCGTAGAGCGTGTCGTTGGCCAGTTCCAGCGCCTCGTCCTCGTCCCTGAAGGTGGTGACCGAGACAACGGGGCCGAAGATCTCCTCCTGGAAGATCCGCATCTTGTTGTGGCCCTTCATGATCGTCGGCTCGATGTAGTAGCCGCCCGTCAGGTCGCCACCGAGATCGGCGGCGCGGCCGCCGGTCAGCACTTCGGCGCCCTCGGCCCGGCCGATCTCCAGATAGGCGAGGATCTTCTCCTTCTGCTCGGACGAGGCCTGCGCCCCCATCATCGTCGTCGCCTCGCGCGGATCGCCCATGACGATGGCGCGGGTGCGCTTGATCGCCCGCTCCATGAAGCGGTCGTAGATATCTTCGTGGATCAGCGCGCGGGAGGGGCAGGTGCAGACCTCGCCCTGATTGAGGGCGAACATCACGAAGCCCTCGATCGCCTTGTCGAAATAGGCGTCGTCCTCGCGGCAGACATCCTTGTGGAAGATGTTCGGCGACTTGCCGCCCAGTTCCAGCGTCACCGGAATGATGTTCTCGGTCGCGTATTGCATGATCAGCCGCCCGGTCGAGGTTTCGCCGGTGAACGCGATCTTGGCGATGCGCGGGGACGAGGCGAGCGGCTTGCCGGCCTCGAGACCGAAGCCGTTGACGATGTTGACGACGCCGGACGGCAGGATGTCGGCGATAAGCTCGGCCCAGACCATGATCGTCGCCGGGGTCTGCTCGGCCGGCTTCATCACCACGCAGTTGCCGGCGGCAATGGCCGGCGCCAGCTTCCACGCCGCCATCAGCAGCGGGAAGTTCCACGGGATGATCTGGCCAACGACGCCGAGGGGCTCGTGGAAGTGATAGGCAACGGTGTCGTCGTCGATCTCGCTCATCGAGCCTTCCTGGGCGCGCAGGCACCCCGCGAAATAGCGGAAGTGATCGACGGCAAGCGGCAGGTCCGCCGCCATCGTCTCGCGGATCGCCTTGCCGTTGTCCCAGGTCTCGCAGGTGGCAAGGAGGTCGAGGTTCGCCTCCATCACATCGGCGATCTTCAGAAGCGCCGCCGCCCGCGCGGTGGGCGAGGTCTTCGCCCAGCCGTCCTTCGCGGCATGGGCGGCGTCGAGCGCCAGCTCGATATCGGCGGCATCCGACCGTGCGATCTCGCAGATCTTGGCGCCGGTGATCGGCGTCGTGTTGTCGAAGTACCGGCCCTTCACCGGGGCGACGAACTTGCCACCGATGAAGTTGTCGTAGCGCGGCTTGAAGGGCGACGCGAATTGCGACGCCGTGGATTTGGTCATCTCGTTCATGGAATCCTCCTCTGAACCGGGCTCCTCGACCCGGGCAGCAGAAGAATGACGCGATGTGGCACGCGGTCAGCCCCGCCGGACTGGGTCGGCCGGGCAACCTGTCTCAGCGCTGAGACAGGTCAGGCCCCGGTTTCGCCGATCCCGAGCCGCTTCATCCGGCGATAGAGCGTCGCGCGGCCGACGCCGAGGCCCCGCGCGGCGGCCGAGACATTGCCGCCGGCCCGCGCCAGCGCCCGAATCACCGCCGTCCTCTCGGCCCGCTCGAAGCCCGAAAGCCCGTCCTGGCGGCCGAGGATGTCGCTCGCCGGGCAGGGCCGGATCGCGCCGGTCGGGCCAAGCCCGAAGACCCGCCGCGCCGCGCGGGTGGCGCCGATCACCAGGTCGTCCTCGTCGACCGCGAGGAGCATCGCCTCGTCCGGCCGCTCCCCGCCCGGCACGACGATCCGCGCCTTCGGGAACGAGGCGCGGAAATGGTCGGCCTCGATCGCCCGCGCCGTCTGGGCGACCATCGCCGCGATGAGCCGGGTGAAGGCCTCGGTCTGGTCGGCCCGTGCCGACGACACGTCGAGCGCCGCGACAATGCGCCCGTCCGGCCCGTAGATCGGCGCGTCCATGCAGCTCATGCCGGTATTGCGCGACAGGAAATGCTCGTCGCGATGGATCACCACCTGCCGGTTCTCGGCGAGACAGGTGCCGATGCCGTTGGTGCCTTCCGCCTCCTCGCTCCAGACCGCGCCGGACCAGAGGCCCCAGCGCTGGAACGTCTCGGCATCGCCGTCCGAACAGCGCTGATCCAGCACCACGCCGTCCGCGTCGGTCAAAAGCACACTGCATCCCGACTGGCCGACCAGCCCGAAGAGCTGCTCCATCCGCGGCGTCGCCACCACGAGGAACGGATCGAGCGCCGCGCGGCGGTGGCGCAGGGTCCCGGCATCCAGCCGTTCCGGCGCGGCGCTGTGGGTCGGGTCGAGCCCGTGCTTGACCGCCGAACGCCGCCACGACGCCGCCAGCCGCGAGGTCGCGGCGGCGGAACTCGACTGCACGGATTCCAGAACCGTGTCGGCATGGCGGATGCGTGTCATCGACCCTCCTCCAAGGCGATGGCGTCGGTGATAGCAGGTCCGGGGCGAATCGCCAAACGGCCCTCAGACAGGAATCGCCGTGGTCTGCCGCACGGTCCTGAGCGCGAAGGAGGAATGCATCTGCGCCACGCCGGGCAGGCGGGCGAGGGATTGCCGGTGGATGCGGGCGAAATCCTCGGTATCCTCGGCGATCACCTTCAGAAGGTAGTCCGCCGATCCCGCCATCAGGTGGCATTCGAGGATATCGGGCACCAGCCTCACGGCCTTCTCGAAGGCCTCCAGCACCTCGTCCGCCTGCCCTGACAGCGTGATCTCGACGAAGACCGTCGTCGGCCGCTTCATCTTGCGGGCATTCAGAAGGGCGACGAACCCGTCGATGTAGCCCTCTTCCTCCAGCCGCTGCACACGCCGGTGACAGGCCGAGGGCGAGAGGTTCACCTGTTCGGAAAGATCGGCGTTCGTCACCCGCCCATGCTTCTGCAAGACCCCGAGGATCCGCCTGTCTGTCGCGTCCAGATCCATATCGCCGCAACTTTCTTCGAAGAAATGGCAATTCTACCGGAGATACAACGCAAGCGATAGCAAAACCCCGACCAAATCTCAAAGCAATTTCATGGCGATTGGGGCACGATCACACGAACAATCGTTTCGGGAGAGAGCCATGAAGATCGGATGTCCCAAGGAGATCAAGCCGCAGGAGTTCCGCGTCGGCATGACTCCGGCCGCCGCGCAGGAAGCGGTGAACAACGGCCACCAGGTGGTCATCGAAACCAATGCCGGGACGGGCGCGGGCTTCACCGACGCCGACTACACCGCCGTCGGCGCCACGATCCTCGGCACCGCGAAAGAGGTCTTCGCCACCGCCGACATGATCGTCAAGGTGAAGGAACCGCAGGCGGTCGAGCGCAAGATGCTGCGCGAGGGCCAGATCCTCTTCACCTATCTCCACCTCGCGCCCGATCCGGAGCAGACCCGGGACCTCCTCGCCTCCGGCGCCACCTGCATCGCCTATGAGACGGTCACCGACCGCATGGGCGGCCTGCCGCTTCTCGCGCCGATGTCCGAGGTCGCGGGCCGGCTCGCGCCGCAGGTCGGGGCGTGGACGCTGCAGAAGGCCAATGGCGGCCGCGGCGTCCTTCTCGGCGGCGTTCCGGGCGTCGGGCCGGCGCGCGTGATCGTGATCGGCGGCGGCGTCGTCGGAACCCACGCGGCCAAGATCGCCGCCGGCATGGGCGCGGATGTGACCGTTCTCGACCGCTCGCTGCCGCGCCTTCGCTACCTCGACGACGTCTTCGGCGGCGTCTTCAAGACCGGCTATTCCTCGGCCGGCCTGCTGGACGAACTGCTGCCCTCGGCCGACATGGTGATCGGGGCGGTCCTGATCCCCGGCGCGGCGGCACCGAAGCTGATCTCGCGCAAGCAGCTGTCGATGATGAAGCCGGGCGCGGCCCTCGTCGATGTCGCCATCGACCAGGGCGGCTGCTTCGAGACCTCGAAGGCGACCACCCACCAGGACCCGATCTACGAGGTCGACGGCATCATGCACTACTGCGTGGCGAACATGCCCGGCGCCGTGGCGCGGACCTCGACCATCGCCCTCGGCAATGCGACGATGCCGTTCATGCTGGCGCTCGCCAACAAGGGCTGGAAGCAGGCCTGCGCCGACGATCCGCATCTTCTGAACGGCCTCAACGTCCATGCCGGCAAGCTGACCTATGCCGCCGTGGGCGAGGCGCTCGGCCTGCCGGTGATCCCGGCCGGGGACGCGCTCGAGATCTGATCCCGGCGGCGCACCGAAGGCGATAACGGCCGCAACGGCTCGGCCGCCGCAGAGCCCGGCAGGGGTGTTGCCGGCAGCACGAACGAGGCGGTCGTGATCATCGTGACGGGTTCCATTTCAGGTCTTCTCATTGCCGTGAATGACCCAGCACTGAACCCGAACCGGCCGGCATCCCATCGACCGACGGCGTACGATCCGCTCGCCGTTCCCCCGCCAAAGGACTGACGAAGCCTTGGAGCCTGGCGAGGCCCCGAAACGAAAAAGGCCCGCCGGGCCGGCGGGCCATTTCAAAGCTCTCACGCCACGCTTACGCCTTCTTAAGTGCGTCCCGGATCTCCAGCAGGACGTCGAGCTCGCTCGGCCCCGCCGGCGCCGGCGGGGCCGCTTCCTTCTTCACGGCCGCATCCTTCACCTTGTTCACCATCTTCGCCAGCAGGAAGACGACGAAGGCAATGATCAGGAAATTGATGACCGCCGTCAGGAAGGAACCATAGGCGAAGACCGGCGCGCCAGCCTCTTGCGCAGCGGCCAGGCTCGCGAACTCGCCTTCGCCGAGATTCACGAACAGGTTGGAGAAGTCGACACCCCCGGTGACGAACCCGATGATCGGGTTGATCAGGTCGCCGACAAGCGACGTCACGATCGCCGTGAATGCGGCGCCGATGATGATGCCGACGGCCATGTCCATGACATTGCCTTTGGCGATGAACTCCTTGAATTCGTTCAGCATTTACTTGTCCCCACATTACCTTTGGATGAAACGCGCTTCCTGGAGTCGCGCCCATAAGACGGAACCATATCACGATTTATCATCACGGAAGCTGGTTTTAACCGTGCCATACAGTCCTAGCTTCATAGGCGAATCCCGACCGCCCAAAAGGGGGAAAAATGCCCGAAAGACCTCACTTCCCGATCATGAACCGCTGGCCGCCCCGCAACCCCGATGCGATCCAGCTCTACTCCCTGACCACCCCGAACGGCGTCAAGGTCTCCATCGCGCTGGAGGAGACGGGCCTGGCTTACGATGCGCATTACATCGATTTCGGCACGAACGACCAGTTCAGCCCCGAATTCCTCTCGCTCAACCCCAACAACAAGATTCCCGCGATCATCGACCCCCATGGGCCGGAGGGCAAACCGCTTCCGCTCTTCGAAAGTGGCGCGATCCTGCTTTATATCGCCGAGAAATCCGGTCAGTTGATGCCGCAGGGCGCCGGCCGCTGGGAGGTGATCCAGTGGCTGATGTTCCAGATGGGCGGGGTCGGCCCGATGTTCGGCCAGGTCGGCTTCTTCCACCATTTCGCCGGGAAGGAGATCGAGGATCCCCGTCCGCGCCAGCGCTTCTATGACGAGGCGCGCCGCCTCCTCGGCGTTCTCGACAGGCAGCTCGACGGCCGCGACTGGATCGCCGGCGACTATTCCATCGCCGATATCGCGATCTGCCCCTGGCTGCGCAGCTTGCGCGACCATTACGGCGCCGGCGAGGAGGTGGGCTGGGCCGGGCTGGACCACGTCCCAGCCTGGCTCGACCGCTTCCTCGCCCGCCCCGCCGTCCAGCGCGGCCTGACGATCCCGGCGCGGGGCTGAGAGGCCACCTTCCCCTTCACCGTGGCCCAAATACCCTCGGGGGGAGAGGCCGCACGGCCTCGGGGGGCGGCGCCCCCCGCCGCCCTATCCGCGCAAGGCGCCGCCCGTGGCCTTCGCCACCTTCTCGACGATCCTCGCGCTGACCGCCTCGATCTCCTCGTCGGTCAGGGTCTTGTCGCGCGGCTGGAGCCGCACGGTGATGGCAAGCGATTTCTTGCCCGCCCCCATCTGCGCCTCGGCCTTGTCGCCGGCGAATTCGTCGAAGACCCGCACGGACTCGATCAGCGCCTTGTCGGCGCCCTGGGCGGCATTCACCAGCGTCAGCGCCTCGACCTCGCGGCCGACGACGAAGGCGAAATCGCGCTCGACCGCCTGGAGGTCGGAAATCCCCAGCGCCGCGCGGGTCGCGGTCCTGGCCTTCGGGAACGGCACCGCCTCGACGAATATGGTGAAGGCGACCGCCGGCCCCTTCACGTCCATCGCGCGCAGCACCTTCGGATGGACCTCGCCGAAGGCGCAGAGCGCGTTCGGTCCAAGCCCCATCACCCCCGACCGGCCCGGATGCCACCAGCCCGCGGCCTTGCGCGCGATCTGCATCCGCGCCGGCGCGCCGAGCGCGGCCAGCACCGCCTCGGCATCGGCCTTGGCGTCGAAGATATCGGCCATCCGGCGCGACCCGTAGGGATCGCGCGGGGCCGTGGCACCGACCAGAAGCCCGGTCGCCTGCAGCGCCTGCTCCCCCGGCTCGCCGCCGGAAAACGCCGGGCCCACCTCGAAAAGCGCCAGATCCGCGAAGCCCCGCGCCTGATTGCGCGCCGCCGCCTGCAACAGGCCCGGCAGCAGGTCGGGCCGCATATGCGTCATCTCCGACGAGATCGGGTTCTCGATCCGCGTCGCCTCGGCCCCGCCGCCAAAGAGCTCGGCCGACCTGGCGTCGATGAACGAATAGGTCACGCATTCGTTGTAGCCGAGCGCCGCCAGCATCCGCCGCGCCGCCTTCTCGCGCATCTGCATCGGCGTCAGGATCGGCTTCGGCACGCCCGGTTTCGCCCGCCGCATCGGCTTGCCCTCAAGCTTCGTGAGCGACGCGATCCGCGCCACCTCCTCGATCAGGTCCGCCTCGCCCTGGATGTCCGGCCGCCACGACGGCGGCACCGCCATGTCGCCCTTCAGCGTGAAGCCCAGGGCCTCAAGCGTGGCGCGCTGCTCGCCCTCGGCAATGTTCATGCCGACGAGGCTCACCACCCGCTCCGGGTCGAGCCTGTAGGCCCGGTCCACCGCCGGCACCGCCCCGTCCATGACCACCTCGGAGGCTTCGCCGCCGCAAAGGTCCAGCACCATCCGCGTCGCAAGCTCCAGCCCCGGCAGGGTGAATTCGGGGTCCACCCCCCGCTCGAACCGGTAACGCGCGTCGGAGTTGATCTTCAGCGCCCGGCCCGTCGTGGCCACCGTGATCGGGTCCCAATAGGCGCTTTCGAGAAAGACGTTCACCGTCTGCTCCGAACAGCCCGAGGGCGCCCCGCCCATCACGCCGGCGATGCTTTCGGGACCCTTGTCATCCGAGATCACCATCATCCCCGGCCGGAACGTATAGCTCCGCTCGTCCAGCGCCTCGAGGACCTCGCCGCCCCTGGCCGGATGGATGCGCAGGTCGCCCGTCACCTTGTCGGCGTCGAAGACGTGCAAGGGGCGGTTCTGGTCGAAGGTGAAGAAGTTGGTGATGTCCACCAGCGCCGAGATCGGGCGCAGGCCGATCGCCTTCAGCCGCTGCTGCAACCATTGTGGCGACGGCCCGTTCTTCACCCCCCGGATCACCCGGCCGGCGAACAAGGGGCAGCCCTTGCCCTTCAGCGCCGGGTCGATCTTCACCCCGATCGGGCTCTTGAACGCGCCCTTCACCGGCTCGACGCTCAGCGGCTTCAACCGCCCCAGCCCCCGCGCGGCAAGGTCGCGGGCAAGGCCGCGCACGCCCAGGGCATCGGGGCGGTTCGGGGTGATCTTGATGTAGATCATCGGATCGTTGGCGCCCCGGTAGTCGATGAAGCGCGCACCCAAAGGCGCATCCTCGGGCAGCTCGATGATGCCGGTATGGTCGTCGGACAGCTCCAGCTCGCGTTCCGAACAGAGCATGCCGTTACTCTCCACCCCCCGGATCACCCCCGGTTTCAGATCGACCCCGGTCCCCGGCACATGGGTGCCCACCGGCGCGAAGACGCCCACAAGCCCGGTCCGCGCATTCGGCGCGCCGCAGACCACCTGCACCTCTTCCATCCGGCCCTCGGGGCCGTCGGGCCAGGTGGCGACCCGGCAAAGCCTGAGCCGGTCGGCATCGGGATGCGGCTTCGCCTCGATCACACGGGCTATGCGGAACGCGCCGAGCTTCTCCGCCGGATCCTCGACCTCCTCGACCTCGAGCCCGAGATCGGTGAGGGCATAGAGGATCTCGTCG
>WOYI011093941.1_pt1 | contig 18487 bp, 16 predicted proteins | sample 6423411 | NCBI WGS metagenome assembly WOYI01 (sample SAMN13441803, study PRJNA592873) | oil field metagenome | biome: oil field; feature: oil-well bore; material: oil-contaminated soil; isolation source: oil-contaminated soil from oil-well borehole | place: Germany: Wietze | collected 2016-10-18 ...
GCGCAGGATTTTTGGTTAATGGCCATTAACTGAATTGTTTTGTATGTTTTTCCAGCTTGCGCCGTAGAATCTGGTTGTCTGGGTCTGCTGAAAGGGATTGTGCGTTATGCCTACTCGTGGTAGGAAGCCGAAGCCGCCTGGTCAGGCGGTGAATCGTAATGCGACGTTGGATTTTGTTGAGGTTCCGAATGTTCGGTTTGGGGGTGCGCCGAAGTTGCCGGCTACTCGGGCGAATGGGGAGCCGTGGAGTGTTCGTGGGCGGGCGAAGTGGCGGGCGTGGTCGTCGATGCCGCATTGTGTGTTGTGGGAGGCTGAGGATTGGCAGTTCGCTTTTGACACGATTGAGGTTGCTGAGAGGTTTTTGGCGACTGATGATCCGCGGGCGGGTGCGGAGTTGCGGAATCGTGAGAAGGTGATGGGTACGACGTTTGATTATCGTCGGGATATTCGGGTTCGGTTTGTGGATCCGGTGGAGGATAATCCTGATGTGGCGAAGCTTGATGATTATCGGGCGTTGTAGGTGGGTGGTTGGTGTGTCTGGTCTGAATCCTGATCGCGTTGGTAAGTCGTCTTCTGATTTGTTGATGCCTGGGTATTGGGTTGATGAGTCGACGGGTGCGTGGTGTACGTTGCCGTGGCCGACGGACTTGGATGAGAAGGATGAGTTGATTCGGTGTTCGTTGGGTCCGGGGATCATCGAGTGGGCTGAGGGTCGGGATCGTTCTGGTGCGCCTGGGTTGATTCATTATCAGTCTGGTGATCCGTGGAGGTTCACGCCGGGGCAGAAGCGGTTTCTTATTTTGTGGTATGCGGTTGATTTGACGTCTGGCCGGTTTTTGTTCCGGTCGGCGGTGAAGCGCGGCGCGAAGGGCCCCATCGTGCATACCACCCCGGTCATGACTCCGTGCGGCTGGGTCAAACATGGTGATCTGCGCGTCGGTGACCAGGTGTACGCAGCGGATGGCACCATCACCACCGTCACTGCCTTGCGCAGCGAGGTCATCGAAGATACTTACCGAGTTACGTTCCGCTGCGGTGCCACCGTGGAATGCACTGGGTCACACCGGTGGCCGGTTGACGAGTTTGTCGGTCAGGGTAAGCGTCGTCGTAGCGTCGTCACTGTCGACGAAATGCTCAGGTCTGGAATCGTTTACGACCGACCTGCCAAAGGTGGGGTGGCTCGTTTCCGGGCGCTGCCCAGCCCGGCGGTGCGCGGGGTCACGGCCCGCATCGGCATGGACCCCTACCTGTTGGGCTGCTGGCTCGGCGATGGGGACAGCGAATCGCCGCGTCTCACCATCGGCGGTGCCGATCTCGACTGGTTCCTCGACTACATCGACTCGACGGGCGTATCCCATGGCGCGCCGCGCCGTACCCACGGCGACACTTTCGTGGTCGGTCTGCACGGCCAAACCTCGGCGATGCGCGCGCTCGGGGTGTTGGGCAACAAGCACATTCCGTTGCGCTTGTTGCGGGGGTCGATGGCGCAGCGCTGGGCGTTGCTGCAGGGATTGGTCGACACAGACGGGACCGTCAACCCACGTGGAGGGGTGGAGATATGCCTGCGCGACAACCAGCTCGGAGACGACGTGTTCGAGTTGGCGGTCAGCCTCGGGCTGATGCCGACCCGCACTTACCGCACCGTTACACGGGGTGGGCAGAGGTACGGGCCGTACACGCGGATCAGATTCACCCCGCAGCCCGGTGAGATCGTCGCCCGGCTACCCCGCAAGCTGGACCGCTGCAAGGTTGCCGGCAAGGTGATGCCGTTTTCGCGTAGTCGCACCATCGTGGCAATCGAGAAGATTGATGCCGTGCCGGCGCGTTGCCTGACTGTTGCTCATCCATCGCATCAGTACCTGGTCGGGCTGCAAAATATCCCGACCTGCAACACCGGCAAGGATCCGCTTGCTGCGGCTATCTGTAATGCGGAGTTGTGTGGTCCGGTGGAGTTGTTCGATGTTGATAAGGGCCGTCCGGTCGCGCAGGGACGCAATTTCCCTTTGGTGCAGGTGTTGTCGAATTCGCAGGAGCAGTCGAAGGATGTGTTGCGGGTAGCGAACGCGATGTGGAGTCGTAAAGCACGCGCGTTTTACGGTTTGGATTGTGGGGAAACCCGGACGGTGATCAAGAATAGTGGTGGTCGGTTCGAGATCCCGCCGTCGGCGGAAGCGTCTGGTGAGGGTGACCCTGCAACTCATATAGCGTTGAATGAGGCGCTGGCTTTGGATACTCCGATTCCTACGCCGACCGGGTGGACTTCCATGGGTGAACTGTCAGTGGGCGATCAGGTGTTATCGCCGGCTGGTGATCCTGTCTCGGTGGTTAAGGCCACGGAGGTCTATACCGGACGCGTGTGTTACCGGGTGATGTTCGCCGATGGGGATAGCATCGTCGCCGACGCCGGGCATCTATGGGCGGTTACACGAATATGGGCGGTTACACGAATTGTCTACCCACACTACGAGCCGCACCGCGAGACAACGGTAATGACCACCCAGCAGATGGTCGACAGTGGGCATAAGTTCGAGGTACCGCTTATGCATCGTGTGGAGTGGCATGGTGAGCGGTCAACGTGGAATCGTATTGTATCCATCAAGCCGGTGCAGTCTGTTCCGGTGCGGTGCATCGCCGTCGACTCGGCTGATCACTTGTTCATGGCTGGACAGTACAAACCGACCCACAACACTCACCATGCGACGGACGCATCAGGTGGTCATCGGGTGGCGGCGATGGCGCGACGTAACGTGGCGAAGTCACCACGCGATATCCAGGCCCGTATCGTTGAGTACACGAATGCTCACAATCAGGGCAGTGAGTCGGTTGCGGAGAAGTCGTATCTTGCGTGGCAGTCGCAGCAGATGCCGAACTATCCTGGCCGGCGGGACATTCTTTACGATTCGATGGAGGCACCACCGGGGACGGACATTCTAAGTCCAGATGGAAGGATGGCTGGTGTCCGGGCGGCGTATTCGGATGCGCCGTGGGTTGATTTGGAACGCATCTGCGATGAGATGATGGATCGTAGGACGTCGGTCGCGGACACGATCCGGTATTACTTGAATGGTTTGGGTGCCGAGGCGGAGTCGTGGGTTGACCCACCGAAGTTCGATGCACTGTCCGCAGGCGGGACTGTGGTTGCTGACGGGGATCGGATCGCCATGTTTTTGGACTGTTCAAAGTCTAGTGACGCGACGGCGTTGGTTGCGTGCCGGTTGGCTGATACGTTCGTGTTCGTTCCTGGTGGGGATTCGATTTGGTCTAAGCCGCATAATTGGCCGCGCGCTAAACCATGGTTGGCGCCGCGCGATGTTGTTGATGCGCGGGTGCGTGAGTATTTCGACCGGTACGACGTGTGCTGGTTCGGGGTGGATCCGTCGCCGGCGCGCGATGATACGTCCGAGCATCTGTATTGGGCTCAGGCTATCGATGGGTGGCATCGTGATTTCGGTAAGCGATTGCAAGTTTGGGCGACGCCGGGGGCGCGTGGGAATTCGGTTCTGTTCGATATGCGGACCTCGACGTTTGGCGGTAAAGAACGTAACCGTCAGTTCACTGAGGCCGCGGAGCTAGTCGCCAGGTATGTCGATGAGGATGGTTTGATGGGTCCATTGCGGCATGACGGTAATCCTGGATTGCGGACGCATGTGCATAATGCTCGGTTGCGACCGAATCCGTGGGGTGTGTCGTTGGGGAAGGTGACGCGGGATTCTGGGAAGTTGGTTGATGCTGCGGTGTGCATGGTTGGCGCGGTGATGGGTGCACGTATCGCGTTGAATAGCGGGAAGCTGGTTAAACAGCGCAGCGGTAAAGCTACGTTCGTTTAACGCGAAACGGAAGGATCGGTATTGTGCCTTTAGCTATTGAGGACATTCGTAGTGTTGTCAGCCAAATGTGGAACCTGCACATGTCGGAGCTGCCTAAGTTCGACCGGATTCACGATTACACTAATGGTTTACTGGGCGCGCCGAGCCTTCCCGAGGACGCTAACACGGAAGTTCAGTCGATCGCACGACTGTCCATCAAGAATGTTCTCGCGTTGGTGCGTGATTCGTTCGCGCAGAACCTGTCAGCTGTCGGGTATCGGACGGCGACGAGCCAAAATAATCTACCGGCGTGGAAGAATTGGCAACGCAACCGGATGGATGCTAGGCAGGCCGAAATTTATCGTCCGGCACTGACGTATGGCGCATCGTATGTGTGCGTTACTCCTGGGGATAATGGTCCTGTATTTCGGCCGCGGTCACCGCGGAAACTTATTGCCGCGTATGTGGATCCGCAGATAGATCAGTGGCCACAGTTCGCGTTGGAAACGTGGGTCGATAACACTGGCGGCCGTGCGGTGCGCAAGGGCGCATTCTATGATGACGAGTTTGTTTACCCACTCAATTTGGGTCCAATATTGTCGAGCATGAACAGTGAAACATTGGTGCGGGCGGCCCCACAGTTCCCCGTGCAGATCCTTGACGATGACATTCCACCGAAACCGCATTATGCCGGGGTTTGTCCAGTAGTTCGGTATATCAACGCTCACGATGCCGACGATATGATCGTCGGGGAGATTGAACCGTTGATCGTGTTGCAGCGCGCTATCAACGAGGTTAATTTTGACCGGTTGATCGTGGCAAGGTTTGGGGCGTTCCCGCAGAAAGTTATCGCGGGCTGGTCTGGGAGCGCGTCGGAAGTGTTGGCGGCCAGTGCGCGCCGGGTGTGGGCGTTCGAGGATTCCGATGTGAAAGCGACAACGTTGCAGCCTGCGTCGATCGGTCAGTACAACGACCTTTTGGCTGAAATGATGGAACATATCGCGATGGTCGCGCAGATCAGTCCGAGCCAGGTCACCGGGAAGTTGGTTAACGTCAGTGCTGATTCTCTTGCCGCAGCGGAAGCGAACCAGCAACGCAAATTGTCATCGAAACGGGATTCGTTCGGGGAGTCTCACGAACAGTTGCTCCGGTTGGCTGCAGTGATGTCGGGTGATGTTGCTACGGCCGACGATGATGAGGCTGAAATTATGTGGCGTGACACGGAGGCTCGTTCGTTCGCCGCTGTTGTTGATGGTGTCGTCAAGCTGGTGTCGACGCTGGGTCCCGCGGTGGCGCCATTCTTATTGCCGTTGTTGCCGGGGATGACGCAGCAACAGTTGGTGGGTATCGAGGGTGCGTTGAAGGACGCGGAGCAGCAGAAGACGATCACCGATTTGGTGACTTCGCTGCGCACCAACCAGCCGCCAGCTCCGGCGCCAGCTACAACTGTATTGCCAGGCATACCAGGGCGGCAGCCATTCACTCCACCGGTGGTTGTTTAACCAATGTATTCGCTGGCCGATCATGCCGAGGCGATACAGAACGTGTATTCGGCGCAAGACACCGCAATCGCCGCAGACGTTGGTGTCTTGTTCGGGAATTACGCCGACCGGACAGATTTCGCTGATGTGTTGCGTGCCATGATGCCACCGATCCTGCAACAGCACGCCCAAGCGACAGGTTTGCTCACCGCGCAATGGTACGACCAACTTAATCCATCGTCAGCGTTCCGTGCGGCCACGAATGTTGACGTGCCGGCCGAGCAGATCGACAAAACTATTGGTTGGTCATTGTTCGCGCCTGGTGCTGCGACTCCGCAGGACCGGTTGACGGTGGCGAGTCAACGTATGGTACGCAAAGTTGGACGGGACACTGCCGTCGATAACGCGCAGCGGGAAGGTGTCCGGTGGGCGCGGTACGCGTCGAGGACCGCGTGCTCGTTCTGCCGATTGCTGGCTACCCGCGGCGCGGTGTACGAGTCGAAGGATACTGCCGGGATGAACAACAAATACCACAACTTGTGTAGGTGCGTGGTCACCCCGGAACGGTCCAGTGAGCGGCTGGTCATTCCACACGCCGATGAATGGATGCGACAATACAACGATGCACGATCCGCATTATCTGATCGTGGGGAACCAGCAAGTATGGCGAACATTGTTGCCGAGATGCGAAGAAACGAATCGTTGAACGCCGCGAGTTGATTGGTTGGCGGCAAATATCCGCTACAGTTGCGTTGGGATAATACAATAATTTGTGCCACCGAACACGCACCATAAAATTTGGTGTCCTGCTGAACGACGACGGCAGGAACGTGGGAGGGTTTTTCGTCGGAATAACTCCACTGGAGGAATATCAACAATGACCGCACCGACGGGCGCCACCGATACCGAAACCACCACCACTGAAACAAAACCCGGTGATGGCGGTACCGAATCGGCGCGTGTGTTCAGTCAGGACGAACTCAATTCGATCCTCGCTAAGCATAAGCGTGACATCGAGGGCAAATTTCAAGGTTTCGACCAGCTCAAGGACAAGGCCGCCAAGTTCGACGCTTTGGAGGAGTCGTCCAAGACGGAAGTGCAGAAAGCCACCGAGGTTGCGGCACAGTACAAGGCGCAACTCGAAGAGGCTCAGGCCAGCATGGCCCGGCAGGAGATGGTGGCGTTGCGTAACAGGATTGCGCACGCCAAAGGTCTCGATCCGAAACTGTGCGAACGGGTCCGTGGAGAAACTGAGGAAGAAATAACCGCCGACGTCGAGGACCTTTTGACACTTCAGGTGTCGAAACCGAAAACGTATAACGGTGGGCTACGTTCCGGCGCAATGCCGATAGATGCAGCAACCGCGAAAGAACGCGCCGCTGCGGCCTTGCGCAACGCACGCGAAAGATAACCTACACAAGGAGTCGTAATGGCTGACATCAACCGGTCGGAGCTGGCCACCCTCATTCAGGATGGCTACGCGAACGATTTTCTCGCCCACACCTACAAAACTTCGGTAGCATTGTCGGCGTTCCCGACACGAAACCTGGGAACTAAAACCACCAACCTGCCGGTCCTGTCAACGAAACCGCACGCCGGTTGGGTTGCTGAATCGTCTTCGGGTGCGACAGGTGTGAAGCCGACCGGTCAGGCCACCTGGGCCAACAAGACCCTGGTCGTTGAAGAGCTCGCCGTGATCGTCCCGATCCATGAGAACGTGATCGACGACGCCACAGTTGATGTGGTTTCCGAGATCACCCGGCAGGGGGCGGAAGCGATCGCGTTCGCGCTCGACGCTGCCGTGTTGTTCGGGTGGCAGAAGCCGCTGTCGTGGGTGTCCAATGACCTGTATGCGTCGGCGGTCGCCGCATCCAACGTGTTCACTGTGGACGCTGCTGCCGGCGCGGATGATCTTGCTGGTGGACTATTGCAGGGCGCCGAGTCACTTTCGGAATACTACGATCCGACTGACATCCTGGCCCGCCGTGGTCTGCGGTACCGGCTGGCGAACCTCCGTGACACTGATGGGTCGCCGATCTTCATGGCCAGCATGTCGAACACTCCCGGCGCGAACGATCAGATCCATGGTCTGAATGCGCACTGGGTGAGTGGCAGCGTCGATGATGGCGCATCGGGTGACAAGCTGGTATGGGATCCGGCGGTCGCCGAGGCTCTCATCGTGGACAGTTCCAGGGTGATCATCGGTGTCCGTCAGGACATCACCGTCAAGTACCTCGACCAGGCCACTGTCGGTTCCATCAACCTCGCTGAACGGGACATGGTGGCACTGCGGTTCAAGGCACGGTTCGCGTACGCACTCGGGGACAACATCGCTAGTGGTGTGGCAACGTCGACGAATTCGCCGGTCTCGGTGGTCATCCCCGCGGGTAGCTGATGGTGGCTCTGGCAACGGATCAAGATGTCAGTGACGCTCTGGGGCGTCCACTGACCACTGCTGAAATGTCCGTTGTTTCGAATCTGCTGGAAACGGCGTCGGATCTGGTTAACGGCTACCTCGGGTGGACTGTGCCAGATCCTGTGCCGGGACCAGTCACCAGGGTCGTAGCTGATGTGATTGCAGCGGTGCTCCTCAAACCTGAGGTGACGACAGCCGGGTACGACGCTTCGGGATATAACCAGATTCGTGGGGCCGCCACAGTGCGCGTCGGGGTCGAGTCGGCCACCACGAGCGGTCCGTGGCTGAGTAGGAGCCAGAAACTCCGTTTGGCGGCGTACCGCAGCGGACGGGTCACTGTCGAGATGGTGTCCGACCGTGCGGTGACCGATGGAGGTTCCAGTTGATCATCAATGTGGTTGATCATGATGGTGTTGATCATCCGTTCCCCGAAGCGAACCGGTTTTCGACTGACGAGGCAAACAACCTGTGCGTCTATCAAGGCCCAGACGCGGACCAGTTGGTTAATGTGTTCGCCACTGGTTGGTGGAGAGAGGCAGGACTCGTTGACGACATTTAGGTTGGAGATGCGTTCTTCTCGGGCTATTCGTTACAGTGCCGGGGCGCGGGCATTGTGCGAGACGATTGGCCGGCAGGTCGAGGCACGGGCCAACGCTGAACTCCGCGGCAACACATCAAAGCCGGGGTTCGTGATGGATTCCCGTCCGGGTGCGCGCCGGCCATCTGGTCGGTGGCGTGTAAGTGTGACCGCGGTAGGTATCGAAGCGCGGATACATGATGCACGCAACAACACACTCGTGCGGGCTTTGCACGGATGAACATTTGGCCGACTCCGAAACCTGCTGTGCTCACTGCACTGACCATCCTGGATGATGCGTTCGGTGTGTATGCGCAGGTGTCGACAAGTTTGCCGACGAAGCAGGTCAGGCCGCAACGGTTCGTTAGGGTGTCGCGGGTTGGTGGCGGTCAGGGTGATCCGGCAACGGATACGGCGCGGCTACTGGTGGAGTGTTTCGGACCGGACACTGCGACAGTGGAGGCTATGTGCAACACGGCGCGCGCAGCATTGCGTAATGCTAGGGGAATGACCGTAGATTGCCATTACGCTAGTGGTGATGTGGTCGAAGTGTTTGTCCGGTTATGGGATCGCGAACAAGGTCCGGTTGATTTTCCTCACCCGGATATTCTGGACAGGGAAAGATGGCAGTTCCACGGGGATTTCGCTGTAAAAGCGAACTGAACACAACTGAATACCTAATCGAATACTGTTTCTCATAACTGAATACAAAATTTAACCTAGGCCCGTCCAGCCGAAAGGGTTAAAACGATCATGGCCGACACCGCGAACATTCTCGCACTATCACCCATCCCCAACGACTCCGAAGTTGCTGTCGCACCACTGGGAACTGTCCTACCCACTACTGCCACCACCGCACTCGGGATCGCTTTCAAAGACCTTGGCAATGTCACCGATGACGGTGTTGTCAATGGCGTGAAACGGGACACCACGAAGCATTACAACTGGGGTGGCAAGGTTGTGAAGGTAACGACCGACCGGTACACCGAAACGATCAAGGTCACCCTGTACGAGTCCAGCCCCGACGTGTTGAAGACTGTGTTCGGCGCAAGCAACGTCACCGTGTCTTCCGTCAGCGGACATCAGGTTATGACTGTTGAACACTCCCCGCTGCAACTGACACACAATTGTTTCGCGTTCACCGGCATTGATGGTAGCCGGACAGTGCGGACCATCATCCGTAACGGTCAGATCACCGAGATTGGTGACATTGTGATGGTGCACAACAAGCCGACCGTGTACGAACTGACCATCGATGTGTTCGAGACGGCGGCCGGCGAGAATGGTGTCGTGCAGTATTTCGATTACGCGGACGTGCTGTCTGGTTCCTGATCGACCTGATCCCCCGGTGGGTGGCTTCTCTTGGACGGGCCTGCCATCCACCGGGCTGAACTAATTTCGGCCCGTCCACATTTGAAAGGCCCGTTCAAAAATGTCATCGTTCCAAGTTATCGGCGCGAACAACCGCCGTACCCGCATCGAGATAGAACTACCCTTCACCGAATCCGGGGAATGGGCTGTCGATGAGGATGGGAAACCGATCAAGGGTGCTATCCCTGTGGTCATCAACCTTCCCAGGTTTGACTGTATGCCGATCGACGACATTGTCGCGATGCAGGAAACAATCCGCGGGATGGAAACCGAAGGGAAGTCGCAGCAGGAAACTGGCCGCGATATCGCGTTGTCCATGATCCGTCCGCATGTCAGCGAACGGGTATTCGAGCTTCTCTCCGCCCGGACTTTGTTCGAGTTGCAGCAGATCTCGGAGGAATGGAGCAACCGTTCCACGATGCCGCCGGGGGAATTGTTGGCCTCCAACGGTTCGTCGAAGAACACGCGGGGGCGCTCAACTACGAACTCATCCGCATCGGTCTGAGGCTTTATGACATTGGGGAGAAGCTGACGTGGCCGGATTTGCGGGATTTTATCGCCGGCCTACCGTTGGATTCGGCGTTGCACCGGGAACTGCATCCGAAGTCGTGGTGGTGGACCCCGGATATCGACTTCATGGCGGCGATCGTGACGACGTTGCAGTTGGCGAACTGGCAACGGTCCGGCGGGAAAGGTCAAAGACCGCAGCCGATCACGAAACCACGCGATACTGGACGTAACGCACCGAAAACAATGGATGAGGCCAGGGCACGGAAGAAAGCGCAACGCGATGAACTGGCGCGCCGCGCGGAACGCAACGGAGGTCGTTAAACGTGGCTACTGAACTTGCGGTCGGGTATGTCAGTATCGTTCCCGAAACCAGGAAGCTGGAAGCAGGGATCCGCGCTGCGCTGACCAACGCGTCGAGGAACATGCAGTTCAGTCCGACGATCGATCCGCGGGCCGGGCAGCGCGCTGGTCAGGCATTCAACCAGGGATTCCGGTCGAATGTGCGACTGTCTGATGCGATCATGTCTGGTGCTCCGATGCAGCAGGTCGGTGACCGTATGGGTTCGATGTTGGGTAATGCGATGAAGGCCAGCGTTATGGGCATCGTCGGTGGTATGGGTTTGTCGTTGGGTGCGGTCGCGTTCAAGGGGTTCGACCGGATCGTCACGTTGGATCGGACTAAGGCGCAGTTGGAGAACGCGTCCAAGTCGATGCAGAAGTTCGGCAAGGATGCTCTCGACGTCGTTCAGATCATGAACGACGTGAAGGGTGTCGTTGAGGGTACCCCGATCGCTTTGGATGCGGCGTTCAGTCAGGTCCCGCAGCTCATCGCGATGGGTATCAAGCCTGGTGAGCAGCTCATCGGGGTGATGAAGGGGATCGCTGACGCTGCGGGCCAGTTGGGGACCCCGGATGCTTTCAACCGGGTCGCTATGGGTGTGCAGAATGTTCTGAATCAGGGAAAGTTGCAGCAGCAGGACTTACAAACATGGTTCAGTGGTTTACCACTGGGTCAGTGGCTGTCGGAGTCGATGTCTCTTGACCAGTCCACGATCAACCAGATGATCACCGACGGCAAGATCGGTATCCGGGAGGTCATGCAGGCACTGCAAGCCCACACGGCTGGCCTTGCGAAGGATCTCGGTAACACGGTCGAGGGCGCCATGTCGAACATGACGACCGCTGCCGCACGGGTGTCCGCGAACTTCATCGCCGCTATTTTCGGTACCGACCAGATCGGTGCGGGCGAAGATATGGCCAAAACTATAGGCCAGGTCACGGACAAGTTCGACGACATGTCGGACTGGGTGAACGCTAACAGGGGCGAGATTCACGACTTTTTCACGAATGTTGGGGATGTCGCCGGGGATTTAGCGACCGCGGTGGATGGTGCTACCGACGCGGTTGGTGGTCTCGGTAACGCGTTGAAGATTCTGGGGACGATCTGGGCTGGGTTGAAGATTGGCGGATGGGCGTTGTCCATCAGGACCGCTTTCGCCGCGGCTGGAGCAGCGGGTGGGGTTGGCGCTGCCGGCGCTGGGGCGGGAGCTGCGGGTGGCGCTGCTCTTGGGGGTGTGGCAGCCGCCGCCGCTGTACCGGTCGCCATCATCGGTGTGTCCGCGGCCGCCGCACTGGGGTTACAGCAACTGATCAAAACGCTATTCCCGGGTGCTGGTGAGAACGATAAGCCGCCATTCCTGCCGAATATGCCGACCACTCTCAACGGTCAACCGGTACCCGGGACTATGGGTGCATGGCCTGCTGGTGTGCCACGCCCGAAGCTCACTAAAGATCAGGAAATGCGGTTGCAGTACATGGGGATCGGCCCCAACACTGCATCGGCTGAGCAACTTTACAAAGCGTTGGGTATCCCAATGCCGGCACCCGCGCCGGCCGGTCCTACACCAACAGGTATCGGAAGTGGTATCAGCAAATCGCCTACCACACCTCCTGCTGGCGACACAGGTTGGTGGAGTGACCTACCTAGCGGTGTTGGTGCCGGTGGGAGTGGAGAACTGCCTGCTCCGCCACGTATCCCATTCCCTGCGGGCTACGGTTCCCCCATGGGTCCGGGTGAAACCCCGGAGCAGTGGAAAGCTCGGATGGATCAGATCGAATCCGAGCATGCGGTGGCAGAAGCGCAAGCACGGGTGGATCAGCTTCGAGGTTTGAATCTCGATGACGAGAGCGACCTGATCGTCGCTGAGAATGCATTGCAACGCGCCAAGTTGGCTCAACTGGAACAGCGTCAGAAAGCGTCTGGTGTTGGTGATATCGCGGTGCCGTTCCCTTCAGGGTATGGCGCCCCACCTCTGCCTGGGATGACACCGGAGCAGTATAGCCAGCAACAAAACCTTCTGGAGGCAGTCCACAATAGGCAGCAGGCCGAAGCGGAACTTAAATCGGCGCAGGACAGTGGTATCGCGTCCGCATCGCAACTCATCGACCTACAAAACAAGCTCGGTAAGGCACGAAGTGACGAGAATGAGGCACTGCTGCGGCTAAACCAGACCACCACACAGTTCGGGTCGAACGTTTCGTCTGTGACCGCGCAACTCGACCAGGACTTCGGTATGTCCCGCGGTATCCCGGGCATCGTCGACAATCTCGTGAAACTGTTGGGTGGACTTGCCGCTGCACCAATTTCGGGTTTGATGTCCGGCCTTACCAAGGGATTGCAGCCGTTGATCCCGGAAGGGTGGGCAGGATCGGCTAGTGGAAACACTGCCGGTGGAGCGGCTGGAGTATTCGGCGGCGTCCTGGACACCATGTTCAACGGTGCGGCGAACGCCGTATCCGGGGGACTACCCGGTGGTGCTGGTCCTGGCGGTCAGGGTGTCATCCAAACTCCTGCCGGTCCACTAACTTTCGATCAGGTTGACAAGATCGCGGCCAGTTACGGTTTGAAACCGACTTCCGAATTGCGTCCCGGGGATAAAGGTTTCCACGGTTCCGGCCGGGCCACCGACTACAGTGGCAGCCCAGATGCGATGGCAGCATTCTCGCAGTACATGTCGGAAAACTTCGGGCCGGGCATAAGCGAACTCATCCATGACGCGCCAGGTTTCAGCGGCAACATCAAGAACGGCGCGAATGTGGGCGCATTCGGCGGTTTCTACAACAATGCGCAGGCCGGCCGCCACGACGACCATACGCATCTTGCCCTGCCAACACCACGTGGCATGCCACCAGGACCGGGGACGTTGGCATTTCCAGCGGCGGGCGCCTCATTCGCTGGGGGAAGCCCGCAGGATGCGGTCCGGTCAGCGATGCTCACGAGGTGGCCGGAGTCCGAGTGGGGTGCACTGAATTCGCTCATCACACGCGAATCATCGTGGGATCCGAACGCCAAGAATCCTAGTTCCGGCGCTTTTGGGCTGTTCCAGTTTCTCGGTCACGAAAACGATGCGTACGGTGCTGCCGGTGGTTACAGCCCGGACCCAACCCAGCAGGCTAACGCTGGGATGCAGTACATCGCCGACCGGTACGGGTCCCCGTCTGCGGCGTGGAACCACTGGCAGCAAAACAATTCGTATGAGCAGGGTGGCGCCATACCGATCATGGCGCATGCCGGGGAGCATGTCCTGACCGCCGATGATGTGTCCGCGATGGGCGGCCAGCAGGGTGTCTACAACTTCCGTAACGCGTTGCATTACGCCACCGGTGGTGCTGTCATGGATTTCCTTGGACTCAATCCGCCATCTCAACCACCACCAACACCGACCCCGGTCCCAAGTCAGCCGGCAACACCAGCAGGACCGACACCTACACCTGGCGTCACGGTCGCTCCACCATTCCAGGCACCAACGCAGGGTTTAGCCCCGGAACAGGGCGCCGACCCACGTCAGGGACTTGGTGCCCCGCCACCACTCGGAGGTACCCAGACACCAGGGATGCCACACCTCGGTACCGGGGCACCACCTGGGCCGCCGCAGGAGGTGTCCGGTAAACCACCAGGGCTACCTGATGATGTTGCTGGTGTGCTCGACGACATTCTCGGGGGGAAGGCATCTCAAGGTCCTGGAGATATCACACATCAGGGTACCGGGGCACCACCAGGACCACCCGATGCGGGCAAGACTGGTATGCCGGACTTCGCCGGCGATGTTGGATCCGATCTGCTGAAACAGTTGGCAGGGTTCATCCCGCAGGCCGCGAAAGCTAATCGGGTGTCAGGTACCTCGAACATCTCCCGTATCTGGATGACTGGTGCGGACCTTATCAACGGGCTCATCGAAGAGGGTGGCGCGTTGGCGTCCACGGCGATCTCCGCGGCCATCTCGTCGGGTGTCGCGGCGGCCGGTTCGTCTGGGTTTTCCCCCGGGGCGAGCGCGGCTGGTGCGCCGGCGGGCGCGGCGGCATCCGCAGCGAGCCAGTTCCTCATCGGTATGGCCACCCAGGCAGCTGAACGTGGAGTGTCCTACGTCGCCCAGCTCGGCGGTATCTGGTCGGACGCCACCATCGAGCAGATGTTCCCGTTCGGTGCTCCACACTGGATCGGGTTCGATTCTGCTAAGGACACGATGAGTTCCGTCGGAGCATTGACCGATTCCCGTAAGAAAGCTGGTCTATTCGACGATGGTGGATGGTTGCAACCAAACAGTGCCGGGGTGAACTTGACGAACCAGCCGGAAGCGGTTCTTACCGGTCAGCAGTGGGAAGCGTTGAATGCTAATGGTGTGGCCACACCAAATGGTGGCGCCACCTATAACGTGTACGCGTCGGATATGAATGAGGCGATGCGAACATTGCAGCGTAGGGAACGGATCAACGCGATGCAATACACTGGGCGGCCAACGCCGTGACAGTTGACTATCAGGGTGTGCGGGTTGAGATCATCGGCCAGAATGGTGAATACCTATGCGTGCATGGGGACCGTGAAGGTAACGAGGGTGTTTATCTCGGCGAGAAGCAGGTAGCTGGAATTTATGATGCCCCGGAGAAGCAAACGTGGAAGGCGGGCGCGCGCACGATCGGGGCGAAAGCGCGGGGCCGTAAAATCTTGGCCCGCGATTTGGAGCTCGGTTTTTTGTGCGTTGATACCAGCGATCGTAGCGCTGAGGAAAACGAAGCGTACCTGATTCAGGCTATCGGGTTTGAACTTGACGAATGGGACGACGACGCAACTTATGCGAAGTTGCGGATCACGAGTTCGATGTCCGGTTCACGGGACCTCGACATTGTGCAGTATGAGGAACCTGATTTGTCACCGGATCATGATCCGGTCGCTGTCCAGTTTATCAATCCGGTGTTGAAGATGCGGTCCGGTAACCCGGATTGGTACACCGATGATGTTGTTTCGTTGGGAATCTGGGCTGATGATGGTTGGCAGCAGATGACTGTCGAAAATCCGACACCACGTCCGATGATGCACAAATGGGTTGGTACTCCCGGTACGTGGATGTTGCCTGATTTTTCTTGGCGCGGTCCGCGAGGGAACCGTTACCCAAAGGGTGACTACAGTGACCGTTACATTTCGTGTCCGGAGATTACTGCCGCTGATGGTGGATTGTGGATCGATACCGATAAAACAGAGTTGATGGCCAGGGCATCCAATGACACGAACATTCTGGCTCGTTTCGGTGGGCAGTTCTTCATGCACCTGATCCCGCCGTACACGCAACGCCAAACTTTACCGGTGTATTGCAGCAATGTTCCTAAAGGTGGTGCACAGTTACGGCTGATTCAGCCGCGCCGTTGGCCCCGCCCATGGGGCGGTGAACTGCGTGCTTGAAACAGCACTGCTGGATCCGACGCTCAATTTGAGTGACCAGCTTGACCGCACAATAGAACTGGTCACGGCACATAAGCGCCGGGAGGACCGTATCCGCTGGGCTGATCCACTTGTCAGAATTTGGGATGCTGAGTGGGGATTACATTTCGTTATCTCCGGCGAATACTCGGCATCATTCCAGTTCATCTCCAACGACACCGGACCCGGACAGATCGAACTGCCATTCGATCATCCAGCTGCGGCGTGGATTCACGATTCGCAGGGCCGTATCGACCGCGGCGAAGGTCGTGGCGTGCACATCACTGTCGACTACTGCGTAGGCGATACGTGGGATGGGTTACGGTCCAGGTGGAGTGGCCGGATGGACAGTGCTGTAGTCGAGACTAGGGATGACGGCGACGAGGTCATGGTTCTCGCGTTCGCCCACGATTACGAGAATTTGAAGTTCTACCAATTGTGGTCGGCGCCGTGGTTGAAGGCGATGGTGCAGTGGCCTAAAGCGTTTTTCTTGGCAGGCCCGCTGGACTGGGTCATATTGACAACGCTGCACCTCAATTTGATTCGCGAGCACAATCCGTTGGTGACTTTGCCGGATGATCCGCTCGACTTATCTTCTTACATCACTGCGCTGGATCAGTCGCAGTGGTCGGTGGTGGTTAGGCATCGAACATTCGCGCAATCAGTTCAGAACGGCGCTATTTGGGGAATCATCTTCGCCAGGTTCTCCAACGCGCACGACGCATTCCATACTCTGCTGGAAGACGGCGAAATGTCGTTGCAGTGTACCCGCTACCTCGAAGGGGACCCGACACCATGGGAGGGCGCTAATCTGCGCCACGGGACGCTCGTCGTCGATGTTGTCGACAAATCTGGGGTGCTGGCCGGAACTGCTAACGGTGGTTCAGCGTTCGACGGTATTCGCCGCACCATTTCCGAATTCGCTGAGGACTTCATAGACTCAACCGAGTCTCTGATCATGGACGTCGAAGCGGCACCGGACAACTATTATGTGCCCGGCAATAAGCACACCGATCCTGGTTGGCCGTACGTCATTTACCGCACCGGATACAACTCTGGTATCGAAACCAGCAAATTTATTAACTCGCCGTCGAAAGCTGTTCAGGTTGTTGTCGGCGGACACAGTATGCCGGGTATCAACGAAACGATAGGCGCTTCAATTCAGGCTGTCGGTGACATTCTCGGCGGTCTGCTGTTCATGCCATCGTTGGGTGGTTCCATTGATGCGATGCTCAAACCATTATATGAGGATGTGATTTTCGCGTGGTGGGCGGTCAAATCTCAGAACCGTGCCAGCAATAGTGGATGGTCACGGTATTTCGAGTACATGCAGTCCGGGGCGAACAAAGCATTCACCATTTCCGCATTGATGGTGTTGCGGGCCGGATTTTGGGCAACGAAAACGACGATCGCCAACGAGATCCAGGTCCTCGACGCCGCACCATACATGTGTGGCGGTGATGGTATCGGCCATTATTTCTTAGACGACCGTATAGGTTTCTACTTGGAGAACGATCCGACACATTTGTTGTGGATTGATCGTGCCCGCAAAATCGAGTTGGCGTGGGATGCTGAGACGGCGCCGGGGTGGACACCGACCATTGGTGATCCTCGTAATTTGCAGGACCCTGCGCAGCGGGCGTTGGGGAAGATTGAGTATCTGATCGCTGGTCTCACAGATCTTGGGGTGTGGTAAATCGTGGTGGCGCGTGGCGAGTTCCCGACACGGGAGAAGTGCGATCCGAATGACCCGGAGGAAGCGTTCCTGTGGATGTTTGCTGCGTTACCGGGTGTTCGTGGGGCACCTTTGATTATGCCTATCGAATACTATCGTCAGGTTTCTAGGAGGTTGTGGGATTTAGGGGCACGCCCTGCCGAGGAACCAACTTTGGAGTGGGTGGCGCCGACAGCGAACGACCCTAATTGGTTGACATCACCGGGTAGGTGGGTGCCGGCGGGAAGTATCCCGGTACCAGATGAGGAGGACGCTGCTCGGACTGCGGTAGCTCGGATGGCGATGGCGCAGCGTCACGAGTTGTTTGTTGCTCTGAGCGAGTGGAAGGCTGGCCGGGAGATCCCTGATACGCCGTCTGGTCGGGTTGCTGGTTCGTTGACATTCGGTCAACGTGAAACTGCACTCAAAGTTTTAACGGAGGATGTCGGTGACTAGTCCTGACCAGTATTTCCCGCCGGAAGCGTTGAATTATGATTCGTTGGCTGCTATTGCGGCGAAGACGGAAGAGCAGATCCAAGATGAGTTGTATAACCCGGAAGCTACGCGGTGGAGTGTTATCGGTAATGGTATGGACGCGAAGTGGACTGGCATCGCGGCGGGTATCGGTAGTGCGTTGGGTCAACTGTCCACGTTGGTGTCTAAGGTGGCTGGCTCCATCATTGATGATGTTGGTGACGCTATCAACGCGGCGTTCGCGAATGCTGGTACAGCTTTAACCAATTCAAATAGTGCGTTGGGTAAGATAGCGACCCTGATTTCTCGTGTTGGTGGCTCCATCGTCGAGGATGTTGGTGACGCTATCAACGCGGCGTTCGCGAATGCTGGTACAGCTTTAACCA
>WOYI011293730.1_pt2 | contig 18479 bp, 22 predicted proteins | sample 6423411 | NCBI WGS metagenome assembly WOYI01 (sample SAMN13441803, study PRJNA592873) | oil field metagenome | biome: oil field; feature: oil-well bore; material: oil-contaminated soil; isolation source: oil-contaminated soil from oil-well borehole | place: Germany: Wietze | collected 2016-10-18 ...
TGTTCTTAATCGAAATGGCGAGTTACCAGCGGGCGTGGTGGTTCTCCGCCCAACCAATGGCCTTCTCGATCTGGAAGACCTCACCGGAATCGGATCTCACCGTCCCGCTGAAGCGGCCGATCATCTGGTGCACTTCTGACTGGAGCTCCAGCGCATCGGTTTTGGCCGTGCGCTCGAAGAAGGGCGTAAAGACCAGGTCCACCCGGTCGGCTTCGGTGATGGTGAGCTTCCAGGGGGTCATGAAGTCCTGGTTGTCGTAGTCAAAAGCCGCATCCTCGCTCAGCTTGACCAACCTGGCCGGCCTGGATAGTTGGGCGCGTACAGCGCCTGCGCCGTTTGCGCTCGATCTTCGGCAGGGATTTATCATCGGTCACTTCCGGCACGAACCGCAGGACCTCTGCGCCAAAGCGGCTTTGCAGTTCGTCCGGGCTTGTGGAAGTGTCTTCGATTGTATCGTGGAGGATTGCTGTGGTGAGGATGGCGGTTTCCCGGATGCCGCCTGTTTCCCAGAGGATCTGCGCGACCAGCAGGGGGTGAGTGATATAAGGCGACTCGCGTTGATCCCTGCGCACCTGTCCCTGGTGCTTTTTGGCGGCGAAGATCGCTGCGGCAAGGAGGGTGTTGACTCGAATGCCTTCGGGTATGGTTTTTCCTGAATAGTGGTAGGAATCAAGCGGTGCAGCCTATAGGCTGCACCCGTTTATGTTCAAGAGCGTCATCAGTCCTTCAAGCGGATCTCGATGATCGCGCCGTTGGCCACCTTTCGCATCTCGAGATGCTGATTTTGGGCTTTGACCATGTGGCTGAGCTGGCGGGAGCCATAACTGCGGGGGTCAAAGCCGGGGTCAATCCGGCGGAGGGCCGTGCCGACTTCGGAAAGCCGGGTCCAGCCGTCGTCATCCGGGCCGACCATGTCGATCGCCTGGCTGATCATATCCATCAGTTCGCGTTCCTGAGCGCTCATGTGGTTGGATTTGGGCTGGCCACTGTTGCCATTGTGGCTTCGGCGGCGCAGGTTCTCGGTGTAGATGAACACGTTACAGGCGCTGACGAAGGCGCGGGGCGTGCTCTTGCGGCCGATCCCGACCGTCAGCAGGCCGCTTTCCCGGATGCGGGTTGCCAGCCGGGTGTAGTCGCTATCGCTGGAGACCAGGCAGAAGCCATCCACCTGGTGCGAGTGGAGGATGTCCATCGCGTCAATGATCATGGCGCTGTCGGTCGCGTTCTTGCCGACGGTGTAACGGAATTGCTGGATGGGTTGGAAGGCATGGATGTTCAGAATGTCCTTCCAGGAATTCATGTTCGGGGTGGTCCAGTCGCCATAGACCCGGCGGATGGTGGCGCTGCCATACTTGCCAGCTTCCACCAGGATCTCTTCGATCAGAGAGGCCTGGGCATTGTCGCCATCGATCAGGATGGCGATTCGGCGTTCGATGTCGTCAATTGTGTCTTGCGTGATTTGATTAGTTCTTGCCATAAGAGAATTATACCTGTTCTTTCGGAGCCTGTTGGTTGCCAGATTTTCCTGAATCTATCATATCATATCTATTTGGAGATTTTTAATATTGGAAAAATAAAAACCTGGCGAAATATCCGCCAGGTTCTTGGATTTACCCGATAGTAGGAATGTTTATCGCATTCTGTTCTTCGCGTAGTATTTCTGATGGTAATCCTCGGCTTCAAAGAAATCGCCCGCGGGGACGATCTCGGTGACGATGGGATAGGGGAATTTGCCGGATTGGTTCATTTCCTCCTTGACGCGTTCAGCGGTCAGATGCTGTTCCTCGTTGTGATAGAAAATGGCGGAGCGGTATTGACTGCCGACATCCGGCCCCTGCCGGTTCAGGGTGGTGGGGTTGTGGATTTCAAAGAAGCGGCGGACCAGGGCTTCGTAATCCATTTGGTCGGAGTCATAGGTCACCCGGACGGCTTCGGCGTGGCCGGTCTGGTTGGTACAAACCATCCGGTAAGTGGGGTTCTCGACCTCGCCGCCGGTATAGCCGACCTTCGTTTCCGTGACGCCGGGGATCTTCCCGAGTTTATCTTCAACGCCCCAGAAGCAACCCGCAGCAAACGTGGCAAATTTAGCAGACATCAGGCATTCTCCTTAATGGTTATCGGTTCAAACCGAAGAGAAACGGAGTTGATGCAATAGCGTTTCCCAGTGGGCAAAGGCCCATCCTCGAATACATGGCCCAGGTGGGCATCGCAGCGGGCGCAGGAGATCTCTGTCCGGCGCATGCCGTAGCTGTTATCCGGGCGGTACAGGATGTGGTCTTCCGCAATGGGCTGGAAGAAGCTGGGCCAACCTGTGCCGGAAATGAATTTGTGATCCGAGGAGAACAGGGGCAGTCCGCAGCAGACGCAGTAATAGGTGCCATCCTTTTTGTGGTCATAGAAAGCCCCACAGAAAGGCGGCTCGGTGCCTTTGCGGCGGGTGATCAGATATTGCTCTTCCGTGAGCAGGGACCGCCACTCGGCATCCGTTTTGGTGATTCTTTCGATCATCTTGGCCTCCTTGAATCGGGAATATGGGATTATACTACCATAAATAGGATAAATATGATATAAATTATCTGTAAGAATTGCTTTAAAAAATTTGAGTGTGGTTTGGGTGACTAAAATAAAATTGAAAAATGGTCCTCTATTGAAAATTACCCCAATGTTGACTTGAAACTAAAAAAATTTTTAGACTTGAGCCTGATTCTTTATATAATCATTACAAAGCATTGGTTTTCGATAGAGTGATGCACCTTTAAAAACTCGATAAATCGAAGAGTGAAAACAACTTTTCAACAAATCATTTCTAAACTGAGGAGGTTAGAATGAAAAAGGTTTTTGTTTTTGCATCCCTGGTGGTGATGTTGCTCCTGGGTTCGGCGATGCCTGTCAGCGCTGGCTCGGACAATAGCTCCCTGGGCGTGAATGTGCTGCTCAACACCGAGATCACCGATGAGATCCTGGCGACGCTGGGCGGTTTTGGTCCGGTCAATGATTTAATCCCCGCGATCAACGCATTGACCATGAAGATCAAAGCCGGCGACCTGGCTGCGATTCAGGAGCTTCCATTTGTGGCGGCAGCCAGCCCGGATGCTGTCCGGCAAGGTTCGCCGATTGATACCGTCGCTGCGGAAGATTTCAGCGATGGCCTTTCGACCTGGGACCTGGATGTTCTCAATGTGACCGATTTTGGTTTTGACAACCGCCAGGTCGCTTATGACGGCGCAGGCGTTTATGTCGCTGTGCTGGATACCGGCCTGGTCGATTCCTGGCGGCAGTACTTCCCCGAGGAACGGATTGCTGTGGAATACGCCAAATCCTTCGGCGGCGGTGGCGGCAATGGCACTGTATCTGAGCAGCCCAATAAATGGGAGCACGATGCGAATTCGCATGGAACCCATGTGACCAGCTCGATTTTGGGTTACAGCCTGAGTGGCACACCTGTGAATGGGGTGGCCCCGCTGGCGACCGTGATCCCCGTCAAAGTCCTCAATCAAAACGGCTCCGGTTGGTCTTCCGTGGTTGCCAGGGGTATTTCCTATGTGGCTGATCTTAAAAAGGGTCCCTTGGCGGAGCACCCGGTGGTGATCAATATGTCCCTGGGCGGCTCCGCTTTGGACCCTGTTGAGAAGGCTGCGATTGATTACGCGATCGAAGCGGGTGTGATCATCGTCGCTTCCGCTGGCAATGCCGGCGAAGCAGGCATGGGCTACCCCGGCGCTTACGAACCGGTGATCTCTGTGGCGGCTTCCGGTTGGGCAGGCGAATGGCTTAGTGACTCTTGGTGGTATTCCATTGACGATCCCGAGTTGGGGACGTCGGATCTGTACTACATCACCGATTTCTCCAGCCGTGAAATGCCTGGTCAGGATTTGGATGTCGCTGCTCCTGGCTCCTGGATCGTTGGCCCCTATAACGTCAATAACGGCCATACCAGTTACTACTTCCTCGGCGGCACCTCCATGGCCAGCCCGCATGTTGCTGGGATCGTGGCCTTGATGGCTCAGAAGAATCCTGCGCTGACAGCTGTGGAAGCCGAGAGCATTCTTGAAGCAACCGCGCTGCCGATGGCGCCGGGTTGTCTGACAGTCACTGGTCCCCGTGGGGCTCTAGAGCAATACTGCTGGGGCGCCGACGCGACCGGTTCTGGCATCGCCCAGGCTGATGCCGCATTGAACGCAATCCCCTAAGTTTTTACACTATAAGAATTAAAAGTGGCTGCCCGATGACAGCCACTTTTTTTTGCTGACAAAAGTCAGGTTGACTCCTGACGTAAACGGGACTATTATATGCAGAGAACCATATATATTATTCTTTGAATATCATGGATTACGAAACCACTTCTGAAGTCTTTCAAATGCTTTCCCACCCCGTCCGGCTGCAGATTTTGGATGAACTCCGGCAGCGGGAATCCTGCGTTTGCCACCTGCAGGCCGTGACCGGCCGTCCCCAGGCCTATATCTCGCAACAATTGCGGATCCTGCGCGAGGCGAAACTGGTGGCGGATGAGAAAGATGGCCAAAATGTTTTTTACCACCTGCGGAGCGACCTGGTCCGGGAGGTGCTGGACCAGACCCTTGGCGAGGCGGATTTGCCCCGCCACCTGCCGGACTGTAATTGCCCGTTTTGTTCCGGCGAGAAGGCGTAAAAATTTACCGGAATATATGCAAAAAATCAGATATAAGGAGCAAGTTTGAATTTTATCAGTTATCTCACTGGTTTATTGCAGGCCGGGTTGGGTGGGTTGGCGGCTTACCTTGCCGCCCATGTGCTCTTATGTCTGCTGCCGGCCTTCTTCATCGCCGGAGCGCTGGCCGCGCTCTTGCCCAAAGAAGCGATCACCCGCTTTCTCGGGCGGGATGCCTCACCCTGGATCTCCTATCCGGCTTCGGCCCTGGGCGGGTTCCTGCTGGCGGTCTGTTCCTGCACGATCATGCCGCTTTTTGCCAGCATCTATAAGAAAGGGGCGGGGATCGGCCCGGCCATGACCTTCCTTTTCGTGGGGCCGGCGGTCAACATCCTGGCGATCTCCTTCACTGGCGTCCAGATCGGCATGGACATTGCCCTGGCGCGGATTGTCCTCTCGATCATTTTCGGGATTCTGATCGGCCTGGTGATGGCCTGGGTCTTTCGCAAAGACGACCAGGAACACGCCAGGGAGGCTGCAGAAAGCCAAATTTTTGCAGCCAAAGCGACCATTCCGACCCGGACCGTGGTTTTCTTCCTGCTCTTGCTCGGGGTGTTGATCGCAGGCACCTTGCAGGTCGGTCTTCTGCGGGATGTGATCTGGTCCATCCAGCTGCCTGGCAGCTGGGCTGTGACGCTCCAAGCGGGCCTGGATAAGATCATCCCGCCGAACCCAGCTCTGGGCATCGAAGGCGTCTCCGTGCAGGGCCTCCTCTTGATCGGCATGTTGGTGTTGATCGGCCTGGCCTCAATTAAAGGTTTCAGAAAAGTGGAAGAGGGCCTGACTGGCTGGACTTATCTCACGCTTGGGCTGATCACCCTGACCCTGGTCATCGCTTCTTTCGGCGTTTCCGTCACGGATCAGGGCCTGGCCTTGGGCGTCAACGGCCGGCTGATCTCGGAGATCCTGCTCTTCGCTGCGATCTGGTGGGTGAGCGCCAAGGCTTTTTCCGCCGCGGAACGGCAGGAATGGCTTTGGGAAACCTGGCGCTTTGTCAAGCAGATCATCCCCTTGCTGATCGTGGGCGTTTTTGCGGCCTCGATGGCGCGGGCCTTGATCCCGGCCTCCTGGATCCAGACAGTTGCCGGGCGGAATACCGTCTGGGCGAACCTGGTGGCCGTCCTTTTCGGCGTGTTCATGTACTTCCCAACCTTGGTTGAAGTGCCGGTGGCGCAGACTTTCCTTTCGCTCGGGATGCACCGGGGACCGCTGCTGGCTTATCTGCTGGCGGACCCGGAATTGAGTTTGCAATCGATCCTGATCACGAATTCCGTGATCGGCAAGAAAAAGACCGCGCTCTATGTTTCGATGGTGACGGTATTCAGCACCCTTTCGGGTTTGATATTTGGTTGGCTGATTCGATAAAGAGGAGTTTTACAATGATTATCAAGATTTTAGGTGGTGGTTGTCCCAAGTGCCAGCGGCTGGAAGCGGAAACCCGCGTCGTTGCGGAGGAACTGGGCCTGACGCCCGAGTTCATCAAAGTCAAGGCGATGCCGGAGATCATGGCCTATGAGGTCATGTCCACCCCGGCGCTGGTGATTGACGAAAAAGTGATGAGTTTCGGGCGGATTCCCGAGAGATCAGAAATCAGGGATTGGCTGGAAGCGGCAAAATAATTTTATCATCATCCCCTCCCCAAAAAAGGCTGTTGGTTTTTTCATACCGGCAGCTCTTATTGTTTGATTGGCTCTTCCAGCGGGTTGTCGATTTGTCCCTCAGGCTCTTCCAGCGCGGTGGCAGAGGGCGCCATTTCCCTGACCAGGATCAGGAAAAGGATGGCGGCGATCCAGCGGCCGATGGCGGAGATCACCGCTACACCTTTGAAGGCGATGGTCGGGATCAGGAAGGACCCTAACGCTGCGCCGCCAGCCAGGGAGAGGGTCACCACGATTTGGTAGATCGCGGAGAACCGCGCCCGGCGGTCGGGCGGCGTTTGAGAGAGTAGGATGTTGAAGCTGACCAGGTTATAGGCGCCCCAGAACATCCCGCTGAAGGATTCTACCAACAGGACCTGCCAGGTGGTCTGGACCCAGAGTCCCCAAATCAGGGGGATGAAGGGGATCAGGAAAAGGGAGATCAGGGCCACAGTGCGATTTCCCCAGCGGTCCGAGATTGCGCCGGTCCGGCGCTGGATCAGCATGGTGGCCACGGTGTTGACGACGGTTGTCAGGCCGATGGTCGCAGCGGTCATGTGGAGGGAAGTGACCATATAGACGTTGAAGAAGGGGCCGGCGATGTTGAGGGCGAAGTTCCAGACGCCAGTGAAGAAGCAGAAAAGGATGAACTGCTTTTGGCCTTTGAGCGACTGCGCGATTTGGCGGAGAGTGCTGTGTTCTGTTTTAGCTGTCCCGTCCTCTTTGGCCGGATCTTTGATCCTGCTGAAAAAGGACATCGAGATCACGCCCAGCAGCGCGGCCACGTAGAAGGCAAGCTGGTAGCCGAGAGGGGAGCCGATCCGGGTGATGGCGTTGCCGATCACGAGGGCCGTGACGATCCCTGAGATACTCATGATGAAATTGCGGGTACCGAAATAGCGGCCGCGCCCTTCCATGGGGATAATATCGCCGGTGAGGGCCACCCAGCCGGGATAGGCGAAGTTATTTAAGGCCTCCCGGAGGAGGGCGATCCCCAAAATGACCCAGATCAGCCCTTTGGTTGGGACCAGGATCATGGGGATGAAGGCCATCAGCAGGATCATCAAGCGGCTGCCGCCGGAAGCCCAGAGGGTGGTCCGCTTGCGCTCGCCGGTCCTTTCCACCAGCATGGCAGCCGGCAGGAGCAGCAGAGCTGCCGCCAGGTTGCTCAATGAGCTGAGCAGGCCGATCTGCTGGCTTGTGGCACCGAGCGCCAGCAGGTAGACCGTCAGATAGGTCAGCATGATTTTGTCGCTGGCCGCGGCGAACAGACCATCGAAAAAGAAGAGGGTGAGGTTGGTGCGGCTGTTTTTGGGCAGCACGGCGGCCCAGGCCCCGCCCCAGGTGAAACGGATGAAGTGACGCTCAAAGCGCGCCCATTTGGATTGCAAGTTCTGGAATTTCATTTCGCCCGGGATCAAACTTTCAGGTAATCGGACATATCCAACACGAAGATCGTGGCGGCATGCCGGTTCGGTTCACTGGCCGTGCAGCGGCTCCTGAGCATGGAGATCACGGTCTCGACCTGGCTGGCTTCAAGCCCAATCAGGAGCGTGACGTTCCCTTTCTGCAGAAAGCCGCCCGTGCTGGCCACCCGGGTCACACTGAAGCCCATGCCGACCAGGGCTTCCAAAACCTTGTCGCTGTCTTTGTCCTGAATGATGACCGTCATCAGCTTCATGTGGCGCCTCAGATCTGATCGAAAAATTCGACCGGGAGGGCATAGAGGGTCGCCCCGCCTTCCTGGCTTTCGAGCATCGGCAAGGAGCTGAGTTCACGCATGGAGCGCATCTCTACCGGGATCAATTTGCGGTAAGGCAGGCAGTATTTCCGCACCAGGCTCTTGAGGGTATCCATCCGCTCATGCTTTAAGCCCAGGAGCAGACAAACGGACTGTTCCACGAACAGACTGTTGTTGCTATCGATAGTGGTGAAATAAAAATGCTGCCGGTTCAGGTTGGCCATCAGCTTCTTGGATTGCGAAGAGGAAACAACGATCAACACCAGCAGATCAATATCGGGGTCGGGCATAGAGCTTCTCCAATGGGATCATCTTGACTGCTTTCATTTTACAACAGATTGGGTGCCATGGCAGGTGAATGAAAACTAGTGCATGGGAATTGCGATGGCTTTCGCTTGGGCTGATGGGCAAATCAATCTGGCGGCAAGTGACTTGACACAACTTTAATATCAATATTGTCCGCCGTTTGTGACAGAGGAAAGTATAAAAAGGGATAGGGTTGGGTTGCCTCGCGGAAAAACAACGTCAGATATTATCTCGGTTATTTGGATGACTTACTTATTGCAGTGATGGATTTGATAGCTGGTTATCCTCATGCGGGGATGGCATTTATCGGCTTTTTTATGATGAGTCAACAATGGCAAGAGAAAAATATTGGAACTGAACTTATTGCGGAGGCTTGCCGTTATCTAAAGAGGGTGGGTTTTTCTGAGGTAAGGCTTGGGTACGCAAAGGGGAATTTCCAAAGTGAGGCGTTTTGGCTCAAGAATCATTTTGAGCAAACCGGCGTAGAAAACCAAGTGGAAAATGATGTGAGCGTTTTTATGCAAAGGCGTGATAAGTAAGCTGGCGGCACCGGAGGAAAGATTAGACAACCTCTAAAAAAGAAACCGTTGTCCCGACTGTACCGGACAACGGTTTCTTTATTTACTTCAAACTTATCCTTGACGAAATCTACGTTTGACCTTGGCTTTAGCCGTCATGGGGTCTTCAAAAATCGTCTTTTATTCCTGCTTGCCGTCCCCGATCCCTCGGGGAATCCATTTCTCCTTGTTTTCCCGCAGACGGTGGACGCCGCCCCCGCGATTATGCAGGTGGTCAAAGCCTTCAGGCTTGAGGAACATCTCTTCGCCTTCCAGCAGCCCGAAGACGCCGCTCTGACCGGGTTCAAGGGTCTCATCCCTGTAGGGTGCAACCAGAGCGGGGTTGATCGGCTCGTAATCGGTAGGCTCTTCGTAGGCGGAGATATAGCCCTCATAGTTGCGCAGGACCACTTTGTGATCGGAGTAGCTCAGCAGGTAATTGGGGTTCAGCGGGATCTTGCCGCCGCCGCCTGGCGCATCCACCACGTAGGTGGGGACAGCAAAGCCGGAGGTGTGGCCGCGCAGGGCTTCGATGATCTCGATGCCTTTCCCAACCGGCGTGCGGAAGTGCCCGGCGCCTTGGACGAGGTCGCATTGGTAGAGGTAATAAGGGCGGACCCGCATCCGCACCAGGTCATGCACCAGCCGGCGCTGGATCAGCGGGTCGTCGTTGACGCCGGCCAGCAGGACGGACTGGTTGCCGAGCGGGATGCCCGCCTTGATCAGCCGGTCGCAAGCTTCGGCCAGCTCGGCCGTGATCTCGTTGGGATGGTTGACGTGGATGTTGAGCCACAACGGGTGGAATTTCTGGAGCATGTCGGTCAGCTCGGGCGTGATCCGCTGGGGCATGAAGACGGGCACCCGCGAGCCGATCCGGACCACTTCGATGTGGGGAATCTCCCGCAGGGCAGTCAGCAGGCGTTCCAACACCCGAGGGGCCAGGGTCAGCGGGTCGCCGCCGGAGAGCAGCACATCGCGGACCTGGGGGGTCCGGCGCAGGTAATCCAATTGGGCTTCAAAGTCCTTGGAGGAGAAGGTTTGGGAGGGATCGCCCACGATCCGGGAGCGGGTGCAATAGCGGCAGTAGCTGGCGCACTGGGTGGTGACCAGCATCAAGACCCGATCGGGATAGCGGTGCACCAGGCCGGGCACGGGGGAATGGGCATCTTCCGCCAGGGAATCGCCCATCTCGCCCGTGAAGGGCGTGATCTCGGCGGCTGTGGGAATGATCTGTTTGCGGACGGGGTCGAGGGGTTCGTTCGGATCAATCAGTGAGACAAAATAGGGGGTGATATCCACCCGGAACAAACCCGGTTGGCTGAGCGCTTTGCGTTCGCTCTCGGTGAGGGTCAGGACCTGTTCAAAATCCTCGATCGAATTCAACCGGTGACTGAGCTGCCAGCGCCAATCGTTCCACTTTTCATCAGGAACGTCCGCAAAGGCTGGTGCTCTCTTTGATGGAAAAGGTAACATTAATTTATCTCCTTTGATTTTGGATCCCTTCATTCTAATCCGGATGTCCAGCTCAGGTCAATCCAGCGCATGCCGCCTTTTTTGCCTGGATTTTAATCGGGTTCCGCTTCAATGGTGTTGAGTTCTCTGAAGAAATAATCCCGGTCTTCCTGGCTTTGGATCTTCCCGCCCGCATCCTCCGCCAGCGTCATGAATCGGGCGGTTTCCATAGGATCTCCGGCGGGATGACAGGCTCTGGCCATGGCTTCATAGGCGAAAGCCAGATCAAAATCGACCAGGTTGTTTTCGAGGGTGACCTGCAGGCAGCGTTCTGCGTGGTAGAGGCAGGGTTCCGCTCTGCCCACCACCGAGTAGACCCGGCTGATCTGCCATTCCCCCCGGGCGATGTTCACCGCCTCACTGGCAATTTCCCAATGATAGCGGGACGCATGGGCGGCGTTGATCATCCGGTCAGTTTCCGCCTGGGTCCGATCGGGTTTTTCCATCAGGTCCCAGGTCAGGTTGAAGAGTTCAATTCCCATCTGGCGATGAACGGTTTGATCCATAGCCTTCCTTTCAGGCAAGGTTATTCGTTAAACATCTCCCCTACGCTGGTGCCTTCATTGGCCCGTTGGATCACTTCGCCCAGCAGCTTGCCGATCGAGAGGACGACCAGCCGGTCGCCGAGGAAAGCCCTCTTCTCTGGCGGGATAGGAACGGTGTTGGTGGTGATGAACTGTTTGACGGGGAGGGCGGCCAGACGCTCGGCCGCATCGTTGGAGAGGATCGGGTGAACGAAGATCATGTAAATGTCCCTCGCGCCGTGTTCTTTGAGGATGTTTACGGCATGGACCATTGATCCGCCGGTGTTGATCTCATCATCCACCAGCAGGACGTCCTTGTCTTTGATTTCGCCGATGACGGTCATGGCCTGAGGGTTGGTGATATCGGAGGTGCGTTTCTTTTCGATGAAAGCCAGGCCGGTTTGCAGCAGGTCCGCATAGACTCGGCCTTTCTTCGCAAAGCCCAGATCGGCCGTGACGACCACCGGGTTGTGCAGGGAAGGGGCCAGTTCCAGCAGGTAATTTTTGAGGATGTGGAACCCGCGCAGGACGTCGCCCGGGATGGAGAAGAACCCCTGGATTTGCCCGGCATGCAGGTCAAAGGTCATGTAGCGGTCGGCGCCGGCGGCCACGATCATATCGGCCACCAGGCGGGCCGTGATTGGTACGCGAGGCTTATCCTTTTTATCCGAGCGGCCATAGCAGAGGTAGGGCACCACAGCTGTGATCCGGCCGGCGGAGTCCAGCTTGAGGGTCTGGATCAGGATCAACAGTTCCATTAGATTACGATGGACGGGGGAAGATGTGGTCTGGATCACATAGCAATCCTGCCCGCGGACGCTGGACTGAAGCTGGACGAAGAGGTTCTCATTGGGGAATTCAATGATATCCCGGCCGCAAAGATCCAGATCGAGATAGTCGGCGATCTCCTGGGAGAGTTCCGGAGAAGCGGTCCCAGCGAAAAGTTTGACATTTCCAAAAAGTAGTTCATGCTGCATGTGAGGCGTAGGCATTAATCCGATCCTTGGTTCTTAAGAATTTTTTGGTTTAACGTCCACTCAGGGCGGAGGACACTCATCAAATGGACGTTGCAGTATTGGCCGTTTTGATAATGGGCTTCCCGGAACATCCCCTCATAAGCGAAACCGGCCTTTTCATAAGCCCGGATGCCGCGCTTGTTCGTGTCATACACCCGCAGCCAGATCCGGTGCAGGTTCAGCGTCTCGAAGCCGTGCCTAAGCAGGAGTTTCATCGTCTCAGTGCCATAGCCCTGGTTCCAAAAGGCTTTTTCGCCGATCATGATCCCGACTTCGGCATTGCGGCAGCGCCAATCGAGGTTGTGATATTGGCAGGTGCCGATCGGGCGGTGGCCGGCAGGTGCATCCTCCGCCTGAATCTCGATGACCATCACATGCTCGGCCGCCGGGAGGGTCATCATGTTCTCATACCAGCGCTCTTCCTCAAACTGCGCCATGGGGTAGGCCAGCATCAGGTGCTCGGTCACTTCCGGGTCATTGACCCAGGTCAGGAACAGGGTGATGTCTTCTTTTTCAGCCGCCCGGAGGCGGATCCGTTCGCCAAAGAGATGGGGCATCTCAGGTCATCTTTGCTTTAGGGGGTGAGGCGGGTGGGGCCGCGGAAGATATAGACCGCTTCACGGATATTGGGCAGGTCCAGGAGGATCATCAGGAACCGGCTCAGGCCAAAGCCAAAACCGCCGTGGGGCGGGGTGCCGTATTTGAAAAAGTTGAGATAATCCTGGATGGGTTCTTCCGTCAGGCCTTTCGCCAGGGCTTGATCTCGCAGGACCGCATAGCGGTGTTCACGCTGCGCCCCGGTGGAGACTTCCAGGCCCTTTCCGAGCAGGTCAAAGCTGCGGGTGGTCCTATCAGCCGGGTCCACCATGTGATAGAAGGGGCGGGCCTCAAAGGGCCAGTCGGTCACAAAGACGTAGTCGTGCCCTTCTTTTTCCTTGAAGTAGCTACCGATCGCCCGCTCCGCTCCCGGATCGAGGTCGTGGAGTTTGTCGGGAGGCAGCTTGTAGCCGATTTCCTTTAATAGCTTGTGGGCGTCGGCCATCTTGATCCGCGGGAAGGGCACGGAGGGCACTTCCAGTTCCACGCCCAGGGTTTCCTTGATGGCTTCACCGTGTTTCCCGGCGACTTTTTCATACGTGTAGGCCAGCCAGCGTTCCATGAAGGCCATCACGTCCTCATGGGAGTCGATCCAGGACATTTCCATATCCACACCGGTGAATTCGGTCATGTGCCGGGAGGTGAAAGAGGGGTCGGCGCGGAAGACCGGGCCGATCTCAAACACATTCTCGAAACCCGCAGCCATTGCCATCTGCTTGTAGAACTGGGGGGATTGGGCCAGGTAGGCGGTCTTTTCAAAATAGGGCAGGGTGAAAAGCTCTGCGCCGCTTTCGCTGGGCGCGCCGACGATCTTGGGGGAATGGATTTCAATGAAGTTGTGCTCGAGCCAGTATTCCCGCATCGCCTGCTCGGCCGTGGTCTGGACTTCAAAGATCAGTTGGTTGACCTCGCGGCGCAGGTCGAGGTAGCGCCAGTCCATCCGGAAATCCTGCTCCGGCAGGTATTCCCCAAATGGCTCGAAGGGCAGCGGAATCTCCGCTGCGCTTTCAACTTTGAGATCCTCCAGTTGAATTTCAATGCCGCCCAGTTTGACGACATCATTTTTGACAACCTTGCCCGTCAGGGTCAGGGCGGATTCAGTGCCGACACCGGAAATCAGCTCGGCCAGTCCGGGGTTGCCTTTTTTCCAATGGGTAACCTGGACCAGTCCGGTGCGGTCCCGGACGATCAGGAACTGCATATTTTTCTGGTCGCGCAGGGTTTGGAGCCAGCCCTGGATGGTCACTTGTTCATCCAGATGGTGGGTTAGGTCTTTGATCAGCGTGCGGTTCATGTTGTTCTTCTCCTGATTATTCTTCTACATCCATGATAACTTAAAATATGCGTCAAACCCAAAAATTTCTAGGTCAATAGTTGCAGCGCTGCCATTGGACTGAGCTTGCGCTGGATCAGATCCTCCAGCGTTTTGGTATAGCGGTCCGGGTCGACGCTTTTTTGCCAGTCCTGCATCACTTTGTCCTGGATCAGGGACTGCAGGTCTTTTTCCAGGCGTTGGGCTTCCTTGACCTGCCAGAGGCCGGTTTGGCGGAGGTAGTCCCCGTGAGCCTGGATAGCTTTCACCAGGTCGGCGATGCCCTGGCCCTCTGTGGCTATCACGGATTGGACGGGCGTCTGCCAGCCCGGGATGGGTTCGGCTGATTTGGCGTGACCCGGCTGAGACTGCCGCAGGTGCTTGCTGGCCAGGGGCAGGCTGCCGCCACCCTGGGCCATTGACAGCATGGCGGAGAGCGCTCGGACCGTGTTTTCAGCACCAGGTTGGTCGGATTTGTTCACCACCAGGATGTCTGCAATTTCCAGGATGCCGGCTTTGATCGCCTGGATGTCATCACCCAGCCCCGGCGCTTCCACCACGATGACCGTGTGGGCGAGCTGGGCGATATCGACTTCTGCCTGGCCCGCGCCGACCGTTTCAATTAGGATCAGGTCGAAACCGGCGCCATCCAGCAGGGTGGTAAAGGCAGCGGTGCTGTGGGCGAGTCCACCCAGAGCACCGCGTGAGGCCATTGATCTGATAAATATGCCGGAATCGCCCGTCAGGTCCTGCATCCGGATTCGGTCCCCCAAAAGAGCGCCGCCGGTGAAGGGGCTGGTGGGGTCAACGGCGATAATGGCAATCTTGAGCTGCTCCCCGGTTTTGGCGTCTTTTCGTAAGGCGCGGGCAAGCTGGTTCACCAGCGTGCTCTTGCCGGTGCCGGGCGCGCCGGTCACCCCGATCAGGTGGGCATCTCCGGTGTGGGGGAACAGGGCGGAGATCAGGTCCTGCCCCGCCGGATCGCCGTTTTCCACGGCGGTCAGAGCTCGGGAAAGGGCCAGTCGGTTTCCCTGGCGGAGAGCTGCTGGGTCGAGGGGGTTCATTTTAATCGGGCTGGGTTTGAAGAGCGGTTTTGATATCTTCGGCGACCTTGGTCGTATCCGTCCCCGGACCGTAAACCGCATAAACGCCATGGGCCATCAACCCAGGGATGTCATTTTCAGGAATGATTCCCCCCACAAAAACTTTGACATCATCCAAACCCGCTTCGGCGAGTTTGTCAATCACGGCCGGCACCAGGGCGTTATGGGCACCGGAAAGGATCGAAAGGCCGACGATCTTGACGTCTTCCTGCAAGGCGGCTTCCGCGATCATTTCCGGGGTCTGGCGCAGGCCGGTATAGATCACTTCCATGCCGGCATCTCTTAGCGCCCGGGCAATAACTTTGGCGCCGCGATCATGGCCATCCAGGCCGGGTTTGGCGATCAGAACACGAATTTTTCTTTCTGCCATTCATATCTCCATTAGGTCGGGTTGCAGTTTAGATTATACCGCGTTCGCTTTTAGGGACGAGGGTGAGCTTGGAGTTAAAGGAAGGAGTTTCAGGCTGGCGGAGTATTTCTCCGCGCTTGAAGTGAACGCTGGGCGATGTGTGAGGGTGGCCGAGCAGGTGCTGAATCAAGAAAGAGCCTGAAATTGGCTCTTTCTGATGGCGGGCGGCCTAATGTGCGATTTCCAGAACGGGAAGGGTCGTATTGGATTTGTGGAATTGATAAGTTTCCACCGCTGAAACACAGAGGATCTCGCCGTAGTAAATTCGGTGGATGTCCTTGTTGGGGTAATGACGGTCAATGGCGACATCCAGGAAGTGGGCGGGGTTGAGGTCGTTGGCGTAGATTTTTTTGCATTCAATTGTCAGCTCGGCCTCTTCATAGACCGGCGCACGGACCTTTTGGGCTTCCTCGACGGTCAATCCGGATTCAGCGATTTTATCGTGATCCCTGCCGGATCGGGTTCCCATCACGGTCAGCCCTTCGTGACAGTCCTTGGGGAAGACAGAAATCGTGAAGCTGTCATATTTCTCCATGAATTTAAAGGTGAAGCGGGAATGGCGGATCGCCACAAAAGCAAACGGCTTGCCCCACATGGTGCCCAGCGCACCCCAGCCGATGGTCATTGCATTGAAGTCATTCTGGACAAAGTCTCCAGCGGTGATCAAGGCCCATTGGTCATGGAAAAGGTGGTGAGGCCTAACGATGAGTTTTCCGATTTCAACTGGTAATCGATCCATATTGTGTCCTTTCTTCGCAAAAATAGTACCATAGGCGAGTTTAAGAAAAGTTTGTGGTGAGAGGCCATCTGGACCCAAGAAGGGATAAATGGGACAATTTGCCTGGGAGTGAACAGTAGAATTTGATTTCGTTATGAAATTGGAATTGTTCCGTTTTTTTACTGCATGATCCAGTTTATCCTCATTATGGAATTTGAAAATTTTGAATTCAGCGGCTGACGCTCAACTCGATAACCGCTGGTGATGTTCGGGTATAATCGAGGCTATGATGACAGAACCCACGGATCGCTTTATCAACCGGGCGGAACAGCCCGAAGATCAGGAAGACCGCTCACTGCGGCCCTCCTTTTTAGGCGAGATGATCGGTCAGGAGCAGGTCAAAGAGAACCTGCAGATCCTGATCGAAGCCGCTAAAATGCGATCCGAAGCCCTCGATCATGTCCTTTTTTACGGCCCGCCCGGTCTGGGTAAGACAACCCTCGCCCATATTTTGGCCAATGAGATGGATGTGGCGATCAAGGTGACCTCCGGCCCGGCGATTGAGCGGGCGGGGGACCTGGCCGCGATCCTGACCAATTTGCATGCCGGGGATATTCTCTTCATTGATGAGATCCACCGCCTGGGGCGCGCCGTTGAAGAGGTGCTTTATCCTGCGATGGAGGATTTTTCGCTGGATATCGTGATCGGCAAAGGCCCGGCGGCCCGTTCAATTAGACTGAAGCTGCCGCATTTCACGGTGGTGGGCGCGACTACCCGCCTGGCCCTGGTCACGGCCCCGTTGCGGGCGCGCTTTGGCGCCGTCTACCGTCTGGATTTCTATGACCAGTCCTCTTTGATCGAGATTGTGCAGCGCGGGGCGGGCCTTTTGAATGTGGCTTATGACCAGCAAGGTCTGGTCGAGATCGCCAGCCGCTCCCGGGGGACCCCGCGGGTCGCCCTGCGGATGCTGCGTCGCGTGCGGGATTTTGCCCAGGTGCGCGCAGATGGCCAGATCAATGGCGAGGTGGCCCAGGCGGCCCTGGACCTGCTGAATATCGATGACCAGGGCTTGGACGACCTCGACCGACGGGTGCTGCTCTGCGTGATTGAAAAATATGATGGCGGCCCGGTGGGGCTGAATACGATTGCGGCTTCGGTGAGCGAGGAGCCGGATACGATCATGGATGTGGTTGAACCGTATCTAATGCAGTTGGGTTTCCTTGAAAGGACCTCACAGGGCCGGATGGCGACCCGGATTGCCTATGACCACCTGGGTTTGGAATTCCGGAATGGGAATTCTCAGCAAAAGCTTTTTTAAGGATGGACGACCCCCGCATGAAAACAAGCGATTTCGATTATGATCTGCCGCAGGAGCGGATCGCTCAGACGCCGATTTATCCGCGCCACAGCTCCCGGCTTTTGGTCCTGGACCGAGCTGCGGACTCTCTGGAGCATACCCGATTTTGGGAGATTGACCGTTTCCTGAATCCGGGCGATCTGCTGGTGATCAACGAGACTCGGGTGATCCCGGCCCGGATCTTTGCGAAGAAGCTGCCGGGGGGCGGCAGGGTTGAACTCCTGCTGCTAGAAAAACAGGACGCCGGCAGCTGGACCGCTTTGGTGGGGGGCAAGGGTTTAAAAGAAGGCCGCAAACTGGCGATTGATGAGGGGCCGGAAGTGACGGTCTTGCAGGTTCTGGACGGCCCGAAGCGGCTGCTGCAGTTCAGCGAACCGATCGAACCCTATTTCGGCAAGGTCGGCCATGTTCCCTTGCCGCCCTATATCCACGAACAATTGGACGACCCCGAACGGTATCAGACCGTTTATGCCAAAGACCCCGGTTCGGCCGCTGCGCCGACCGCCGGGCTGCATTTCACACCTGAATTGATGCAAAAGCTGGAGGAGCAGGGTGTTGGATTTGCCAGGCTGACCCTGCATGTGGGCCTGGACACCTTCGCCCCAGTGACCGAAGCTGACCCGGCGGCGCACAAGATCCACACGGAGTGGTGCGAGCTGACGCCCGAGACAGCAGAACGGATCAACGCCGCCAAGGCCAGAGGCGGCCGGATCGTGGCGGTGGGCACTACCAGCGTGCGCACGCTGGAAACTGCGGCTGGGGCGGCTGGGGCGGGGCAGGTCGTGGCGCCGTTCAGCGGCCCGACCGATCTCTTCATCCTGCCGGGGTTCACGTTCAAAGCGGTAGACGCAATGATCACCAATTTCCACCTGCCCAAATCAACCCTGCTGATGCTGGTGAGCGCATTTGCGGGGCGGGAGCGGATGCTGGCAACGTACGAAACGGCCATCCGGGAATCCTATCGCTTCTTCTCCTTTGGCGATGCCATGCTGATCCTGTAAGG
>WOYI010012622.1_pt2 | contig 18474 bp, 13 predicted proteins | sample 6423411 | NCBI WGS metagenome assembly WOYI01 (sample SAMN13441803, study PRJNA592873) | oil field metagenome | biome: oil field; feature: oil-well bore; material: oil-contaminated soil; isolation source: oil-contaminated soil from oil-well borehole | place: Germany: Wietze | collected 2016-10-18 ...
CGGCAGCGCCGTCGGAGACCCCGATGAACCCTGTTGTGTCCCAGTGCATGGGCTCCTGTGGACGGATACCTTGATGCGGCCTCGATTCAGCGCCGCTGCAGATGGGCATAGGGCGGCTGGGTCGCGATGCGCTGGTCCGGCAATGGATGCCCCACGGTGAAATGATACAGGCTCTGCATGCCTTGGTCGGCAAGGCCAAGCAGTTCGGCGAGGGCCTCGTCGAAAAAGCAGCCGATGCCCGTACCGCGCAGCCCCAGACCCTCGGCCCCCAGATAGAGCACCTGCCCCAGCAGACCAGCCTCCCAATGCAGCAGACGATACTGCCAGGGTTCCTGCTGCACCAGAGGTTCCAACTCCGCCAGCATGGCCAGCGCCACACAGCCATGGGCGGCGATGGCCTGGTGGCAACAGATGAGCCCGGCCACCTCCCGGGCATCGCCCTGTTGCAGGAGATAGCTCGTCCAGCCATCCTGGGATAGCCCGACACAGGGGTGCCAGACAAAACGCTCATCCATGGTCTGGCGCATCAGGGCGTAGCCATGGGGGCTGCGCGGCAGGGCATAGAGTCCCGGGGCCAGCCCATCGACGCGGTGTACGAACAGCACCAGATGTACCCTTGGCGGTAATGTCCACAGTGACCAGGGTGGGCGGGCGAGTTGGGGTGCCAGCAGGCCCAGCAGGTCATGCAGGGCCTGCTGGGTCATTGAGCCTTCGGGATCGAAACGCTGCGCCGAGCGGCGCTGCAGGATCAATCCTGCAGCCCGCATGGTGCCGCCGGGCAATGCCGGCTGCGGCGCCAGCACCGCGCTGCTTGCCTGGCCTGCAGGCATCATGCCCGATGGCCTGGCCGTGGCCTGGGCCACAGCCTCGATGACTGGCCAGCGGTAGCAGGGGTCCGGGTCCAGCCGGTTGGCTTGGCCATGCCAGCTTGCCGCTCGTGCCCGGGCCAGCACATCATCAGGCAAGGGGGCTGCATCCATGGCCTGGTTGGCACGCACATCCAGCAGCACTTCGGGCCATTCCGGCTCGGCATCTCCCCAGGGCTGGTCCAACCCCAGCAGGGCGGCCACTTCTTCATCACCCCACGACCACAGGGGATGCACCCGCCAGCCCACCAGAGCAGCGGCGTATGAGACAGACGCCAGCACATGGCCCATGTCCAGAGCGCAGTAGCGAAAAGCCCGCTCGCCATATTTCCAGGCCTCGCGCCAGAAAATGCTGGAAAACCCCAGCAGCAGCCGCGGCGTGGGTGCCATGCCAGCCCATCCGGCCAACCCACAGCGCTGCTCCAGGCTATGGGTATCGGGCCGGTAGTGATGGACGCCGTCGGGCAGCCCAGCCATGCCGTGAACCACCACATAGCCTTCCGTGGGATGCAGGTTGCCACTGGAGGGATGGCAGCGCAGCGCCCAGCGCTGGCTACCGTATGATTTCCAGGCCGCAAGCCCCAGAGAACATTCCAGCACCAGGGCCATCGCATCGAGCGTCATGGGCCGGGCCGGCAGGTCCTGGTGCAGCTCTGCACAGGTCGTTGGCCATTGGGCGGCCTGCAGCGGCAAGGGCAGCGTCCGGCTCGACCCATAGCGGCGGAATGGGTCTGGCTGGCCATCCCAGTCCAGCATGGCAGGCCCTGCCGCATAGCGCTGCAGCAGATGCCGGGTGCGCCGATGATAGGCCAGCGGGGTGATGGAATCCGTACTCCCTATGCCTGCGGCGTCCATCACCCCACCTGATGCCGACGTTCAGCGCTCGGCGATCGTCCAACCCTCGAGACGACCCAGCAAAGCCGAGATATCGGGCACGCTCCCTGCGGGCGCACCCTGATCCGCCATGATCTCATCATAGCTGGGCTTGCGTACCCGGCGCAGAATGCCCATGGGCACCGGCAGGCCCTGCTCTTCCATATCGGCCAGCATGAAGGCCACGGTGGCATCGGCATGATCGGGATCATGGCGGATCACGGTATCTGGCGTGGCCTGCTCCCAGGGTACGGCCTGCATGCCCCGGCCATTGGCAATGAGCACCTGGCCCTTGTCCTGACCAAAGCGCAAGGGCTCACCCTCCTGGAGATAGACCACCTTTTCCTGTCTGAAGCTCTTGCCGATGATGTCATCGAAGACGCCATCGTTGAACACCGGGCAGTTCTGCCACACCTCCACGAAAGCGGCCCCCTTGTGCTGGGCCACGGCAGCAAGGGTAGCCTGCAGGTGGTTCTGGTCGGCATCAAAGGTGCGGGCCACCAGCGTCGCGCCCGCGGCCAGAGCCAGGCGCACCGGCGAGAAGGGATAGTCCGGCACACCCAGGGGAGAAGTCTTGGTGGTCACGCCGAACTGGCTCGTGGGCGAGTACTGCCCCTTGGTGAGACCATATATCCTGTTGTTGAACAGGATGATCTTGAGATCCATGTTACGCCGCAGGGCATGGATGAAATGGTTGCCGCCGATGCTCAGGGCATCGCCGTCGCCGGTGATCACCCATACCGAAAGCTCGGGGTTGGCAAGTTTGATGCCGGTTGCCACCGCCGGCGCCCTGCCATGAATGGTATGGAAGCCGAAGGTATTGATGTAGTAGGGAAAGCGGCTGGAACAGCCAATCCCCGAGACGAAGACGAACTGTTCGCGAGGCAGGCCAAGACCTGGCAACACCTTCTGAAAGGCGGTCAGGATGCCATAGTTCCCACAGCCTGGGCACCATTTCACCTCACCTTCCGGCAGCAGGTCCTCTCGGGTCAGCGGGGCAGGTGCAGCGGCTGCTGCATATTCCTCAAGCGTGGACATGTTGTGATTCCTCCATGGTGCGCAGCACAAAAGCGTGGATATCCCGGGCGCGCAGCGGTAGACCCTGGATACGGTTGAAGCCGATGGTGGGGATCAGGAAGCGTTCGCGCAGGATGGCGGCCAACTGGCCCGAGTTCACCTCGGGAACGATCACCCGCTCATAGCTGCGCAGCACCTTCTCCAGGTTGGGCGGCAGCGGGTTGAGATGGGTCAGGTGCACCTGAGCTACGGCAATGCCATCCTGCTGCAGCTGTTCCCGTGCCTCGGTGATGGCACCCAGTGTGGACCCCCAGCCCACCAGCAGCACCGGCGCCTGGGGATCACCCATCACCTGGACAGGCGGCAAGCTTGCTGCGGCCTTGTGGATCTTTGCGGCGCGCAGCCGCATCATGGCCTCATGGTTGGCGGGATCATGGCTCACCTTGCCGGTATTCTCTTCCTTTTCAAGGCCACCGATGCGATGTTCGAGGCCCCTGGTGCCGGGTACGGCCCATGGTCTGGCCAACGTGACGGGGTCGCGCCCATAGGGCAGGAAGGCCGTTGCGTCCTGGTGCAATGCCACGGTGATGGCCGGCAGTTCCTCGGCAGCCGGGATGCGAAAGGGTTCGGAGCCATTGGCGAGATAGCTGTCCGAGAGCACCACCACCGGCGTCATGTAGGTCAGGGCCAGCCGCACCGCCTCGTAGGCCACCGCGAAGCAGTCCGCCGGACTGCTGGCCGCCAGCACGAACACCGGGGCTTCGCCATGACGCCCATGAAGCGCCTGGAGCAGGTCGGATTGCTCCGTCTTGGTGGGCATGCCGGTGGAAGGGCCGGCCCTGGCGATGTCCAGCACCACCAACGGCAGCTCGGTCATCACCGCAAGCCCCAGTGCTTCTTGCTTCAGGGTGAATCCGGGACCCGAGGTGGAAGTGACACCGATCTGGCCGCTGTAGCTCGCCCCGATGGCGGAGCACACCGCGGCAATCTCGTCTTCTGCCTGGAAGACGGTGACACCATCCTGGCGCAGGCGGATCATCTCGTGCAGGATGTCGGTTGCAGGCGTGATGGGATAGCTCCCCAGGAAGATGGGCCGCTTGCTGCGGCAGGCCGCCGCCATCAGGCCATACACCATGGCCTGGTTGCCGGTGAGGTTGGCGTAGCGTCCGGGGGCCATCGCAGCCTCGGGCACATGATACAGCGGCAGGGCGGCGGCGAGTTCGGCGTTCTCGCCACAGCGGTAGCCAGCCTCCAGAGCCTTCACGTTGGCATCGGCAAAGGCGGGCTTCTTGGCAAATTTGCTTTGTATCCAGCGCACCGTGGGCGAGATGTCGCGATGCAGCATCCACGACAGCAGCCCCAGGGCAAAGAAGTTCTTGCAGCGCTCGGCCTGCGCCTTGGTGAGCCCTGTGTCGGCCACCGCCAGCTGGCACAGCCGGGACATCTCCACGTCGATCACCTGATGATGACGACGCATGGCATCCAAGTCCTCAGGGGACAGGCCGGCCTTCTGCAGGCTGCGCTCGCTAAGGCTCGAGGTATTGAAGAGCACCACACCCCCCAGGCGCAGGGACTTGAGTCCGGCGCGCAGAGCAGCCGGATTCATGGCAACCAGCACATCAGATTCCTCGCCAGGGGTATGTACGGTCGAAGCACCGATCTGGATCTGGAAACCAGAGACCGCAGCCACCGTGCCAGAGGGGGCGCGCACCTCGGCGGGAAAGTCGGGCAAGGTGCCAAGATCATTGCCCATCCAGGCGGCTTCGCTGGCAAAGAGCCCACCCACCAGTTGCATGCCGTCGCCCGAATCGCCCGCGAAGCGCACGGTGACCCGCTCGAGTTGCTGCCTGTCATGCGGGATTTCTTGAATACCTTGCGTGGTCATTGGTTGCCCTCCTTGGAATTACAGTTTTCTGCTGGGAATGCCGTATTTGCGCATGGCATAGCCCAGTTGCCGCGGCGTCACCCCCAGCAGCCGTGCCGCCCGAGCCTGTACCCACTGGGACTGCTCCAGTGCCCAGCGCACCCGCTCCGGGCCGGGTTCAGGAATGGTTCCGCCATCTCCATCTGCAGGGGACTGGGAAGACCGGTACGATGATGCAGGCGCTGCAGGCGACAGACGTCTTGGCATGCCCACCAAGGGGATATTGCCTGGCTGCTTCTCGTGCGCCCTTTCATCATGGGACGGTCGCTCCCAGAGCTGCATGGAAAAACACTGGTTGCGGCTGCAGGAGAGGTCGTCGGCACGGATGCGCCCGTTGCGCACCATGGTGGCGGTGCGCTCGATGCAGTTTTCCAGTTCTCGGACATTGCCGGGCCAGGAACAGCGCATCAGGATCTGCAGGGCCTCGGGAGTCATCTGGATGCTCTTGCCATTTTCCTGGTTGAACTTGTGCAGGAAATGCTCCACCAAAAACGGGATGTCTTCCTTGCGCTCGCGAAGTGGCGGCAGGAAGATGGACACCACATTGATGCGGAAATAGAGATCGGCACGGAAGTTGCCCCTGGCCACCTCTTCTTCCAGGTTGGCGTTGGTGGCGGCCACCACCCGCACATCCACCTTGATGGTCTTCTGGCCGCCCACCCGTTCCAGCTCCCGCTCCTGAAGGACGCGCAGCAGCTTGGCCTGGAACGATGGCGAGATGGTACCGATCTCATCCAGGAACAGCGTACCGCCATGGGCCATCTCGAAACGCCCCTTGCGCTCGTGGGTAGCGCCGGTAAAGGCCCCCTTCTCATGGCCGAAAAGCTCGGATTCCAGCAGCGACTCGGGCAGGGCCGCACAATTGATCTTCACAAAGGGACCCTTGCTGCGCTCAGACTGATAATGCAGGGCGCCAGCAAGGGCCTCCTTGCCGGTGCCCGACTCACCCCGGATCAGCACCGTGGAGCGGCCCGTGGCCGCCTGGTGCACCTGGGCCAAGACATCCTGCATGTGCTTGGAATGCCCCACTACGTTGGCGATCTGGTAGCGCTCGCGCAGCTGGGAGCGCAGCGCTTCCTGCTCCAGCTGCATGCTGAGGCGTTCGGCTTCCACCGTGGCCGACAGACGCAGGGCCTGGCCCATGAGCTGGGCCACCATGGTCAGTAGGCGAATCTCGTCGGAAACGGGTACCATGCCCCGTTCCACATCGCCGCGCTGCATCCCCAGCACGCCCAATACTCGGCCATCGGCCTTGATGGGCACCATCAGCAGCGCAGACAGGGCCATACCCTTATCCGATTCCCTGGCTGGTTCCCTGGAGATCGTGGGTAAAGCGGTTCGGATCACCTGCTGCAGACCATCAAAGTGCCGGTCGCGCAACAACAGCATCTCCTCGTTCTTGAGCTCGGGGGCCGCCAGGATGCGCAGAGCATCCACATGCAGGGGCTTGCTGGCCTCGCCCTCGAAGAGCATCACAAGACCATGATGCATCCCCAGAAAGGACGAGAGCACCGTCAGGCTCTGGCGGAAGGTGCTGGTCACCGCCAGAGAACTGCTCAGGATCTTGGAGACCTCATAGAGGGCCGCCAGCTCCGCCTTGCTGTCGATGCCAAAGGGCATTGGACCATCAACAACCAGTTCGGCTACCACAGCCTGCTTCCTCATTCATGGCCTCATCCATCTCCATGGAGAAGGACTTGCCGCAGCCACAGGTGCTCGTGGCGGTCGGATTCACGAAGCGAAAGCCGGCTTCCGCCGCACTTTCCACATAGTCCAACGTGACACCGCTCAGCAGCTCCAGGGATTGGGGATCCACCAGGAGCCGGGCACCGGAGAACTCCAGCAGGACATCGTCTGTAGCCGGGGAATCTTCCAGGGTCATGTCGTATTGAAAGCCACTGCAACCGCCGGCTTTCACCATGACCCGCAGACCTGTAATGCCTGGATCCGATTCATCCAGCAGCGTCTTGACGGCTTCCTGAGCCCGTGGCGTGATCGACAGCATGGCATATCCTCCCTGGCGCACTGGCGCACAACCCTCGAACAACGCGTGTCTCCCGTGTTCATGACAGACAATGCATAGATCGTGCCTGCACGAAACAGGATTGCTCCTTCTACAGGCAAGACCTGGCAGACGGGGCGTGCTGCAGCTTGATGGGCCATGAGCTGATGGGTCATGGCTGGCGCATTGTCATGATCGTAGTATGACAAATAAAACAATCGCAACAAAAGAAACAATTCCTGACAATGCCATCCAGCAAAACGCCCCTACCTGGGGTTTTTGTCGGCGGCATGGAGTTTGCTTTTCCCTCAATCACATGATCACGCTCATCGACACCACATTGCGCGATGGCGAGCAGGCTCCCGGAGTGGCCTTCGACGTCGACGACAAGATGGCCATCGCCCAGGCGCTGGATGCCGCAGGCATTGCCCATCTGGAAGTAGGCATCCCCGCCATGGGCGAGGAAGAAATCGCCACCATCCAGACCCTGGCAGCCATGCCCAGGCGCACCGAGCTCATCGCCTGGGGCCGGCTGTGCCTGGACGACCTGCAAGCCGCCCTGCGCTGTGGCGTGGAATGGGTGAACCTCTCCATTCCTGTCTCGGACATCCAGATCCACCACAAACTGGGCAAGAACCGCGCCTGGGTGCTGCAGCAGCTCGGACTGATACTGCCAAGGGCCTGTGATGCCGGCATGAAGGTGGCGCTGGGCATGGAGGATGCCTCCCGGGCCGATGACGCTTTCGTCATGCAGGTGGCCCAGACGGCGGTGTGCTGTGGGGTCCAGAGGCTGCGTTTTGCCGACACACTGGGCATTCTGGAGCCATTTGCCACGTTCGAGCGTATCGGCGCCCTGGTGGCCGCCGTGCCCATTCCGGTGGAACTGCACGCCCACAACGATTTTGGATTGGCCTGCGCCAACTCGCTGGCTGCGGTGCGCGCCGGCGCCCAGGCCCTGAGCGTCACCGTCAACGGTCTCGGCGAGCGGGCCGGCAATGCCCCTCTGGAAGAGGTGGTGATGGCACTGCATCATCTGGAACACCACCAGACCGGTGTCGATCCCGGCACCCTGCGGGCGCTGTCCCATCTGGTGGCCCAGCGCGCCAGGCGCCAGGTCCCGGGCGACAAGCCCATCGTGGGCGATTTGGTCTTCACCCATGAATCCGGCATCCACGTGGATGGGCTCATCAAGCAGCCCCTCACCTACCAACCATTCGACCCCGCCGAGATCGGCATGCAGCATCGCTTCGTGCTGGGCAAGCACAGCGGCCGTTCGGCGGTGCGCCATGCCTGCGCGCAGCTGGGCATTGACGTGGACGAGCGCCTGTTGGGGTCCCTGGTGGATAACATCCGCCTGCTCGCCACGCAGAACAAGCCCCAGGACCTGACCGATATGCTGCGCACCTTGCTGGCTACCCGGCAGGACTCCTTCACCCATCCCTTCATGGACCATGACCTACAGGAGGTGCCGCCATGACCGCATGGCTCGACCAGTTGCAACGACTCTCGGCTGCAGAGGATTTTTTCGAGGCTCTGGGCGTGGGCTACGATCCCGCCGTCCTGCGCGTGGTGCGGCTGCATGTGCTGCAACGCTTCAATACCTACATGCAGCAGGCAGAGGGTCTTGCCGCCATGGACGAGGCTTCCGGCAAGGCACTGTGCGCCGGGTTGTTGACACGAGCCTATGAGGATTTCCTGCATTCCACCCCTGTGCAGGAAAAGGTATTCAAGGTGTTCAAGGACCAGGACGCCCCGCGACCGGATTTCATCCCCATCGGCAGGATCCGCAACAAGCCCCAACCCTCCTGACCACCCAGAGGCACTCCATGCCCCGTACCCATGACCCCTGGGCAGTCTACGAGTTGCTGCTTGCCCAGGCTGTGGGCACCGCTCCTGTGGACGAGGTGTTGATTGGCCAGGTGTGGACCATGTGCCACGGTGCGGATGACAGCTTGGGCCTGGCCATGACGCCACCTGCCACCAGCCGTACGCTGGCTTTCTCAGGCACGCTGCAGGGTCGCCTGCTCCATGAGCTCACCACCTGGGTGCGTTCCTGGCACCCCACAGAAGCGGTGCTGGGCATGGCGGCCATCAATGCATGCATCAATCGTCCGGACAACGCCATCAGCCGCACCGCACAGCCTCTCGGGCACGGCAATCTGGCGGTCTTCGCGCACCTCGCTCCCCAGCTCGAGGGCAGGCAGGTGGTGGTGGTGGGGCATTATCCGGGTATCGAGCGCTATGCAGACCGCATGGCGCTGACCATCCTGGAGCGCCAGCCGGCTCCAGGCGACCTGCCCGATGCGGCCTGCGAGTTCACCATACCAGAGGCGGATTGGGTGTTTCTCACCGCCAGCAGCCTGCCCAACAAGACCTTCCCACGGCTTGCCCAACTGGCAAGTGACGCGCAGCTTGTGCTCATGGGGCCCACCACCCCCTGGCTGCCCCAGCTGGCCACATTCGGTGTGGACTACTTGGCAGGCGTGGTGGTGGAAGACTCTGCCCTGTTGCGCCGCACCATTGCCGAAGGCGGCGGCACCAGGCTGTTCGATGGCGCGGTACGCTATGCCATCGCCGCCATCGGCTGAACCTCGGTGGGGCTGGTTATTCTGGGCAATAGCGCTAGACTGAACCCATGAAGACGTTGCTGAAGACATTACCGTGGATGGCCGCCGTGCTGTGGCTGGGTGTGGCGTGGTCAGCCACCCCAAAAGAGGGGGCTCGCGCGCCAGATTTCGCGCTGCCAGATCAAAACGGCACCATCCGCCGCCTGGCCGACTATCGCGGCCAATGGCTGGTACTGTATTTTTACCCCAGGGACAACACACCGGGCTGCACCACGGAAGCCCAGCGCTTCCGGGACGACAGCGCCGCATTGCAACAGACGCAAACCGTCCTGCTGGGCGTGAGTGTGGACAGCATCGCCTCCCACAGGGAGTTTGCCGGCAAACACCAGCTGCCCTTCTTGCTCCTGGCGGATGAATCCGGTCAGGTGGCTGCCGCCTATGGTTCCCTGGGTCCCCTGCCGGGTGTCCGGATGGCCAAGCGCCATACCTTTCTGATCGATCCATCCGGCCGCATCGCCAAGGTCTACACCAAGGTGGACCCCGCCACCCACAGCCAGCAGGTCCTCGCTGATCTGCGCGCACTGCGCCACGAGCCCGCTGCAAGCGGTGCGCCGTAGGGCGACCAATCGGGCAAGGCGGGCCGTGAGGTCTTGCCTCCATCACCAGAGATGGGCGCATGGAGGCCGACAAAACCATCGGCCCTGCGCATGAGCCGCTTCAAGGCGGCAAGCTTGGCTGTGCTTTTCAGGTTCGGCATGACAGCGCGCTTGTTTTGAGGTGCCTGGTCTGCCACACCCCTGGCAGCTTTCCTGCATGGCACAATCAGATTATGATGGATGTGATGGTCCTGAGATTCCGTCCATGATCCACTTCCTGCTGGATGATACGCCACATACCCTGCCCGAGCCGTGCGAGGCGGTGACGCTGCTGGAGTACCTGCGCACCACCCTGCGGCGCTGTGGCACCAAGGAGGGCTGTGCCTCTGGCGACTGCGGGGCCTGCACCGTGGTGCTGGCCGAGGCGGTGACCAGTAGTGCTGACCGCTTGGCTCTGCATCACAAGGCCATCAACGCCTGCATCACCCCGGTGCAGGCGTTGCATGGCCGGGCGCTGTATACGGTGGAATCCCTGGCCCGTGGTGGGGCCCTGCATCCGGTACAGCAGGCCATGGTGGACTGCCATGGCTCCCAGTGTGGCTTTTGCACACCGGGCTTCGTGATGAGCCTCTTTGCCTGGCAGCAAAACGGTGCTGCTGCACCACCAACAACTGCGCTGTCCGGCAACCTGTGCCGCTGCACCGGCTACCGACCCATCGTACAGGCAGCCAGGCAGATACAGGCCGCCCCCCCGCAACCCATGGTCGACCAGCAAGCTGCGGCCCGCAAACTGCTGGCTTTCAGCCATGGAGAGGTGCTGCGCCATGGCTCTGTCCTGATGCCCACCACGCTGGATGAGCTGGATGCCATCCTGCAAGAACACCCCGAGGCCCTGCTGGTGGCCGGCGGCACTGATGCCATGCTGCGTCATACCCAGCAACTGCACCCGCTCCCCATGATGGTGCTGCTGGAGCGCATCGCCGCACTGCACATCCTGGAACAGCGCGACGATGCCCTGATCATTGGCGCCGCCCGGCCCTATGCGGCCTGCACCGCAGCCCTGGCCGCCTATCCCGGTCTGGCAGACCTGCTCGAACGCCTGGGCTCGCCACAGATCCGCCATCGCGGGAGCATCGGCGGCAATCTGGCCAACGCCTCACCGGTGGGTGACATGGCCCCTGTACTGATGGCGCTGGGCGCTACCTTGCAGCTGCGCAGCCCCAAGGGTAGCCGCAACATCTCGTTGGATGGGTTTTTCACCGGCTACCGGACCACAGCACTGGACAGCGGAGAATACATCCAGGCCATCCACATCCCCAGGCTGGGTGCGACCCAGCGATTGTTCGTGGAGAAAATCACCAAGCGCCACGAGGACGACATTGCCGTCATCTCCCTTGCTCTGTGGCTCCACCGGGACGAGGCCGGCGTGGTGCGCCAGGCGCGGCTGGGCCTGGGTGGCATGGCCTCTGTTCCCATGCGCGCTCACCAGGTCGAGGAAACCCTCATGGGGCGGCGTTTCGATGGCCATGCGCTGCAGGCGGCCTATGCCGCACTGGAGCGCTGCTGTCGCCCCATGGACGATGCCCGGGCCTCTGCGGCCTACCGCCTGCACATGGCCAGGGTGTTGCTGGATAGCGCCCAGAAGCAGTGCGACGGCCTACCCTGCCCAGTCAGGGCGACACGGCATCAGCAGCAGACGGACAACGCCCCAACAACCACCATAGCCCAGCATGAGCATGCCCGCGCTCATGAGAGTGCCATCAAGCACGTGACGGGTCGGGCCCAGTATGTGGACGACCTGCCCGAGCCGCCCGGCTTGCTGCATGCGGCGCTGGGCATGGCCCCCATTGCCTGCGGACGCCTGCTGGGGTTAGACTTGGCCGCGGTGCGGGCCTTCCCTGGCGTGGTGGCCGCGCTGAGCGCGGCCGATGTGCCTGGGGACAACGACATCGGAGCGATTTTCCCGGGCGACCCTCTGCTGTGCGCGGGCCCCATCGACTTTCATGGTCAGGTCTTGTTTGCCGTGGCGGCACACAGTGAGCTGGCCGCCCGTCGCGCCGCGCATCAGGCGGTGGTGCGCTGCGAGGCCGCACCCCCGCTGCTGGATGTGCTTGCGGCCAGGGACAGCCGCAGCCTGGTACGGCCCACCCGGCAGCTCGCCTCTGGTACGCCAGAGCAGATCCTGCAGGCTGCCCCACATGTGCTGACGTTCCGCCAGCACAGCGGCGCCCAGGAGCATTTCTACCTGGAAGGCCAGGTGGCGCTGGCCATCCCCGGCGAGGACGACACGCTGCAGATCTTCAGTTCCACCCAGCATCCCAGCGAGATACAAAAACTGGTGGCCCGGGTGCTGGCCATTCCCCAGGCCGCCGTGCTGGTGGAAGTGCGGCGCATGGGTGGTGCCTTTGGCGGCAAGGAAACCCAGGCCGCCCAGTGGGCCTGCCTGGCCGCCCTGCTGGCCCGCCATACCGGCCGGCCCGTCAAGCTGCGCCTGCCCCGCAACGCGGATATGATGCTCACCGGCAAGCGCCATCCCTTCACCAGCACAGCCCAGGTGGGCTACGACGATCAGGGTCGGGTGCGCGCCGCCCGGGTGGAGCTGCTGGCCGACTGCGGCATGTCGCCCGATCTCTCCGATGGCGTGGTGGACCGGGCCATGCTGCATGTGGACAACGCCTATCATCTGCCCCATGCAGCCATCTCCGGTTGGCGCTGCCGCACCAACACGGTCTCCCATACCGCCTTTCGCGGCTTTGGTGCCCCCCAGGGCATGCTGGTGATGGAACGCGCCCTGGACGACATCGCCTGGTCGCTGGGCAAGGACCCACTGGAGATACGCCTGACCAATCTCTACCGGGGCAAGGGGCTGCGCACCCCATACGGGCAGACCATCACCCACAACCCCCTGCCGAGGATCATCGAGCAGCTGGTGGCCAGCAGCGACTACTGGCAGCGCCGCCGGGCCATCCATGCCGCCAACCGTGTTGCTGGCACCGTGCGTCATGGCCTGGCCCTCACGCCGGTGAAGTTTGGCGTCGCCTTCACCGCCCGGCACCTGAACCAGGCCGGCGCCCTGCTGCACCTCTACACCGATGGCAGCATCCACCTGAACCATGGCGGCACCGAGATGGGCCAGGGTCTCAACACCAAGGTGGCCCAGATCGTGGCCCGGGAGTTTGCCGTGCCCTTCGAGCAGGTAACCGTGAGCGCCACCCGCACCGATAAGGTGCCCAACACCACACCCACCGCCGCATCCAGCGGCACCGATCTCAACGGCATGGCCGCCCGGGCGGCGGCCATGAAGATCAAGGCGCGGTTGACCCGCTTCCTGGCCCGGCACCTGGATACGTCCATAGAGGCGATACGCTTCACAGAAAAAGGCATCATGGCGGGTAGCCAGTGTCTGAACCTGGCCCAGGCCGCCCAGGCCGCCCATCTGGCGCGCATCCCCCTTTCGGCCACGGGCTTCTACCGCACCCCAAAGATACATTTCGACTTCGAGCGTGGCCAGGGCCGGCCGTTCCATTATTTTGCCTGGGGTGCTGCGGTGAGCGAGGTGGCGGTGCACAGCCGTACCGGTCATTATCAGGTCCAGCGGGTGGACATCCTGCATGATGTGGGCACAAGCCTCAACCCGGCGCTGGACATGGGCCAGATCGAAGGCGGCTTTGTCCAGGGCCTGGGCTACATGACCACAGAAGAGCTTGTCTGGGACAACCAGGGCCGCCTGGCCACCCCAGGGCCTGCCAGCTACAAGATTCCCACCGCAGGCGATGTGCCGCCCATCTTCAACGTGCAGCTCTTCGAGCATCCCAATGCCGAAAAGACCATCTATTGTTCCAAGGCGGTGGGCGAACCGCCGCTGATGCTGGCCATCTCGGTGTGGTCGGCACTGCGCGATGCCATCGCCAGCCTCGCAGATTACCGCATGGCGCCGGAACTGCCCATCCCGGCCACGCCGGAACGGGTGCTATGGGCCTGCGAGGCCATGGGCAAGGCGGCAGTCAGCGAGGCAACCCCCATGGCCAAGCTGAGAAGCTGAGACTGGCTTCGCCCCTAGAACGCCACCTTGCGTTGCTGGTCCACCCAGCGGCAGAACCGCTCCAGCCCCTCTTCGAGAAAAACCTGCGGCCGCCAGTCCAGGGCAGCCATGGTTGGGGAAAGCTCACAGGCAGCGTGACGCACATCGCCATGGCGAAAGGCGCCGGTGATGTGCGGGGCTGGCGCCCCATAGCGCCGGGCGATGCGCGCTGCGACCTCGGCGATGGTCACCGCCTGGCCGCTGCCCACATCCAGGGGATGCCGCGGCACCGCAGGGTAGGCGATGAGGGCGCACAAGGCACTCACCACATCGTCGATGAACACGAAATCCCGGGTGATCTGCCCATCCTCATAGACAGGAATACTCTTGTGGGCGGCGGCCAACATGGCAAAGGTACTGACCACGCCCGTATAGGGGTTGGCCAGGGATTGCCCGGGGCCATAGACATTCTGCAGCCGCAGGATGGCTGTCTCCACAGCCATGGCCTCACCCCATACCGCCAGCAGCTGCTCCTGGGCAAGCTTGGTCACGCCATAGACACTGCTGGGGTGAGGCTGGGTGTGCTGGGCTGCAAAGGGCAAGGGGCTGAGCCCGGGGAAATCCCACTGCCCCTGCTCCAGCTGGGCTTTGCTGCGCTGCCCCGGATAGACGATACCCCGTTCACCTTGCCAGGCCCCCTCGCCATAGACAGCCCGGCTGGAAGTCAGCACGATGCGCTGGGGCCGTTTGTTGTGGCGCACCATGGCATCGAGCATGCAGGCCAGGCCCGAGACATTCACCTCGGCATGACGGTGTGCCGCGGTGAGTGACTGCCCGGTGCCGGTTTCTGCGGCCAGATGCACCACCAGCGCCGGGTTGTGCTCGGCCAGCAGGGTATCCCAGGCTTGGCGGTCTGTCACATCACCCTGGATGAAATGCACCTTCTCCGGGAGGGCAGCAGGAAGCGCCCCATGGGGGTGGACCTGGGGATGTAGGTTATCCAGCACCAGCAGCTGGTCAAAATATTCCAGCAGGCGCGGCGCAAGCGCACAGCCGATGAAACCAGCCCCGCCGGTCACAAGACAGCTCGCGCCATATGGAATCAACGGGCTCATGTCATCTCCTTGCCGTGCTGTCGCCAGATCCACAGCCGGCGCCCCAGATGCTTGAGGCGCACCGTGGTGGAGCGGCGCAGGGCAGCCGCCAGATGCCACGTTGCTCTTTTGAGCTGGGCTGCGGCATGGCGCACGCCGCCATGGGGGATATGACCCCACAGCATGGCGCTGATCTGCTCGCGCACATCGCCTGTGGCAAAACAGCTGGCCAGCGCCTGATATTTATATTCCAAAAATACATAATTCTTGGCCATCTGGGTGGCTGTCATGACGCAGCGGGTCATGTAGCCATCCTGCTGGGCGCAGTAGGTCAGCAGTCGCTCGATGACATGGGGCAGATCACCGTCCCCATACCGGGGCTCATCGAAATCCTGTGTTTGCCATGGATGCTCGAAGAGGCGGCGCAGCGCCGCAGGGCGAAACCAGTACATGGAACCGTAGGCGGCCAGGGGGGTATGCTCATCGAGAGGAACCGTGATGCCCAACTTCTCCGCCAGGCTTGCTGCCCTGCCCTTGTTGGTGAACCAGGCATGGCCCAGTGTGGGATAGCCGATGTGCACGGTCACCGGCATCACCATGCCCAGCCAGGGGTCGCGGGCGAAAAGCTGCAGCAGCCGCTGCACATAGGCCGGGGAACCCAGCAGGTTTTCCAGCAGATGGCGCTTGAACTGGGTGCCACGCGGGCCATCCTGGGCAGAGCGTTTGGTATGCAGCCTGCAGATCAGGTCGTAGCCGCCCTGCAGCACCACATCCCGGCAGCCCAGCAGCAGGGCCGCCATATCCCGTCCTGTATTGCCCACGCAGCGTACATCCACTGAGCCCCTGGAAAAATCGGACAGGGTTGCCGTGATAGCAGCTTGTTTTTCCATGGTGTCTGTGGTGATGACCAAGTCGAAAGGCCCCGGGATACGCAAGGCATGGGCCATCAGCTCCTCCAGCAATTCGAGATAATACACATGCATCACTACGGCAAGACGCCATGATGGCTCTATCGGGCCATTTGACTGTGGGTCTTCATCCAGCACCGAGAGCAGCTGCGTGTTGGTGTACAGTGTGCGCAGCGGTGCAGCACGGCTGATGCTTTCCCAGATCAGCCGCTGGTCGTAGTTGGAGCGCTCGGCCATGCAGCGCAACACGGCCTGGAGATCCACCGCCTCCTTTTCCAGGTAGAGCGGGTCATGGAAAAATGGGCGGCGCTTGAGAATGGGGCAGCGTTGCGCCAGGGTCTGCTGGATTTCCAGAAAAACAGGATTGTCGGAAGAAAAGGCATCGGGGTCCAGATAGACGGCACAGGTAAAACCTTGGCCTATGAAATGCTTGGTGAACAACGCCTCATGAACATGGATGGACTCCTCATAGGAGTTGATGCTGGGCATGGCCTGCCAGTAGCGCCAAAAGGACTGGGAAGCCAGCATGCGCCTGCGCACGGCGATGAAATGCGACTGGACATGAAAGGGCAGCACGACGCATCCCGAAGCGCCCTTGATCTCTCGGTGGGCGCTGATCCCCCAGAAGTCGCAGGTGCGGGCGGCCATGTGCCCGAACAGCTCACTCCATGGGAAGATGGGCGCAAAAAAGGTATGGTTGAGTAACAAAAGCTCATCCCAACAAGCCAGCTTTTCCCGACCCAGGAAGTGCAGCGCTTCTTTGTAGGCCCAGACATCGAAGCCGGTGTTTTCCCGAAGCAACAGGGTATCGCAGCACAGCTCGAGCCTTTCACGCCCCGCATCAGCCAAGGCGCCATTGCACACCACCAGCAGATGGTCCACATAAGGACGCAGGGTAACGAGCGCATGGCTCACATAACCATCCACCCGTCCTTGGGGATCGTAGAAAAAATAAATGGCACAACGGCTGCTGCTTTCCTCTGTAGCCTTGGCCGCCGCCTTGGCAGGCGAACCCATGGGCACGTTCATCAGCGTCAGCAAGCCATGGCTTGCTGCTGCGCAGGCTGTGCCATCATGGCCACCCAGCGTTATGTCTGCTTATTGATTGAACCAAAATTCGGCATTCAGCGCCGTGGCCTGTGGTGCTTTCCCGGTGGCTGGTTCCACCGTATCCCAATCCAGCCCCGGAGGCATGCCCGTGATGGTGCCCTCGGCATGGAAATTGGCACCCTGCCACATGTTGACGTGGTTGGTCTGCTGGATGGATAGCCCCCAGAAGTTGTAATTCCTGGTATTCCATTGGAAGTAAGGCACCACATCATTGGACTTACCATTGCCATTGGGAATGAACCCGCCGATGGTCACATTCTCAAAATCGGCCTTGACCACATCGCCATTGTTGCGCCCGCAGACCAGCACACTAAAAAAAATGCGGCCCACCAGGATGGCAGGCACCGTATAGACCACCTGGCCATCAACCAGAAATTGGGCTATTTTCTGATCATCGAAATAGCGCAGTTCCACCTGATACCAGGTATTCTGGTTGAATCTATAATCGCCATATTCGTACTGGAAGCCCGCGCCACGACCCAGGTCAGCGGACGCATAGTGCATGTTGGAATGCACCTTGGGAATACCCGAGGACGGCACATCATGCCAGTCCGACTGGACGCCGATCTGCACTGCGTTCCTGCTATGATCGTGCATGGAGAAGCCAGCGCAGTACCCATTGGTCTTGTTAGCGGGATCAGTGGAAAAACGCATCTTGCCAGCAAGCGAGGCCCTCGGCAGCCCTTCCTGCATGGGATGCGGGGATTGCGCCTCAACCTCAACCAGGGGGCCAGCCAGCAGACCACCGCACAACGGTACAGCGTATCGCCAAGCACCAATGGCAGCAGCGTGCATAGTCAACTCCTCATTGATTGAACCAGAATTCGACGTTGAGAGCCGTTGCCGTAGGCCAGGGCTGTAGATTGGGCGGGGCGCCAGCGACAGTGCCGCCGACACCATGAAAATTGGCATTTTGGAGCACATCAGGCTTCCAATTCGTCTGGCGCATGATCAACCCATAGGTTTGCGGATCACTGTGGGTATTCCAGACGTCATTGGGACGAACCTCGTTGCCATCGCCGTTGCCACCGGGAACGAAGCCCCCCATGGTCACGTCCTGAAAATCAGCCGTGATCTGATCGCCATTTTGCTGGCCGCAGACCCTCAACATGGCGAAAAATCTACCAGTCAGCTTGATGGGCGTCTCGGACTGCATCACGCCATCGACCCACAGCTGGGCCACTGACTGGTCGTCCAGGTAGCGCAGCTCCAGCTGGTACCAGGTATTGGGCTTGAACTCGAAGTCAGTATACTCACCACGCTCCGCCCCTCGTCCCATGTCGATCCCATAGACGGCCTCGCTGTAGAGCAGGGGCACGCCCAACGACAGTGGACTGTTGAAATCGGCGCGGACGCCCATTTCCACCACATTGGGTTTTGGCTCATAAGTGTCGTAAAAACCCAGCTTGGCGCAATAACCCAGCGAGTCTGGGTTCTTGGAGGAAAAGCGCATCCTTGCTTTCAGGGTGAAACGGGGAGGTACTGCCTGCAGGGCG
>WOYI011347966.1_pt1 | contig 18433 bp, 20 predicted proteins | sample 6423411 | NCBI WGS metagenome assembly WOYI01 (sample SAMN13441803, study PRJNA592873) | oil field metagenome | biome: oil field; feature: oil-well bore; material: oil-contaminated soil; isolation source: oil-contaminated soil from oil-well borehole | place: Germany: Wietze | collected 2016-10-18 ...
GTTGGGACTGAACTTATAGACTGAAGACTCGACTTCTCACTTTCTTTGAGCGTAAATGGAGGTATCTGTTCAATAAGATATAGTACAAGGGTGCTGAAAATTTTCTTGAGTTTTATCATGAACATGCGTCTAAAAAACCTATCGATATGGATAGGTTTTCGGGTTACAAACCTACCAATTTACCAATTATGGTATATTGCAATGGAATTACTGAAATGATACTCTTGAACTATTTCAAGAAGAGAATCTTTCTGTAATCAATAAAATATTTCTCTTCTCAACTAAATAGTTCAAGAATCGACGCATGTTTAAACCAAAAACGACCATTTCTGGTCGTCTGGAAAATAGTAGCGGGGAGCCGATTCGAACGACTGACCTCCGGGTTATGAGCCCGACGAGCTACCACTGCTCTACCCCGCAATGGAATCCGTATTATAGAGGATTGAAATCGAAAAGTCAAGCATTTCGAATTATTCGAATTATTGGTCGCTTCCTACATACGAATTATTGTTCCCTTCCGACCAGTAATCAAGATTAATTCAACAAAGATCCCCAACCTAATAAAAAAGACGAATAAGAGGGCGCACAGTTTTTTCCAGCCGATGGCAATATGAAAACCACCTAAGGGTGGGAAGTTTTTCCAGGGATATGGAAAGGTGGATGAGCAGGCCAGGTTAAACAGCCCAATCTGATCTGCAAGGTACCAAATTAACAGCCTTCGGAAGTTATCTCTGGGCAAGGAGCCCGGAACCAGCCAGAAGTTCCTGCAATTGTTGGGTGATTACCTTGCGGCGGTTTGCCTGCACCTCGAGCGAAAGCTCTTCCAGCAAGTTGGAGGTGTTTTCCTTGGCTTCCTCCAACAGGCGATATCGGAACAAGTTCTCTGCAGCAACAGAGTCCAGAATCAAGCGGTAGAACTGGATGGCGGCAATATGGCTTTCGATCTTTTCAAAAATCAATTCTGGATCACCTTCGACAATCGGAATTGGCCAGAGCTCTTTTTCTTCCTCCTGTTCATCAACCAGGTGCTCTGCCTTCCCCGAAAGCAGCTCGGTCAGGAGTGGTCGATAGTTTGTATTGGAGTCCAATCGCCGGTACGAAAGTATCGTCACTTTTTTCAGGTTTCCCTCTTCAAAACCGTTATCCCACTCGCGGATTAGTTTGGCTGCAACATCATAATCGGGCAGGGATCCACTGATCAGGTTGCCCCGGGCTTTGAATGTCACCCCTGCCTGCCGCAAGAGAGGGTGGATGCGCTGCCCAAAGGCAAGCACGCAGATCGTCTCGTCCTGGTTTGCATCCAGGAATTCCCGTGCCAGGTGGGTAAGGTTCTTGTTGTACTGCCCCACGATGCCACGAGAGCTTCCGATCACTGCAAGCACCTGGTGTTGTTGGGTCGGACGAAAATCAAAAGGCTCTTCTGATGTACGCGTTGGCGCTTTTCGATCAACGGTTTTCCGTACCAATTCAGCAACCTCAGTAAACCTCCTGGCATATTCATCCAGCGTACCCTGCCGGTTCATCGCCATCTGCATCGTACTCAACGAGAGCACGCGCAGAGAGGATATCAAAGGCTCGATCGCCTTCAGGTTTTCCAGGCGAGATTGAGCGCGTTCTTTGCCTTCAGACATGCACTTCCTTTAGGGCAATTCGTAGGGGTCAAGCGTCCAAATAAAGACCACCGCACCACTTTGACCCAGTTTTTTGCCCTCATTAGCGAGATGAGGTTCATCGACTTCACCGGACACAGCAAGCCCATACCCACGGTGGATCATGATCTCCCCGGTGTATGAAGAGCTGATAATGTCGAGCACTTTTTGGAGATCACTGGTTCGTACGGCAATAAACAGGGTCAGCTGGGATTGTCGCAGCATTCCGCCCCGGGTTTCTTGATAAGTAGCGGTAAAACCCGAATCGATGAGTGAAGTCAAAACTTTGTCTCCGCATTTTCGTGGAACAACAGCCATGATCATTTTCATGAGGTTCGTTTCACTTTCTTCTCCCAATAGGAGATAAAATTGTCAAATTCACGAATGAGTTCGTCTTCAATTTCCTGGTTGAGATCGCCGCGGTACCTGATTTGGTCAACACATTGCGCGGCATGATTGTAAACATAAACGAGCATTTCTTTCGAAAACTCAGGGATGTCTGCCGGATCAACAGTATCCATAAAGCCCTTGGTGAGCGCATAAAACAAGATGACCTGGTCTTCCATTTTGACCGGTTTGTGTGGACCTTGCTTCAAGATCGCCTCAACCCGCTGACCTCGTTCGATCTGCTGTTTAGTGGCGTCGTTGACTTCAGTGCTAAAACGGGCAAAGCGAGCCACCTCTTCATATTGGCTCAATTCCAGCTTAAGCGCACCCACCATGGATTTCATGGCAGGTTCTTGCGCTGCCGAACCAACACGCGAAACCGACCTGCCGATATCTATGGCGGGCTTGCTGCCCTTGTTGAAGGCGTCCGCATCCAAAACGATCTGTCCATCCGTGATCGAGATCAGGTTGGTGACAATATAACTGGATATGTCCCCACGCTGTGTTGTCACAATTGGCAGCGCTGTGATCGACCCACCGCCATTTTCCTCGTTCAAACGACAGGCTCGTTCCAACAGGCGGGAATGCAGGTAAAAGACATCGCCTGGGTAGGCTTCCCGTCCTGGCGGTCTGCGTAAAAGCAAGCTAATTTCGCGATAGGTGTCAGCGTGTTTCGAAAGATCGTCATAAACAATCAGCACGTCCATGCCCAGGTCCAGGAAAAACTCAGCAATGGTCACACCGGCGTAAGGCGCCAGGTATCGTAAAGCTGGCGGGTCATCCGGACTGGAGACCATCACCGTAGTCTGGTTCATCACACCACCAGCCTTCAGAGTTTCGATCGCGTTCAGGACCGAAGTCTTTTTCTGACCAATGGAGACATAAACGCATTTTACATCGGTCCCTTTTTGGCTCAGAATAGTGTCAATCGCAAGGGTCGTCTTGCCAATTTGCCGGTCGCCAACAATCAATTCACGTTGACCACGACCTAAAGGCAACAAGGCGTCAATCTTTTTTGTACCAGTATACAAAGGCGTGTCCACCGGTGCTCTCGCGATCACACCAGGGGCGATCCGTTCAATGTTCCTGAATTCAGAGGGCATGATCGGGCGGTTATCGTCCAATGGGCGACCAAGCGAATCGACAACCCTCCCCAAAAAAGACATCCCTACAGGGATACTCAGCCGCCGTCCTGTGGCTTCTGCCAAATCCCCGCCCCGGATGCCTGTATCCGGACCCAGCAAAATCACATCCACATGCTTCACGTCCAGGTTGAGCACCATACCTTGCACCCTATTTGGAAAGGATACCAATTCTTCCAGGTGCACCATGGGCAGACCGCTCAACGTAGCGATGCCGTTCCCAATGTGCTGGACTGTGCCGACACTTCGGATAGTTACGCGGTGCTTTTGCGCCTGGCTGGCTGTCAGGAGTTCCTTGATAACAAAATCGGTACTCATGCTCCTGAGTTTGGGCGTAAGCTGCTCACTGACCTTTGCCTTGACTTGATCAAGAAAAAGCGCTGTGCCAATAGAAAGCGGATCATTTTCTCGAAGACGATCGGCGAGTTCAGACAACCTGATTTGAGCAGCGAGGTCTAAATCAGTCATTTTCCGGTGCTGCCAGTGTTTCTAACTTCAGGTTGATATCCTCCCGAAGTGAATTCAAATGAGTGCCCACAGAATTGTCCAGGACGACATCGCCAATGCGGACTTTTATCCCGGCCACCAGCTCTGGTTGGATGCTGATTTCCAGCTCAACTTCTTTGTCTGCCAGGGCGTTAAAAGTGCTGATCAACTTTATTTCCTGTTCAGTGCTCAACTCCCGCGGAACAGCCACTTCAACGGTTGGGATGCGATCCACCAATGAATCACGAATCCCCTGGACCATGCGCATATCGGTTTTGCCCAGGTTCCAGATCGTACGGCTCAACTCTTCGATCAGTTCGTCATGCACTTTCGGTTGAGTCACTTGCGAGAGGGTGACATTGGATATCCTGATTATTGCATCGACCAGTTCCGCCTGCGAATGTTTGATATCTACTTCCTGTTCCTTTCGAGCATCACTGACCGCATTCAGCATGATTTGGTTCGCTTCTTCTCGGGTCGCATCCAGCAACTCTCGCTGCTGGATTTGACTGTTCTTGTAAGCCTCATCCGTGATCCGCTGAATTTCCTGGTCCAGGTTCAACAAGCGTTCGTCTAATTCAGCCAACTTCACGGATGCCGCTTCACGGTCCTGGTGCAAGGCAGCGTGCGTGGCTGCCTTGTCGGCTGCACGCTCTTCCGCCCGTTCGGTCATGGGTTTAAAGACCAAAAAGTAGAGGATCACCGTCAGAACCAGGAAGTTAATAATCTCCCAGATGATGGTGCCTAAATCCAAATCGAGCATGTCTTATCCCCCCAAAAAAAGTGTGATCAGCGGGTTCGCAAACAAGAGCACCAAAACAATCAGCAAAACATAGATGGATGCCGTTTCCAGGAGCGCCATTGCAATCAACATTGCAGTACGCAGCTGGGGTGCGGCGTCAGGCTGGCGTGCCATCCCTTCGATTGCTTTTTCGGCAGTTTTGCCTTCCACCCAGGTGGGGATCATTGTTCCAACCACGACTGCCACTCCACAAACAATAGTCGTGACGATGATGATCAAAACTTCAGGGCTTAGATTCTCCATTAGCCATATCCTTTCTAATTTTCCTATCGAATAATTTCTTGATACTTGTCTTTTTACCTGCTGTTTTCATTACTGAGTCTTCCTCGTTGATCTCCACAGCAGCAGAGATGAATAAAGCAGCCAGCGTAGTAAGCACGAAGGCTTGCAAAACTCCCGACACCATCGTGACTGCGGTCAAGGCGATGGGTAACAGATAGGGAATAATTGAAAATACGATCGCAACGATCAGGTCGCCACTCAAGATATTGCCAAAAAGGCGCATTGAAAGCGACAGCGTGCGGCTAAACTGACCGATCAGTTCAATTGGGAACATAATAATTGGCGTAGCAAAGTCTTTCAGGTAACCCCAAACGCCTTTCTTGATCATGCCATAGATATGAACCGATAAAACTACGATAATTGCCAGCGCAATGGTCAGGTTGATATCTGAAGTCGGTGACTTCATCCCAGGAACGATTGATATCAGGTTTGAAATAAGTGTAAAAACCATCAAGCTTCCCAGTAAGGGGATGTAAGGATGCAAATCGTCGACGTCCATCGCATCATCAAGAATGCTGATGATCATCTCGAGAATGTACTCCAACAAGTTTGGTTTCAATACCTTCAGGATCAAGATCAGGGCAACAATTATGCCCATGGTTATCCAGGTGTAGACCACGGTATCACGTATCGGGAAAATCCCAAAGAGCGTGAAGATGATCGGGTGTTCTATTACATCCAAATTACTTCTCCTTTACTCCTGTGTCTTGCTTGTTGAGTTTTATATTATAGAGAATGACCTGGATCCAGGTTACAACAGTGATAGTAATCGCCATCCCAACCACAGCAATTGGCTCGGTTTTCAGCGCAAGGGAAAAAAGCACTCCAATCATCAGGAAAACGAAAACCCGCCGAATTATCAGCCCGGTAAGGTGAGATTTCGCGTTTTCGATTGGCGGGTGGATTTCTTCTATACTTTTCCTTAACCATTGGAAAGACAGCACAGACCAACCCGCAGAAACGAAAATCCACAGAATGATCCAGAGAATATTCACTTTTTCATTCATCATCGTAATTACGCCACTCTTTCCTAATACCTTTGCTTTCTTCTTCTTTCTTTTCCTTGTTTATCAAGTAAAACTCATATCTTATGTATTTCACTACCGCAAAAATTGCTGAGACCAGACCAATACCGAGCAAAATAAAGGTCCAGCGGACTCCGGTATCCAAACGCCTGTCAAAAATAAAACCCAAAAAAGGTCCGCCAACAATTGGGATGGCAATTTCCCAGCCAATTGTCGTCGCCCGCAAATCTCGTGAGCTAAAGAGCTTGCGACGCCTGATCGGAATGCGTTCTGTTTTTGCATTTTCGCCGCCCTGGCACTTTTTCTCAGTCATCTAGCCCTTAGTGAGTTGTTAATATGCTAACCAGGTCATTACTAATTGTAAGAATGCCACCTTTGACTTGTACAATCTGTTCGTAACCATCCTGCCGATACTTCAGCTCTCCGTCGGCAGTCGCGGTAATAAGTGGAGCGTGTCCCGGGCGCAACCCCAGCCATGACCCGTCTGCCAGCAGCACCTGCAAAGCGCTGATGTTCTCCAGCCTCAATCCGCCCGAACCCAGGCTCAGGACTTCGACCGTCAGTTTTCTCTTATCTTCATCCGACGAGCCCATCGACTGGCTCCTCTTGGGTTTGTGTTTTTTCAGAGTCAGTTTCTATCAACCTGGCTTTATTCAGCACGTCGTCGATGGTTCCGACCATGTAAAACGCCTGCTCAGGTAAGTCATCGTACTTACCATTTAATATTTCTTTAAATCCCCGAATGGTCTCATTAATCGAAACGAAAGCACCCGGTCTGCTTGAATAAGCCTCAGCCACAATAAATGGTTGAGACAAAAAGCGCTGAATACGACGAGCGCGGATGACAGTCTTTTGGTCAGACAAGGAGAGTTCTTCCATGCCCAATATTGCAATCAGATCCTGCAATTCGTCATAGCGTGCCAGTGTTGCCCGTACTTGCATAGCCACTTCGTAATGCTGTTTTCCGACCAACTCGGGTGTCAGCAAGTTAGATGTACTCTGCAAGGGGTCGATAGCTGGGTAAAGTCCCATAGAGACCTGCCGTCTTGAAAGGACCGTCGTCGCGTCTAAATGAGAAAAGGTTGCCGCGACAGCCGGGTCAGTCACATCATCAGCGGGGATGTACACCGCCTGGACAGAGGTGATGCTGCCATTGCTGGTGGAGGTAATCCGTTCCTGCAGCAAGCCCATTTCCGATTCGAGTGTCGGCTGGTATCCCATTTCACTTGGTAAGCGGCCCAATAACGCGGAGACTTCAGAGCCAGCCTGGATAAATCGATAGATATTGTCAATGAAAATCAGAACTGGACGGTTTTCTTCATCCCGGAAGTATTCTGCCATGGTCAGTGCAGTAAACGGCGCTCGAAGCCGGGCGCCAGGAGGTTCGTTCATTTGTCCAAAGGTCAGAATGGATGAATTGATCAACCCCGAAGCGTTCATATCTAGCCACATGTCGTTACCTTCACGGCTGCGTTCACCCACACCAGAAAAAACAACGATGCCGGAGCTTTTTGTAATTGTGTTATTCATCAACTCGAGCATCAAAACCGTCTTGCCGACGCCGGCACCGCCAAACAACCCTACCTTACCGCCCTTCGGATAAGGGGTCAACAGGTCGATCGCCTTGATTCCGGTAACGATCATTTCTCGTGAAGCTACCTGCTCATTGATCGCCGGGGCTTTTTTGTGGATTGGTGAAACCTGTTCTACACTCAGCGGACCTTTGCCGTCAATTGGCTGACCAAGTACATTGAACAAGCGACCAAGCGTTTGTCGCCCGACAGGCACTTCGATCGGTTTTTCCAGGTCGATGACCGTCATCCCCCGCCTCAAGCCAGCCGTTGAACCCATGGCAATAGCACGTACAACCTTGGTGCCTACGTGTTCCTGGATCTCCAGGATCAGGTTTTCACCTGAGCGCCTTTTTACAAGAAGAGCATTGTAGATAGAAGGAAGATTGCCTGATTCAAACTCAACATCAACAACGACTCCAACGAGCCGAATGATCCTACCGTGGTTTCTGTTCTCTTCCTGGATAAGCTCCACTATGCTGCTTACACCTTTTCATTGATATTGGCTGCAACGAAGGCAGACCTTGTGTATTTATAACAGATAAGCCATTTGATGTCAAAAACATTAATTAAGGTAAACATTAATTAAGGTTAAGAACTCCGTAACCGGACTTTTCATCCCTGCCTCTCTTATCATTCATTCTCTTATCATTCACTCTTATCATTCATGGCCCAACCATCTACGAATGACTTATAATTCATATTCACGAATACCGTAGGAGTAGCAAGATGAAAATATCGTTAACTGGCATTAAGCCGACCGGGAATATCCATATCGGCAACTATTTCGGCGCAATCAAACCCGCCCTGGCTTTGACCGAAAAATACTTCGGGGTCTACTTTGTAGCCGACCTGCACGCGCTCAACAGCAATCCAGACCGAGCCGAACTGCAGCAGCTCATCTACGAAGTTGCCGCTTCCTGGATGGCTTTTGGGTTGGATACCGAAAAAGCGATTTTCTTTCGCCAGTCAGATATTCATGAGATCCCCGAACTGACTACGATCCTCTCTGCTGTCACCCCCAAGGGATTAATGAACCGCGCCCATGCTTATAAGGCCATATTGGATAAGAATGCCGAATTGGGTCGTGACCCGGACGATGGCGTCAACATGGGTCTCTACACCTACCCCATCCTGATGGCTGCTGATATCCTCCTTTATGATTCCGATGTTGTCCCGGTTGGGCTCGATCAGAAACAGCACGTCGAGATCGCTCGTGACATCGCTGAAAACTTGAACCGAATTTATGGAAAAACGCTCAAAGTGCCGGAAGGCTTGTTTGCCGATGATATCAAGGACATTCCAGGCATTGACGGGCGAAAAATGAGCAAGAGTTACGGCAACACCCTTCCCGTTTTTGCCTCGGAAAAAACCCTGCGAAAACAGGTCATGCGCATCGTCACCGACAGCACCCCACCAGAAGATCCCAAAAATCCGGACACTGACAATCTCTTCCAGATCTTCAAATTCTTTGGCACACCTGAAAGAGTCGAAGAAGTTCGCCAGCTTTATCTCCACGGCGGGCTGGCTTATGGTGATCTTAAGCAGGAGCTCTTTGAAACGATGCTGACCACTTTCCAACCTATCCGTGAGCGTTTCGATTATCTCATGGAGAACAAATCCGAAATTGACGCTCTGCTTGCCAAAGGCGCGGAGCGAGCCCGCGAACTCGGACGCCCGGTGCTTGCAAAAGTACGGAGAGCTGTTGGGTTAGACAAATAATGGCTTCAAATCAGCTTGAATCAACCAAAATAATTATGGACCAGGGGCAACGGTCAAAACTGAGCGCTCGTTCCATCAATCTCGCCTTGGTGGCAAATATCTTGCTTGCAATTCTCAAGACGACCGTTGGTATTTTCGCTAATTCTTCCGCCTTGCTGGCTGATGGTATCAATTCCACCTCCGATGTGGTTTACAATACCGCAGTAGTTATCTTTATCCGCGCCTCCCGAAAACCAGCGGATGAAGACCATCCATACGGGCACAGCCAATTTGAAAGTATTGGTGCGCTTGTCATCGCCGCATTTATTATTACCGCTGCCTTTACGATTTTCTGGAATTCCGTCCAGACAATGTTTGATTACCTGCAAGGGAGTGAGATACCTGGCATAAACTCTCTTGCTGTCTATGTGGCATTATTTACCATTCTGCTAAAAGGTCTCCTCTTTCTCTATACCCGCACAGTCGGTAAGAAAACCAACAACCCAACTGTGATTGCCCTTTCACTGGATCATCGCAACGACATCTTTTCAGCAGCAGCAGTTGTTGCGGGTACCCTGGCAGCTCAATTTGGTTATCACTGGGCAGATCCTCTGGCTGGAGCGATCGTAGCAGTCTTCTTCCTGATGTCTGGCATTGAGATACTGCGTGATTCAACCGACATTCTCATGGATACAGTACCCGGGCAGTCTTTGGATAAAGAGATACGTTCATTGCTCGAGGATGTGAAAGGCTTGGAAGGTATTGAACAAATCCAGGCGCACAGGTTTGGTCAGTATTTGGTCATCAATTTAACAATCTATGTTTGTGGTGACATCAGTGTGCGTGATGGACACGAAGTCGCGGAAGAAGTAGAGCGAAGGCTGAAAAAGGAGATCGACTTTCTCCAGGCAGTCCACGTCCACTATCATCCAAAACCCGGTTCCTGAGAGCAAGGTTTCAAATCGCTCCCAGATTTTGGTATTATTTGGCAACGAAACGCAAAAAAGGAGAGTGAAATGAACAATTTTCAATTCTACAATCCCACCAGGATTATTTTTGGTGCTGGCAGCATCGAGAAACTTAAGAAGCTGGTTCCACGCAAAGCTCGAATTCTGATGCTTTATGGCGGCGGTTCAATTAAGAAAAATGGTGTCTACATGCAGGTTGCCGATGCCCTCCGCAAACATGAGCTCTTTGAATTTGGTGGGATCGAACCAAACCCGGATTATGCCACCCTGATGAAAGCGATTAAATCGGTCAAGAAGAACAATATTGATTTCCTCCTGGCAGTTGGCGGCGGCTCTGTGATCGATGGTACTAAATTCATCTCTGTTGCTTCTCTTTACCAGGGTCAAGACCCCTGGGACATCGTATCTCAAGGTCTTGCTTCAGGCATCAAAAAAGCCCTGCCATTCGGAGTTGTGCTCACCTTGCCCGCCACAGGCAGCGAGATGAACCACAACAGCGTCATTTCCAACCGTGATAAGGGGCAAAAACTCTCTTTTGGAAGTGAAATTATCTTTCCAAAGTTTTCCATTCTTGATCCCAAGGTTACTTACTCCTTACCGAAAGAGCAAATCCGAAACGGGCTGGTGGATGCCTATGTGCACATCCTGGAACAATACCTGACTTACCCGGTTGACGCTGTGGTGCAGGATAGGCAGGCTGAAGCCTTATTGCTGACCATTCACGAAATAGCTCAACGAACATTGCAAACCGACCCACCGGATTATGGCGCCCGTGCGAACTATATGTGGGTATGTAGCAACGCCCTCAACTATTTGATTGGCGTTGGGGTTCCGCAGGATTGGGCGACGCACGGTATCGGTCATGCCTTGACTGCTCTTTACGGGCTGGCACACGCTGAATCACTGGCGGTGACCCTGCCCTGGTTGCTCTGGTACAAACGGGAGCAAAAACAAGAGAAATTGCTGCAATATGGCTATCGAGTGCTCGATCAGAAAATGCAGAAGTATTCAGAACGTATTGATCGCACCATTGAAGCGCTGGCTGCCTTCTTCCACAGCCTGGGGATGCCTACCACGCTGACCTCCTATGGTCTCGACCCGGATCAGGTAGCCGACGAGGTCCAAACCAAGCTGGAAGCTGAAAACTTCGCGAGAGGTGAATACCGCGATGTTACCGCAGCAGATGCCGCAGCAATCTTGCGCATGAGCCGCTAAAAGTGATCGAGGTTTGTGATTTGATTTTTAGGAACGGTAAATAAGCCGTCCCGGTTTTTCATTATTTATTGTGTCACGAGCGAGCATGGAAAGTGACTCTCGGGATGAAAAGAGGCCTCCCTTGACCCTCTCCCTACGTCCAAGAGACGGGCTGGAAGGGGTTTAACCTCAGCGCATAAAAAGTTGCGAAGCAATCTTTTTGGAAACGAACCTAATTTTCGTTGAGTTTGGCTAAATACCCATCCACACGCTGTTTATTCGACCGCCTTCTTGATCAACTTTTTTACCTCAGCCGCGACCTTGCCATTCCATTCGGTCAGGGCGTAAGACGTCGGCCAAAAGACACCTTCATCCAGTTTTGCATCCGAACTGAATCCAAGCGTGGAATAACGCTCACCAAATCGTTTTGAAGCCTGGAAAAATGTGATGACCTTGCCGTCCTTGGTGTAAGCAGGAAAACCATACCAGGTCTTGAAACCCAGCTGGGGGAAATTCTCCTTGATCAATTCATGCAAACTGGAGGCAATTATTTTATCGTCTGCCTCCATTTCATTGATTTTTCCGAGGACCGCCTGCTCGCCGTCTGTCTTGTTTTTCAGGGTTTTTTCGCGCTTGATTTCTTTGGAGCGCTCTTTCATCGCAGCCTTCTCAGCATCCGAGAAACCTTCGCTGGCTTCCTGGTTTTTTTGTTTTTTTTCGTCTTCACGGACTTGTTGTGCCATATTAACGCTTTCTTCTTATTTCAGAAATTACTAAAGTAATCACGATTCTGATACTTAATATGGGTATTTTCAAGTATTTGTAAAGTATTTATCCGAAGACAAGTTTTCAAATGGCTGAGGATTGCTCTTTTCGATAATTATCGATGCCGAAACAAATTCATCAACAAAGACAGGGCGAGTTTTGCCAACATCAAGAGGTAAAAAATACAGTTTAATAAGAAAAAGGTTTTTTTGGCAAAGTGTTTACGATAATACAGAAAGTAGGATCGGTGCCATTCGAAAATGCTCTTTACTGGCTCTGCTTTTGAGCCGCCTTCACCACCGTAATGAATGATGCTGCTAAGGGGTACATACATCACCTTCCAACCCTTATCACGGGCTCGCTTGCAATAATCACTGTCTTCCTGGTAAGCAAAGAATTGCTCATCAAAATCCCCAACCTGTTGCCAGGTTTCTCTTCTGATGAACATACAGGAACCAGAAACAGCCTTTACTTCTGCTACCTCGTCTTCCGGCAGCCAGGTTTGCAGGTAGCCATTCAACACCTTGGATTTGGGAAACAATTTGCCAAGCTTGAAAAAATATCCGATTACTTCTACCGGGGTTGCTTCTCCTCTTCTGGATTGTCTCTGAAAACTACCGTCCTTGTTAAGCACTTTGGGGATACTGACCCCTACTTCCGGGTTGGCCTTCAGATACTGGATTTGCGGGTTGAAGCAATCTTCCATCAACAGTGTATCAGGGTTGAGCAGAAGCAGAAATTCGCCTTTTGCCAGGCGCAGCATCTGGTTATTTGGCTTGCTGAAGCCGAGGTTTTCCTCATTCAGAATCACCTGAACTTCAGGAAATTCCTCCCGCAACATTGCTAAGGTGCCATCGTCGGACCCATTGTCAGCCACGAGGATCTCGTATTCACCTTTGGGCGGGTATTGCCGTATCGATTTGAGGCACTCCCGCAAAAAATCACAGGAGTTCAATGTAAGGATGCAAATTGAGAGTTCAGTCATTAGTTGTCCCCTCTTTCTCAGCCTATGCAAGATTCCCAGGCTCTGTATTGGCTGCCTTAATCGCCAAGGAATGATCATTAATGGCATTAGTCAGGTGCGCTCCGAGGAAAACGATGTACCCGCTCAGGTACATCCAGGTCATAAAAGCGATGATCGAGGAAAGCGAGCCATAGACTGGCTCAAAGTTCGTAAAACCAGTAGCCAATGCCCACGAAAGAGCCCGGGTAGCCAATTCCCACAACCCTGCCGCAACCAGGGCACCGATCAATCGTGCTCTGAAGAGGATTGATTTATTGCGGGGGATCCATGTATAGAGGGTAAAAAATAGTAACAGTTTGATCACTAATGGGATGACCCATCTCAACCATTCATACAGGCGAGTATTTACGAAAGAAATCCCGTTAAATTGGAGATTTTCGATTGCAAATATGTTCTGGATGGCATCGATCGCGATTGAACCTAAAAAGAGCACCACGATCACAAGGATGATCAATAGAGCCATTGCCCGGCTCTGGATGAAGCCAGGGTTGCGTCCTTTAAGGAAAGCACGGTTGATATTGACGATGAGCTTGTCAAAGACATTACTGGCTGACCAAAGCAAACCAATGATTGCCACCACAGTAAATGCCCCTCGCTGTTCCAAAAGTCCGCTGATCATATTATTGATAAAGCTTGCTGATACTGGAATAAATTCCCGGATTACCTCGATCAGTTTATCCTGTACAACTGCCTGTTCAAGGAAGGTCGATGCAATAGATACTGCTGCCAGCAAGATAGGAAAAATGGAGAACAGCGAGTAGTAAGATAAGCTCGCAGCCGCCTCGGGTCCGCGCATCATAGAAAAGTTGCTGTAGGTATGGCGGAGGATGCCCAGCGTTCCACCAGTGAGTTTGTTCCCCTTGTAGTAAACCTTCTCCAGGAACTCACGGACAACATTGATCCGACGCACAGCTTTCGCCAGGAACTTCTTTGCCCCTTCCTTCAATTTTTGCATAAATTGATTATAAGCGAATCGAAGATGGAAAAATTATCTACGCTACAACCAGATCGCTCCACCGCGGGGCAGCGCAGGTATCTTCATTTCTCCGGGGTGTAAAACAAGTGTCGCTTCACTAAACAGGCTCTTAAGCTGCTCAATTCCGTCGGGGTTGATCAAGCTGCTTTTCAGAATGAACCCTGTTGGCTGATCAATACGGCTGGCTGTTACAACAATCCGTTTTTCTTCTAGCACGCGCTGAAAAACCAGCAAGTCGTCATCCCAATAAAGCACCTGGAAACTGCCTTCGGCTAAAACGTTATTTTCCTTCCGAAGCGAAATGAGCCGTTGGTAAAAGGCAAGCAGATCCTTATCCCATTTGTCTTCATCCCAAGGGAAGCAATTACGCTGCCCAAATCCAGGCTCATCAGATAACCCGATTTCATCACCATAGTAGACGCAAGGCACACCCGGGAAGGTAAACTGGACCATCACTGCCAGTCGGATCAGATCTTCATCTCCATTCAAAACTGTACGCAGGCGGTTGGTGTCATGGCTGTCCAGCACGTTAAATTGCTGTAAAGCGACTGTCCATGGGATTGCTGCGAGGTTATCCTGCCAGCTTCTCACCAGGGCTTCTGTGCTCAGTGGTTTTTCTGACCTCAGCACCGATTCGCAGCCGAGGGCTCTGATTTCAAAACCTGTCAACCAGTTCAACAGAGGTTGGCTGAAACCGCTGTAATTCATCACGCCATCCCAGGCATCCCCCTGCAGCTGTCCTTCCGCTTCAAAGAAGTTTTCTCCCATCAGGTAACTTTGTGGATTAGTTCTTTTGACCGTTCTTCTAATCGCCGGCAGCACATCCCGATCCAGCTGCTGTTCGTCATACCGACCGAGCATATTGCCAACATCTACCCGCCAACCGTCAATATTGTATGGGGGCAGCAACCAGCTGGCAAAAACACTGGTATCGCTTTCAAACATCTCTCTTCGTAGAGCCGGATCGCTGTAATTGAGTTTGGGCAGGCTGCCAAAACCCATCCATGAAACGTATTTTTGTTCTTCGTCAAAGAAGAAAGCCGATCGATGCAGGCTGGTGGGATCTTCCATAGCTTCACGAAACCAGGGGTGACCTGCGCCACTATGGTTGGGAACAATATCCAGGATGTAGTGCAAATCGGCATCTTTAAGGGCATTGGCAAGGGAGATCAAGGCTTCGTTGCCGCCCAGGGTCGGATCGACATTGCGAAAATCAGCTACATCATAGCGATGATTGGTATAAGCCGTGAAAATTGGATTGAGATAAACTGCATTGACACCCAGCGTTTGCAGATATTCGAGATGGTCCTCAATACCCTTCAGGTCGCCACCATAAAAAGGGATGTGGTTGCGGTCTGTTTGAACAGCCTGACCCCAGGGGTAGGTTTTGCGGCTGTAACCCGGATAAGCCTCGATTGTGCCGTCAGGATCATTGTTAGGATCGCCATTGGCGAAACGATCAGGGAAAATCTGGTAGAAAACCGAACGGCTCAGCCAGGAAATCTCCGGGTTGTTTGCCAGGAGTTTGAAATCAAAAGACGCCACAGGCACAAAAGTACTGACACCCGCCGCGTTCAGCCACCAGATCCTGCCTTCAGTTTGGATCCCGAAGCGATAGGGCACCCGGGGTTCGTTGACCAGTAGCTCACCTTCCCAAATGTTCATTTGATTGCGGCGTTCAACCGGGTGCATCGCCTGTAACTGCTGCTCACCATTAGGGATGTTGCGCAGGATGATCTGGTCAGGTTGCCCGTTGGCTGGCACTTCGAGGCGGATCCTCACCACCTCCCCCAGGCTTGGGTAGGGGTTCGAAACATGATCGCGGGTGCCTGTATGCACGATTTGCCTGATCCAGTGCGGGGCTTGTTCTTGAAAGACAGGTGCTTGTTTAATTTCCATAGACGCTAATAATACCAAGTTTTGGCAGGTTTCGCAGGATTACCTAACTGCCCGCGCTTGCCTACTCCGCTTCCCTGTCGTGAATTTTGAATTCCTCGGGTATGGGCATGCTGCCTTCCCAAACCACACTGCATAATGCTTCAGGAGAAGTATTACCTTAGAATTGACCAGTAAAACCTGCGATTCCTCATTCAAGCCCATTGCTTCGCGCAAGTCTCGTGAGCCTTCATACTCCTTCGTTGACCCAAAAGCCTCCCACGCCAATACACCTTGCCAGATCGGGAAGGCTCTTGAGCGGGCTCATGTGATAGCCGGGAATTTCGCTGTGGAGTTTGCAAACTATTTGAGGCAGACCAGATGGAAATAGCTCTCCCGCCAATTTTGATTTAGGGATTGCCGGAGCGTACGAATTCGCTAATCATTGAATTTGAACTTCTAAAATACTTACCTCTTTGATTGATTTATGCTGTCCGTCAACCTTATCACACGGCAATCCTGGCTCGCTTTCTTCAAAATGGTATTCTTCTGAACACTTCAGGTACAATTTCTGAGAGGCAAAAAATGAAAACAGAAATCATCCAGGAATATTACCGACAACGCGGTTTAAGCTGGCCGGACCAGAAGAGTGCATTGCTTTTCTACCTCTCAGAGGTGGGCGAACTCGCTGAAGCCTACCTGACAATTCAACCGTTGGAATTGAGCGAAGAAGAGCGGGAACTGCTGAAAAAATTCGCGCAAATCGGGCTGGAAGCGGATGAAATTGTCTCGCGTAAACCCGGTTGGGTGCGCAACAATGACCGAACACGTAAAGAAAACATCGCTCATGAAGCCGCAGACTGTAATATGATGCTCTCGGTTTTCCTGGAAACCTACAATGGGCAATCCCCTGATGATGCCTTGCTCGAGAAAATGGCGCTCAAACTCGGACACCCGATAAATGAACTCGAGTAGAGACGAACCTCCAAAGTCATTTGCAGGGGCGACCTTCCATAACCGCCTGTCACATTGCAGGGTTATAACAATCTGAACTGTTTGGAAATTTCTGCATTCAGGATTGCCAAACCAGACTTACAGAAGAGTCTGGTAGACCTCGAGTGCCCTGCGCGAGAAGCAGCAGAAAATTACCTCTTCAACGCTCTTCAGGTCGGGGTCAATTGCTCTTACCGTCTCAACAGCGATCCTGGCTGCCTTATCGATTGGATATCCGTAGACACCTGTGCTGATCGACGGAAATGCGATCGATTTCAACCCGTTTTCCTCCGCCAAATACAGGCTGTTGCGATAACAATTCGAAAGTAACCCGGCTTCACCATACTGACCGCCATGCCACACCGGACCAACCGTATGGATCACATAGTGCGCTGGCAGGTTAAATCCCGGTGTAATCTTTGCTTCTCCAGTCTCACAGCCCCCCAACCTGCGGCAAGCTTCTACAAGCTGCGGACCAGCAGCCTGGTGGATCGCGCCATCCACCCCTCCACCGCCCAACAAGGAGCGATTTGCTGCATTTACAATCGCATCAACATCGATTTTCGTAATATCTGCCAACATGGCAATCAATTTAGGCATTTTCCCCTCCCTCATTTGAAAATACATTACGTTCGTTCGCCAAGCGGGCTAAACCCCTCACCCAGGGCTTCGTTGGCATGCCCCACTGACATGAACGCGTCAGGATCGGCATCGTGTACAATTGTCTTAAGCCTGATCACCTCAGCTGCGGTTACAACGCAAAAGATAATCGGACGGTCCTTTTGGGTATATCCACCCTTTGCCTCAATGATGGTGGCGCCACGTCCAAGTTGTTCACTAATAGCTGAGACCACTTTCGTGGTTTCGTCAGTGATGATCATAGCCTCACGGACCACGTTATTTCCTTGGGTGACAAAGTCAGCTGCGATTCCGCTAAGGTAAATCATAACCAAACCGTACATGGTTTTTTCCCAACCAAAGAAAAAGCCTGCCAGGATAACTGCTAACGAATCGGTGATCATGTACGACAGTGAAATGGACATTCCCAAACGCTTATTCATAATGCGTGCCAGGATGTCCGTCCCTCCGCTTGTACCGCGACCAAGATAAACCAATCCCAAACCGATGCCTAAAACAATTCCACCATAAAGCGTATTGAGCAGGATGTCGTCAGTGATGGGAGTTGTGCCAGTTATCTCAATCAGGATGTCGGTCAGCACAGTGTAGGAAAGCACAGTAAGAATCGTGCGAATTGCAAAGCGAGGTCCGCCCAAATGGCGCCAACCCAAAATGAAAAGAGGAATGTTACCCAGAAGGGTGACCGCGCCGATTGGCCAACCCTCCAGATAATGAAGCAACTGGGCAATGCCGCTGATGCCGCCGCTAACCAATTGGGCAGGCACCAGGAAAGTGCGCAAAGCCAGTGCCTGGATTAATCCGCCCAGGATGATCAACCCATAATCTTTCAGGGTTCTCCAGCTGAAATCTAACTGGCTGAAAAAAGCTTTGACCTTACCCATTCCCAGAATATGCTCCTTAGTAACTCCAATAGCAAGCTGCCCGGAAAGGGATTATAAACCATACCGCCCCTTA
>WOYI010001189.1_pt1 | contig 18431 bp, 12 predicted proteins | sample 6423411 | NCBI WGS metagenome assembly WOYI01 (sample SAMN13441803, study PRJNA592873) | oil field metagenome | biome: oil field; feature: oil-well bore; material: oil-contaminated soil; isolation source: oil-contaminated soil from oil-well borehole | place: Germany: Wietze | collected 2016-10-18 ...
GGGTAAGGCTTTTTGAAGCAAGCATAGTGCGGGTGCAAGTAAGCCGTTCTGTCCCCGCCCGATTTGTCCCGTGAAAAATCGGGCCGCGCCTGCCACCCGGCCCGCCCGACGCGGGCGGGCGTTCGACCGGGAAACGGTCCACTGGACCGTTTCTGATCCGGTCTCACCCCACCCGGCCGCGCCCCGATTTACGAGCGACAGCGCCGGCCGAGACCCCCTCCCCGCCCGGTCTTTGCAGACCGTGCGTTCGGCGTTTCAATCGCTCCACTGGAGCGATTGATCGGGCCAAGGCCCGACCACGCCTCACCCTCCGGCTCACGCCTCCGGCCAATCGGACCGGGTGACGTGCCACTGGCACGTCCCCTGCCGGTCCTCGTCCCGGACCTCGCGCCTTGGCGCTTCCCTCCCCCCTCGTGGGGGAGGGAGAGGGAGGGGGGGCTTCCCGTCAGGAACCGCGCGTGAACGCAGCCCCCACCCCACGGCAGGAGGTTCCGTCGTGAAACCGGGATCGACGCGTTCGAACGGGTCTGTCGCGGATGTCCTGTCACAGATCCTCGCAGCAAGAGCAGCTCTCCCTTGCGCCTTGGCCTGATGCCAGTCCTGCGTGCTTCCGGTTCGATCGGTTTCGCCACCTTTACATACATGCCATAATGTTTGTAAAGGGATCGGTGGAGGAGATTCTGATGCGCAGAAGCAAGGAGGATGCGGAACAGACCCGGCAGGCCATTCTTGATGCCGCCGAGGAAATGTTCTGCAATCTGGGCGTCGCGGCATCGACACTCGCAAAGATCTCATCCAGGGCGGGCGTGACCCGCGGCGCGTTCTATTGGCATTTCAAGGACAAGGCTGATCTGCTGCAGGCGCTTCACGAACGCAGCTTCCTCGCCCATGAGGTCTTGATCCGGGCTGCCGCCAGGGATGGCCACGAAGACCCGCTGGGATTGCTTGAAAGCGCGGCGATCGAGATGCTTTCGGCGTTTGAAAAGGATCTGCGCCAGCAGCGCATGGTCATGATAATGAACGCGCACGGCCCGGCCGAAGAAGGCACGGCCTGGTTGCAGGCGGTCAATGCCGACCTGTTCAGAACCTTGTCCGCTTTGTTCGTGCAGGCGCATGCAAAAGGGCAACTCACGCCGGATTTCCTGCCCGACGAGGCAGCATCCATTCTGCTGGCCACGATGAATGGTTTACTCACCGAATGGTTGCGCTCAGACAAGAGCTTCCAACTTGCCCAACTGGGCACACGGCTTGTCAAACGACAGATGACGATGTTCCGCCAGACTGCCGAACCGGACCTCGAGACACTTACCTCTTACCCTGAACAGGTTTCAAGATGACCCCTACGATGCGCAACAGTTTAATGATCGTAACGCTGACGACCATCCTGGCAACGGCCCTGCCGGCAGGCGCGCAGGAATCGCAGATGCCGCCGCCAACCGTCACCGTTACCCCCGCAGTGGTCGGGGAATACACCCTGACCACCCGCCTTCCAGGCCGGATCAAGGCATCGACCACGGCTGAAGTGCGGCCGCAGGTTTCGGGCATCATCAGTAAAGAGCTGTTCAGGGAGGGTACCTGGGTCGAAGCGGGGCAGCCCCTCTACAAGATCGAGGATGCGGTCTATCTTTCGGTCGTAGCCGGGGCCGAGGCGGCCGTCGCGCAGGCCCAGGCCAATTATGACCTGGCCGTTCTGGATGCCGACCGGGCCGAGGAGCTGTTGACCACCAATGCCGGGTCGGTAGCCGGGCGCGACAAGGCCGTCGCTGCGCGTGACGCGGCCGCCGCAGGCCTGCAGTTGGCCAAGGCGCAACTGGCCAGCGCCAGGATCGATCTGGAGCGGACAACGGTGCGCGCGCCCGTGTCGGGGGTGATCGGCCTGTCTCTGACCAACACCGGATCGCTTGTCGGGGCGCAGCAGGCCGCTGCACTTGCCACTATCCGCACGCTTGACCCGGTCTATGTCGATGTAACCCAGTCAGTGAACGATCTCATGCGCTGGAACACGCCGGGCATGATGAGCGATGTGCTGAAATCGGCCGAGGCGACCTTGATCCTGCCCGACGGCACGGTGTTCGATCACAAGGGCGAGCTCAGGGCCGCCGAGCCGCACGTCGAGCCGACAACCGGCATGGTCACGCTGCGGATCAGCTTTGCCAACCCCGACTTCCTGCTGCTGCCCGGGCTGTATGTCGAGGTGGTCCTGCCGCAAGACACCGAAAAGAACGCGATCCTGGTGCCACAGCCATCCGTGATGCGCGACGTGCATGGCGGCGCCAACGTCTGGGTGGTGGAGGACGGCAAGATCGCTGTGCGCCCGGTCACGGTCCTCGGCACATCGGGCAGCGACTGGGTGGTGACTTCGGGCCTGAAGGACGGGGATCAGATCGTGACGTCGGGCTTCCAGAAGGCCGGGCCGGGCGCCCTGGTGCAGATCGCCCCGCCTGAGGGCGATGCCGCCGCCAGTGCGGCACCCGGCGATGCCGCCGCCAGTGCGGCACCCGATGATGCTGCAGGTCTGGCCCCTGCGGAAGGGAACTGATCCATGGCGCGTTTCTTTATCAGCCGCCCCATCTTCGCATGGGTGCTGGCCATCATCGTGATGTCCGTCGGCGCACTGTCGGTCATGCGCCTTCCGGTCTCGCAATACCCGTCGATCGCCGGTCCCGCGATCGTCATCAGCGCCTATTTTCCCGGCGCATCGGCCGAAACCGCGGCCGAAACCGTGGTGCAGGTGATCGAAAAGGAAATGACCGGCCTTGACGGCCTGCGCTACATCAACTCGTCCACCACCTCGACTGGCCGGATCGACATCACGCTGACCTTCGTCCTGGGGACCGATCCCGACACCGCCCAGGTACAGGTGCAGAACAAGCTGGCCCAGGCCGAGGCCGGTCTTCCGGAAGCGGTGGCCCGCCAGGGCGTAAATGTCGAGAAATCGGCCACTGGCTTTCTGATGGTTGTCGGCTTGGTGTCGGATGACGGCACCCGCAGCGGCATCGACCTGGCCGACTACTTGGCCTCGAACATGGTAGAACCCGTGTCGCGGCTCACCGGCGTCGGCAAGGTGCAGGTCTTCGGATCGGAATATGCGATGCGGATCTGGCTGGATCCGCAGAAGATGAAATCCTATGCCCTGTCGCCCGCGATGGTCGTGGCCGCGATCCGAGCGCAGAACGCGCAGATCTCGGCCGGGGCCTTCGGGGCCATGCCTGCGCCAGAGGGCCAGGCGCTGAACGCCACCATCACTGCGCAATCGCTGCTCAAGACCCCCGAGGATTTCGAGCGCATCGTGCTCCGCGCCGAAACCGATGGCGGCCTTGTGCTGCTGCGCGATGTAGCCCGCGCCGAGGTCGGCGCCGAGAATTACGAGATTGCGGGTTTCTACAACGGCAAACCTTCTGCGGCGATGGCGGTCCAACTGGCCTCTGGCGCAAATGCGCTGGAAACGGCCCAGCTGGTCAAGGCCAAGCTTGCAGAGCTTGAGAAGGATTTCCCGCCCGCCGTCAGCTATGTGATTCCCTATGACACCACGCCCTTCGTGCTGCTTTCGATCGAGGCCGTGATCAGCACCCTGGTCGAGGCAATCGTGCTGGTTGTCTTGGTCATGCTGATCTTTTTGCACAACTTCCGCGCGACCCTTATCCCGACCGTTGCCGTTCCGGTTGTTCTTTTGGGCACCTTCGGCATCCTGGCGGCGCTTGGCTATTCGATCAACACGCTGACCATGCTGGCTATGGTCCTGGCCATCGGCCTGCTGGTCGATGATGCCATCGTGGTGGTCGAAAACGTCGAACGCATCATGCACCAGGAGGGGCTGGGACCAAAGGAAGCCACCGAAAAGTCGATGGATGAGATCTCTGGCGCACTGGTGGGCATTGCCATGGTCGTCTCGGCGGTGTTCGTGCCGATCGCCTTCTTCGGCGGTGCGACGGGCGAGATGTACAAGCAGTTTGCAGTCACCATCGTCTCCGCCATGGGCCTGTCGGTGGCCGTTGCGCTGATCTTCACACCGGCGCTGTGCGCCACCATGCTGAAACCGCATGCTCATTCCGGCGCGCGCCGGCAGGGACTTCTGGCTCGGCTTGGCGAGGCATTTTCTGGAAGGTTCGAGCGCAGCTTCACCGCTCTGACCAAGGGCTATATCAGGGTTGTGGCGGCGGTGACGGCGGGACCGCTGAAGATGCTGGTCGTCTATGCGCTGATCGTTGGCGGCATGATCTTCCTCTATGAGCGTACCCCCACCTCATTCCTGCCCGACGAAGACCAGGGCGCGCTGATCACCATGGTGCAACTGCCGACTGGCGCCACCGCACAAGCGACCGAGACCGTGCTGCGAAAGGTCGAGGGCTACTGGCAGACCGCCGAGGCCGCCAATGTCGAGGCCGTTCTGTCCGTCCGCGGTTTTTCCTTCGGGGGCCAGGGCCAGAACACCGGCATCATGTTCGTCAAGATGAAGGACTGGGCTGAACGGCTATCTCCCGACGCAACGACGCAGGCCATCGCGGCTCGCGCCTTCGGTCCGCTGTTCTTTGGCATGCGCGAGGCGATCGTGGTGCCCTTTGCCCCGCCGGCGGTGCTGGAACTGGGCAATTCAAATGGGTTTAGCGCTTTTCTGGTGTCCACCGGCGGCAAGACGCTGGCCGAGCTGCTGGAAGCGCGCAACATGCTGCTGGGCATGGCCTCGCAGCATCCCTTGCTCAGCGGTGTGCGACCCAGCGGCATCGAGGACGCGCCGCAGTTCCGCCTGAACATCGACTGGGGAAAGGCGGGCGCTGTCGGTGTCACGGCGGCGGCTGTCGGCGATTTCCTGAACACCGTCTGGTCCAGCGCCTATGTCAACGACTTCGTCTACGAGGGTCGGGTGAAGCGCGTGTTCGTGCAGGGCGAGCCCGCGGCGCGCTCGGCCCCCGAAGATCTGTCACAATGGCGGATCCAGAACATCAACGGCGATTTCGTCGACTTCTCTGCCTTCACCCGGCAGGAGTGGATCTATGGTCCGCAACAGATCAAGCGCTATAACGCGCAACCTGCCATGGCGATCGAAGGCACCGCCGCCGAGGGCTACACCTCCGGGGCCGCCATCGAGGCGATGGAAGAGCTGGCGGCCAAGCTGCCGCCCGGCTTCAGCCTGCAATGGACCGGCATGTCTCTTGAGGAGAAGGAGGCCGGCGCCGGCGCCATGATGCTGTACGGTCTGGCGCTGGCAGTGGTGTTCCTCTGCCTTGCCGCGCTTTATGAAAGCTGGACGATTCCCATCGCGGTCCTGCTGGCGATGCCGGTCGGGATCCTAGGCGCCCTGATCGGGGCCTGGATCGGCGGACAGTCGAACGGGGTCTATTTCCAGGTGGGCCTGTTGGCGATCGTCGGCCTGACCGGAAAGAATGGCATCATGATCGTGGAATTCGCCCGCGAACGCATGCGGACCCTTGGCGAGGACGCGGTCGTTGCGGTGCGCGAGGCAGCACGGTTGCGGTTCCGCCCGATCCTGATGACATCGCTGGCCTTCGGGCTGGGCGTGGTGCCGCTGGTCCTGTCTTCGGGCGCGGGTTCGGGCGCGCGGGAGGCGATCGGCTATGCCACCCTGTTCGGGACCGTTATCGGCACCACACTGACGGTATTCTTCGTGCCCGTGTTCTTCGTGCTGATCGACCGCCTGGTCACGCGCCGCGCCAGGACCGCTCCCGCGACAGGCGCCTGACCGGTCGGCCACTACGCAAGCATTCAAAATGCTTTCCCTGTCCGGGGCAGATTTCTGCCCCGGCGCTCAGGGGGCTCTGTTGCGCAAATCCCGTGCGGGATGCGGCGGCTCAACCTTGCCTCTCGCCTTGGCCCGATCGGGCAGCAAGCCCGCGGCGCCGATCGGCCGCTTCAAGACCGAGGCCAAAGGCGTTCACCTCGTCCCTGATGATGGCGATCATGCTTCGCAAGGGGGCTGTCCCGGCGAGCGAGGTGCGATAGCTTATGCCGGTGGCGATCCGCCAGTCGTATCCTCGCACCGCCAGAGGTGCCAGGCCGGAGCCAAGGCGGGGATGCAGCAGCGGTTCCGGCAGGCTGGTCAGGAACCCCTTGTTCCGCACGAGATCCAGCGCCAGCCCCAGCGAATGCGTGGACACCACGGTTTGCGGCAAGGGCGCCCCCGCCGACTGGAAGAGGGCCTCGATCCGTTCCAGGGCCAGCGCGTCATAGCTCAACTGAACCCATGCGCGCTGCGACAGGGCCATTTCACCAACCTCGGTCATGGCGACAAGGGGATCGTCCGCGGCCGCGACGATCCTGTTCGACTGGTCATAGAGAGGGATTTCCCGAACCTCGCTGGCGAGCGTTTCCGTTCCGCTGCGCAGGCCGCCGAAATAGACGCCGATCTCGCCGGTATTGAGTGCCGGCAACATGATCGCGCCGACGCCGGTGCGCACCGAGATTTGCAGGTTGGGGAATTCGCGCGACAGCCGCGCCAGCACATGCGCCATGAAGGCCGCCTCATAGGTCGGGCCGACGCCGATGCGCAAGGTGCCGCGCGCCCCGTCGCGCGTCGCCGTCAGATCGAGCAGCGCGCCGTCCCATTGCAGCTCGATCTCGCGGCCCCTGGACCGGAATGCCTGTCCGGCCTGGGTCAGCGTGACCCCGCGCGAAGAGCGTTCGAAGAGCGCCGAACCCAGATGCTGCTCAAGCTCGCGCAGCGATTTGGACAGCGCCGGCTGGCTGATGTTCAGATGCCGCGCCGCCGCCTGAACGCTGCCCAGTTCGGCGATGGCAAGGAAATGTTTCAGGCGCCAGATGTGATCCAATGATAACCCTTAGTTATATCACATATACACGAAAATATTATTCCTTCCGGGGCGGCCCGTCTAGATTGACGTGGCAAGCAAGAAAGCGGGGTCTTCATGCGTGCCGTCCTGGTCCTTTTCGATTCGCTCAACCGTCATGCGCTCGGCTGCTATGGCGGCACGGCGGTGGCGACCCCCAACTTCGACCGTTTTTCGAAAAGGGCCGTGACCTTCGACAACCATTATGTCGGCTCGCTGCCCTGCATGCCGGCCCGCCGCGACATGCACACAGGCCGGCTGAACTTCATGCACCGCTCCTGGGGGCCGCTCGAGCCCTTCGACAATTCGATGCCCGACATCCTCAGGCAGAGCGGCGTGCACACGCATCTGATCAGCGACCACTTCCACTATTTCGAGGACGGCGGCGCGACCTATCACAGCCGCTACAAGACATGGGAGTTCATTCGCGGGCAGGAATACGACCCCTGGATCGCCATGGTGGAACCGCCGCTCGACCGCTTCAGGGAGATGTATTCCGACAAGCACTACAACGTGCCGACCGAACCGAAGCGGCGCCAGCACCAGATCAACCGTGAAAAGATCAGGCTGGAAGAGGAGTTTCCCGGCCCGGCCTGTTTCGCCCGCGCCTTCGCCTTCCTCGACGACAACCGCGAGGCCGACAACTGGTTCCTCCAGCTTGAATGTTTCGATCCGCACGAGCCGTTCTTTGCCCCCGAGAAATACCGGCAGGATTACAGGACGAATTACAACGGCCCGATCCTCGACTGGCCGAAATACGCACCGGTCAGGGAAAGCCCGGACGAGATCGCGGAGATCCGGGCGAACTATGCAGCACTTGTCGCGATGTGCGACGCCTGGTTCGGCAAGCTGCTGGACTATTTCGACGCGCATGACCTCTGGTCGGACACCTGCCTGATGCTGACGACCGACCACGGCTTCCTGCTGAGCGAGCATGACTGGTGGGGCAAGAACCTGACGCCCTATTACGAGGAAATCTCGCATATCCCGATGATCCTGCACCACCCGGACCATGCCGGGAAGGCGGGAACACGGATTTCCGCGCTGACGCAGACGCCGGACCTGATGCCGAGCTTTCTCGACCTCTTCGGATGCGCGGTGCCGGCCGAAGTCACCGGCCGGTCGATCCTGCCGCTGCTGGACGGAGCGCGCGGCCCCGAGGCGGTGATCTTCGGCATGTTCGGCGGCCCGGTCGGCGTGACGGACGGCGAATACAGCTATTTCCGCTATCCCGCCGACCTCTTCGACGAACAGATCGGAGAGTACACGCTGATGCCCACGCACATGACCGGGTTCTTCGCGCCGGAGGAACTGGCGACCGGGCAGATCGCCGGCCCCTTCGATTTCACCAAGGGACAACGGCTCCTGCGCTACGATGCGCTGAATTCGGCGCGCCGCCCCCCCGGCCTCGACGGGACGAAATTCGCGGCGTTCCAGTCGGCTGTCTATCACAACGCCTCGGACCCCAATCAGCTGAACCCGATCGCGGACGCGGGCGTCGAGGCCCGGCTCAACGCGCAGATCGTGAAGATTCTGGGCGCGCATGACACGCCGCCCGAATACATCACATGGATGGGCCTTGCAGAGCACAGGCCGTGAACGGAACAGTGGGTTCAGGGAGGAATCGCACATGAAAACGACATCGCGCAGTATTGCCGCCATCCTCATGGCACTGGCCGGCGCCCTGCCGGCCGGCGCCGGGGATCAGCCCGACATCACCATGGCGATCAACCAGTCGCCCTGGCTGGACTCCTTCGTCGCCATGGTCGATCTCTACGAGGAGGAGACCGGAAATGTCGTCAAGCTCGACGTCAACCCCTTCGGCGGATTGCTGGAGAAGATCCGCAACTCGGTTCGCAGCGCCAAGGGCAGCTACGATCTGGTGAACGTCAACTCGCTCTGGCTGTCCGAGATCTATTCCGGCGGCTTCCTCGTCCCGCTGACCGACATTCGCGATGGCTACACCCTCCAGGACGGCATCCTGACCTACGGCGCGACCACCAACTGGGATCCGGCGGTGGGATCGTTCTCGCCGGACGGGGCGCTGATGGGTGTCCCGGTCAACGGCAACGTGCAGGTTCTCTATTACAATCAGTCCGTCTATGACGACCTCGGCCTGTCGGTTCCCGCCACATGGGAGGAACTTCATTCCAACGCCAGGGCAATCGCCGAGGCCACCGACAGCTATGGCTTTGTCCCGCGCGCGGCCCGGGATTCGATCGTCTACAACTTCACGCCCTATCTCTTCAGCCACGATGCCGCCTTCTTCCGGGTGACCGGCCCGGGGCAGGCCGAAATCGCCCTGAACACGGCCGGGGGGCTGGCCGCGCTGAACGCCTATCTCAAGATGTCCGGGGAAGACGTGGCGCCGCCCAATCCGGGCGCCATCGCGCAGGGCGAGCTGATCCAGCTCCTGTCCACCGGCAAGGCCGCGCAGGCGATCGCCGTGATCGCGGCCTGGGGCGCGCTGGAGAACCCGAACGAATCCCGCGTGGCCGGCAAGATGTCGGCGGCGCTGATCCCGGCGGGCCCCGGCGGCACCCATGCGTCCAGCGCCGGCCACTGGGTCGCGGGCATCCCGAAAAACGTGCCGGCCGAGCGGCAGGCCGCGGCGCTGGCCTTTCTCGACTGGTTCCAGTCGCAGGACCTGCAGGTGAAATATGTCGAGGCCGGCGGCGTGCCGGTGCGGGGCGATCTGGCCGGGACCGCGCTGGGGGCCGAGAATGCCTACCGCTTCCTTGAGGCCTATTCGGCCAACGCCGGGAATGCGGTGATGGGGCTGCCCTTCGCGGCCGCAGCGGAAGCCTCCGACGCGATGGCGCTGCACTTCAACCGGGCCGTCATCGGCGAGGAAAGCCCCGAGACCGCGCTCAACGCGGCGGCCGAAGCGCTGGCGGGTGTCCTCGAACGCAACGGCTTTACCGTCACCCGGCAGCCCGAGCTCTGAAACGCAGCGGCACCGCAGACCGGGACAGAGCCAGATGAACGCCACGATCAAGCCGGGCGCCACGGCACGCCGCAACAGGCGCTGGCTCGTGCTTTCGCTGACGCCGGTCGCGCTGGTCTTTCTGGTCCTGTCCGGGTTTCCGGTGCTGAACCTTCTCGGCCTGAGCTTCTTCAACGTCGAATGGCATGAAGGCGCGGCGGATTTCAGCTATGTCGGGCTGGCGAACTACCGCCGGCTTTTCCTGAACGAAACGATCTACTGGGCCGGGGTGCGCAACACGCTTGTCTTCGCCCTGGGCGTCGTGACCTGCCAGATGGTGCTCGGCTTCTCGATGGCGCTCGCGGTCAACCGCGCGGGTTCGGCCGGGCGCACGATCCTGACCGGCATCTTCCTGCTGCCGATCGTCATTCCGCCCATCGTCATCGGCACCATGTGGCGGCTGGTGATGGGGCGCGAATTCGGGCTGGCGAACACGCTGCTGCGCGCGCTTGGCCTGCAAGAGGTGGACTGGCTGGGCAACCCCGATATCGCGCTCGCCTCGGTGATGTTCGTGGACGTGTGGCACTGGACGCCCTTCGTCTTCCTCTTGATGCTCGCGGGGCTGGAATCGCTTGACGAGGAGGTTCTGGACGCGGCCCGGATGGATGTGACCGGCTTCTGGCAGGAGGTTCGCCACATCATCCTGCCGCTGATGCTGCCCACGATCGTCATCACGGTGCTCTTCCGGGTCATCCTGTCGTTCAAGGTCTTCGACGAGGTCTATCTTCTGACCTCGGGCGGCCCCGGCACCGCCACCGAGGTCATCAACTTCTCGATCTACCGCACCTTCTTCCGTCAGGATCAGGTCGGCTACGGCTCGGCCATGTCGGTGGTCACATTGTTCGCCATCGCGCTCATGGTCATCGTCGCGCGCGGCCTGCTGGCCCGCCGCAAGACGGCGGAGGACGCCCAATGACCCCGCGCCGGATCGCGGGACGGGTGGCGGCGAACGCCGTGGTCTGGGGCTACGCGGCGCTGATCGTGCTGCCGACGCTCTGGGTGCTGTCCAATGCGTTCAAGTACAAGATCGACATCATCACCGGCACCACGATCAGCCCGATCACCTGGAGCAACTTCGAGCAGCTCCTGTTCTCGCGGCAGTCGCATTTCCTGTGGAACCTGTTCAACAGCGCCCTCGTGGCGGTGATCTCGACGGCGATCGTCATCGTCACGGCCACGATGGCCGCCTTCACGCTCGGCCGGCTGAAGGTGCCCGGCTGGCTGCGCTGGCTGATCCTCGGCTGGGCGCTCCTGTTCCAGATGCTGCCGACGCTGACCTTCGTGGGCTCGTGGTATGTCATGTGGCAGGCCGTCGGGCTGCACGGAACCTATGTCGCGGTCATCCTGACCCATGTGGTGCACAACCTGCCGATGGGCCTCTTTCTGATGCTCAGCTTCATGTCGGCCCTGCCGCACGAGCTGTTTCAGGCCGCGCGCATGGACGGCTGCTCGAACGGCCAGATGTTCTGGCGGGTGGCCTTTCCGCTGGTGCGGGGCGGGATGGTCGCGGCGACGGCGCTGATCTTCATCTTTTCCTGGAGCGATTTTGCCATAGCCCTGGCGCTCACCTCGCCCCGCACGATGACGGCCCCGGTCGCCATTTCCACCTTCGCGCAGGAATACGATATCCGCTATGGCGAGATGGCCGCCGGAACGCTGCTGTCGATCGTGCCGGCGCTGGTGCTGATCCTTGTCGGCCAGCGGTTCATCGTGCGCGGGCTGCTTGCCGGCGCGGTCAAATAGGGCAGGGAAAGAAGGACGTCACATGGCAACTGTCACCATCGAGGGGGTCCGCAAGAGCTACGGTCGCACGGAGATCATTCCGCCGATCGACCTCGAGATCGCCAGCGGCGAATTCATCGCGCTCGTCGGTCCCTCTGGCAGTGGCAAATCCACCTTGCTGCGGGTCATCGCCGGTCTGGAAGAGATCGACGCGGGCCGCATCCTGCTCGATGGCAAGGACATCACCCGGGCCGAGCCGAGCGAGCGCGACATGGCGATGGTGTTCCAGTCCTATGCGCTTTATCCGCACATGACGGTGGCCGAGAACATGGTCTTCGCGCTCAGGATGCGCGGCGCCGATCCCGCCGAGATCGACCGCCGTCTGACGGCGGCGCTCAGGATGCTCGGCATGACGGACTATGCCAACCGCAAGCCCGGCCAGCTTTCCGGCGGGCAGAGGCAGCGCGTGGCGATGGGCCGGGCCATCGTGCGCCAGCCACAGGTGTTCCTGTTTGACGAACCGCTCTCCAACCTCGACGCCAAGCTGCGCGCGGCGACGCGGCTGGAACTGCGGGCGCTGCACGATCAGCTTGGCGCCACCTCGATCTTTGTCACCCACGACCAGATCGAGGCGATGACCATGGCCGACCGGATCGTGCTGCTCGACCGTGGCCGCATCCAGCAGATCGGCACGCCGCAGCAGATCTACCGCGAGCCGCGGAACCGCTTTGTCGCCAGTTTCATCGGCTCGCCCGAGATCAACATGCTGCGCGGCGTGCTGTCGCCCGGTGCCGGCCATCCCAGCTTCGCGGGGCTGCCGCTGCCCGACGGATTGCGGGTCACGGCGGAGCGCAAGGTCGATCTGGGCGTCCGCCCCGAGCATGTCTCGGTCTGGACCGAGCCCGCGCCGGACCGCTGGCCCTTCGAGGTGGAAGCGGTGGAATTCACCGGCCACGATGCCTTCCTGCTCGGCAAGACCCCGGCAGGCCGGATCACGGCTCGCGTCGATCCCGACAGCGAGAACGGCCTGGCCGATCGCGTGACCGCCGGTCAGCGGCTGCATGTGCAGGTGCAGGCGCGCCATGTCCTGCTGTTCGACCCCGAAACCGGCCTCCGGCTCCCCGATGGCTGAGCCCTGCCGCCTGCGGAGCCTGCGCTTCGACGGCGGCCCCGAGGACGGCGCGCGGCTGATCGAGGTCGAGAACGCGGCCGGGCTGTCTGTCGATCTGCTGCCCGACCGCTGCCTCGACCTCGGGCTGGTGCGCTACCGCGGCGCGCCCTTCGGCTGGATCGGGCCGAGCGGGCTGGCCCCGGCCCGGCCGGGAGAGATGGATCAGGCGCTTGGCGGCCTCCTTTGCACCTGCGGCTTCGACCATATCCGCCAGCCGGTGACCGAGGGCGCGCGGACTTTCCCGCTGCACGGCTCGATGTCGCTGCGGCGGGCGCGGGTGACAGCGGCGCATCTGCTCGGGGACGGTTCGGCGGAAATCCGGGCGACGGTCTCGCATGGAACCCTGTCGGGCCAGTCCTGGCGGCTCGACCGCCGGGTGACGGTGCCGCCCGACCGGGCCGAGATTCATATCGAGGACCGGGTCACGGCGCAGGGACAAAGCGAGGTCACGCCCATCATGGCGCTTTATCACGTCAATCTCGGCGCGCCGCTGATCGGCCCCGAGACCCGTATCGAGGTCGCCGCCAGCCTCCGCCCGGAGCTTCCCGGCACCGCGGATTTCACCGCCTGCGAGCCCGCCTTGGCCGGCGGGCCTCCTGTCCGGGTCTCGGATGGCGGCGCGGATCCGCGGCTTCGCTTCCGGCTGCGGTTCGACGGGCAAAGCCTGCCATGGCTCCAGTTTCACCGTCGTGCGAATGGCGGCCTGTTCTGCATCGAGCCCGCGACCCATGACCGCCGACCCCGGAATGAACTCCTGCGCGATGCAGCGCCACTCGTCGGTTCCATCGACCGCAGTTTCCGGCTGTGCTTGGGCTTCGGGCCGGAGACTGCCTGATACGGGCAGGCCCCAACAAAGGTGCATATTGCGACATGTGACACTTCTTCCGGCGCAAAAGGTCGTCGAGGATTCGGAGCGTCTGACCAAGGTTGAAGAGGTAAAGCCGACATTCGGATGCGCCCTGTCAGCGCAGGAAGCCGCGGAACCGGCGCAGGGCGAAGGCGAACATCGCCGATCCGATCACCGCCAGCGCCAGCAGTTGCGGCCAGACCATCGAGAGTCCCGCGCCACGAAACAGCACCGCCTGCGCCAGCGCGATGAAATGCGTGTTGGGCGCCGCCAGCATGACGTATTGCACCACCTGGGGCATCGATTCCCGCGGGGTCATCCCGCCCGACAGGATTTCCAGCGGCAGCAGCACCAGAAGCAGCAGCATGGAAAATTGCGGCATCGAGCCCGAGATCGTCGCCAGAAGGATTCCCAGCGAGGTGGTGGCGAAGAGGTGCAGCGCCGCGCCCGCAAGGAACAGTGCCACCGAGCCCGCCACCGGCACCCCCAGAACCCCCTGCACCATGAAGGTCAGCGACAGCCCCGCCGCCACCAGCACCACGCCGCCCATGCTGAGCACCTTGCTGGTCATGATCTCGGCCGCGCTGACCGGCATGACCAGCAGGTGCTCGACGGTGCCATGCTCGCGCTCGCGGATCAGGGCTGCCCCCGACAGGATGATCGAGAGCATGGTCACGGCGCTGATCACCGCCGTCAGCGCGCCGAACCAGCCCGGATCCAGCGCCGGGTTGAAGCGGGCGCGCAGCGCAAGATCGACGGGCAGCGCGGCCTCTCGCCCGGTCCAGCCGGTGATTTCCTGATCGACGATCGCCTGGATATAGCCCGCGCCGGTGAAGGCCTGGCTGACTCGTGTCGCATCGACGTTGAGCTGCACCTCGGGCCGGTTCCCGGCCAGCAGGTCGCGCTGGAACTCGGGCGGGATCACCAGCGAGAAGGTGTCGATACCGGCATCCATCCGGGCATCCATTTCCGCGATGTCGATCTGGGCGGGCGGCACGAAATAGGGCGGCAGGAACGCATCCGCCACGCGCCGCGACAGGGGCGAGGCATCCTCGTCCACGATGCCGATCGTGGCGCGGTTCAGCGTCTCGGGCATGGCGGTGGCGTGGGTGTAGATGTCCAGGGTGAAGGCATAGGCGACCAGCAGCAACAGCAGCGGATCGCGCATGAGCCCGCGAAGCTCCTTCACCGCAAGGTACAGCACATGCTTCGGGCGCATCGCTCAGGCCTCCTGCTTGCGCACGAAGACCGCCCCGAGCGCCACAAGCACCGGCACCATGAGAAGCATCGGCAGGAAGGATCCGGCCAGATCGCCGAAGTCCAGCGCCTTGGCAAAGACCCCGCGCGAGATGGTGACGAAATGGCTGGTCGGGAACACCTCGCCGATCACGCGGCCCATGCCTTCCAGCGAGGAGACCGGGTCGATGATGCCGCCATACTGCGCGGCCGGGATCAGCGTCGCCAGCGCGGTGAAGAACAGCGCCGTGACCTGGCTGCGGGTGAAGGCCGAGATCAGCAGGCCCATACCTGTCGCCAGGATGACATAGACCAGCGCCCCCGCCGACAGCGCCAGAAGGCTGCCCTTCACCGGCACGCCGAAGACGAACACCGCCAGCGCCAGCAGCAGCAGGAAGTTGATGAAGCCCAGCACGACATAGGGCACCTGCTTGCCCAGCAGGAATTCCAGCCGCCGCGCCGGGGTGACATAGAGGTTGACGATGGAGCCCGTCTCCTTCTCGCGCGCGACCGACAGGACGGCGAGCATCGCCGGGATCAGCATCAGCAGAAGCGGGATCACCGCAGGCACCATGGCCGCGAGGCTTTCGACATCGGGGTTGTAGCGATAGCGTGTTTCCAGACTGTAGCTGCCGGTGACGGCATCCTCGCCATAGACCTGCCGCAACTGGTCGGTCAGCCAGTGAAAGTGCATCCCCTGGACATAGCCGCGCACCGTGTTGGCGCGCATCGGCATGGCGCCGTCGAACCAGGCGCCGATCTCCACCGGGCGGCCGCGTTCGACATCCGCCGCAAAGCCGGGCGGGATTTCCAGCGCCAGGCTGATCTCGCCCGCGCGCATCCGCCGGTCGAGGTCGGCATGATCGATGAGCGGCGGCTGTTCGTCGAAGTAGCGCGACCCGGCCAGGTCGTTGACATAGGACTGGCTGGCGATGGTCTGGTCGAAGTCGAGCACCGCGAACTTGAGATCCTCGATATCCATCGAAATGCCGTATCCCAGCACGATCATCAGGATCACGCTGCCGACGGTGGCAAGCGTCAGCCGGATCGGATCGCGGCGCAGTTCCAGCGCCTCGCGCCAGGAAAAGCTCAGCAGCCGGGCAAGGCTGAACCATCCGCGCCGCTTCCTTGGCGCGGCCGAAACCCCGGCACCAAGAGCCGCTCCTTGCGTGGCCGCGGGCTTGCCGCCCTCGCCCTGCGCGCGTTCCAGGTGGTGGATGAAGGCTTCGTCCAGCGTCGCCGCACCAGCACCTTCGCGGATGGCTTCGGGCGTGTCGCTGATCAGCACGCGGCCCTCGTGCATCAGCGAAATCCGGTCGCAGCGCGTGGCTTCGGACATGTAGTGGGTCGAGATGAAGATCGTCACGCCGTCGTTGCGCGACAGGTCCACCAGCGCCTGCCAGAAGATGTCGCGCGCCACCGGATCGACGCCCGAGGTCGGCTCGTCAAGGATCAGCACCTCCGGGCGGTGGATCAGCGCCACGGCCAGCGACAGCCGCTGACGAAGACCAAGCGGCAGTCGCATGGGCAGGCTGTCGAGAACGTCCTCGAGATCGAACCGTTGCGCAAGCTCGGCGATCCGCGGCGCGATCTCTTCGGGCGCCATGTCGAAGAGCCGCGCGTGAAGATCGAGGTTCTGCCGCACCGTCAGCTCGGAATAGAGCGAGAAGGACTGCGTCATGTAGCCGATGCGCTTGCGCGTGGCCATGTCGCGCGCGTCCACCGTCCGGCCGTCGATCCGGGTGGTGCCCTCGGCAGGTTCCACAAGCCCGGTCAACGCCTTCATCGTCGTCGTCTTGCCGCAGCCGTTGGACCCGAGAAAGCCGAAGATCTCGCCTTTCTCGATGCGAAAGCTCACGTCCTTGACCGCCGCGAAATCTCCGAACCTGACCGTCAGGTGTTCGGCCTCGACGACGTAGCCGTCGTGATCGGCGCGGTCACGCGGCGGGACGATCAGTTCGTGGTGCCGGGCGCGCTTTTCCTCGGGCAGTAGTGCTATGAAGGCCTCGTCGAGATCGGCAGCGCCGGTGCGGTTCAGGATTTCGGCGGGGCTGCCGGTGGCAAGCACCTTGCCCTCGTCCATCGCCACCAGGTGATCGAAACCCGCCGCCTCCTCCATGTAGGCGCTGGCGACGATCAGGCTCATGCCCGGACGCGCGGCGCGGATACGCGCGATCAGCGCCCAGAACTCGCGCCGCGACAGCGGATCGACGCCCGTTGTCGGCTCGTCCAGGATCAGCAGGTCGGGGTCGTGGATCAGCGCGCAGCACAGGCCCAGCTTCTGTTTCATGCCGCCCGAAAGCTTGGCCGCCGGGCGGTCGGCAAAGGGCGCAAGATCGGTCGCCTCCAGCAGATCGGCGATCCGCCGGTCGCGCTCGCCCCGGCTTTCGCCGAAGAGCCGGCCGAAGAAATCCACATTCTCCCGCACCGAGAGCGTGGGATAGAGATTGCGCCCCAGACCCTGCGGCATGTAGGCGATCCGCGGGCAGATCCGGGCGCGGTGCCCGGCGCGGCGCATGTCGCCGCCCAGCACCTCAAGCCGCCCCGCCTGCATCTTCCGCGCCCCGGCGACAAGCGCCAGGAAACTCGATTTGCCCACGCCATCGGGCCCGATCAGGCCGACGATGCAGCCCGCCGGCAGGTCGATCGAAACCGTATCAAGCGCCTTGACCTTGCCGTAGAGAAGCGAGAGCCCCTCTGCCCGCACCACAGGTCCGGAAACCGTCATTCCAGCACCGTGCCCTCAGCGGCCTCCGGCCAGGGCAGTGTCGGATCCAGCCGCACCCAGGCGACGCCGGGCAGACCGGTCTTGATGTAATCGAGGTATTTCGCCAGCAGCTCCGGCGCGATCCGGGCGCGGACCCGGAACATCAGCTTCTCGCGCTCGACCTCGGTCTCGACCGTCTTCGGCGTGAATTGCGCCACGTCCGACACGAAGGAGACCTCGGCGGGAATGACGATGTCCGGCGCGGCATCCAGGATCAGGCGCACCTCGGTTCCCAGTCCGGCGCGCCCCACCGCGGCGGTCTGCAGGAAGAAGGTCATGTAGACGTCGTTCAGGTCGATCATGTTGACGACGCGCCCGCCGGCGCCCACCACCTCGCCCGCCTGGGCAACGATGTACTGCACCCGCCCGGACCGGGGCGCCTTCAGCGTGCTGTCCTCGATCTGCACGACAATGGCCTCGATCGCCGCCCTTGCCGCCGCCACCGCCGCCTCGGCCCCGATCACCGCCGCTTCGGCCGCGGACACCCCGATCCGCGCCGCCGCAAGCCCTGCCTCGGCAGAGGCGACCCCGGCCTCGGCACCAAGCGCGTTCGACCGGTCGATATCAAGCTGCCGCTCGGAGGCGAAGCTGCTCCCGGCCAGCGATCTCGACCGCTCGAACTGGCGCTGCGCGGCATCGAGGGCCGATTGCCGCTGCGCCAGAACCGCCTCGGCCGCGCGCACTTCGGCCTGGCGCTGCTGGATCATCAGCCGGGCGTTCTCGACCGCGATCTCGGCACGGCGCAGCTCCGCTTCCAGTTGATGGCGATTGGCCTTCAGTTGGCGCGTGTCAAGCTCGACCAGCGGCTGCCCGGCCTCGACCAGTGCGCCCTCGCGCACCAGGATCGCCTCGATCCGTCCGGGAACCTTCGCGGCCACGTCGATCTCGACCGCCTCGAC
>WOYI010348559.1_pt1 | contig 18428 bp, 12 predicted proteins | sample 6423411 | NCBI WGS metagenome assembly WOYI01 (sample SAMN13441803, study PRJNA592873) | oil field metagenome | biome: oil field; feature: oil-well bore; material: oil-contaminated soil; isolation source: oil-contaminated soil from oil-well borehole | place: Germany: Wietze | collected 2016-10-18 ...
CTTGCCGGGCATGTACCAACTACCCTGGTAGGCTGTGTTGACAAAAACATCGACCTTTTCAGAAACGCCAGCAGCCAGGGCTTTGGCTTCTTCATAACGTGCGGCCATCTGGTCAAAAAGAATGCTTGCTTCAAGTTCCAAATTGTAGAAAGCGGCTATAAACTTACCCCACTCTGCTCTTCCAAGAGGCGAATTCTCAAGGTAATCCGCGTTCAGAACCAGGGTTTGTTTGGCTTCCTTAAGTTTGGCCTCTTCAAGAACTTGCGCGTTCATATAAGGCGCCATCAATATATCCGGGCTTAGTTCAATCACCTTTTCAAGGTTCAATTTGGCGCTGACGCCATCGCCGCCAACAACAGCAATCTTTCCGTTCTCGACATTCTTGCGAATGGTTTCGTTGAAGGTGTAAGTGCTGTCATCAATCCCAATGACTGTATCCAACTTACCAATCTGCTCGAGCATTGGGTAATAAGTCGAAGAGAGGCTAATAATTTTCTCAATCGGGGTTTGAATAATTATCGCATTCTGCTCTACAATGTCAGGACTGCTGCCTTTTAGCACCAAAGCATATTGGAGTGCTGTTGAGCTATCAGGACTCTTTACGCTCAACAGTTTGTAACCATCCTTGTATTCCAGATTGAAATACTTGGCATACTTAATTTCAACCGGGGGAGTTGAAGGGCCCACAGCAGGGGTAGTTGTGGCTTCTGCTGTCGGTTCTTCCGTCGGCTCCCCGGGAACTACCTGCTCAAGTGTGCTGGTCGGCTCAATTTGGTTAGGTGCGCTGGGGATTGCCTGACAAGCCCCTAAGATCAGAACTAAAAGGATAAGTAAAATGGAAAAAGTTTTTTTCATGGTCTCCTCGCCATTAAAAAATTAAACCCAACCTGTCTCAGATTGGGTTTAAGGAGTAAAGCCTGCGAGAAACCGCCTCCTTATCCGAGAAGGTTATGGATTTTTCCTGAGGCAGACTTCCTGACTAATGAGTGCTTAAAACAAGTCTCAATTTACAGTTGCGGTACAGTGTTGGACTTTCACCAACTTCCGTCTTTACTCCCTGGCTTCCGGGCATCGGGTTACCTCAGGTTTGGTTTTAAATGTGCTTTACAAAGATACCATTTTCTGGAAGCTCCGTCAATTCAGCTTGGACACTTTACCAATTTTTGTGTAGACACTTTACCAATTTTTGTGTTTGAAATGCTCCTTTAAGCGTAAACTTGTGCTATGCCAAAAGCAAGCCTGAATTCACTGACAGAGACTGACCTGGCTGCTTTTCAATCACTTCAAGCCGGTAACAATTGCGGTTTGCATGCCCTAAGCGCGGCCATCCGCTTGCTCACCAATGTCGAGATTGCTCCCCGTCAGCTGATTGAGGAGACTAATCGCCTCTGGTGGCGCGGTCGATTTTTCCGTGTTTTCCCCTCATGGGCTATCACCCCACAGCAGCTTTCCCGCCTGGCATATTACCTGGCAAAACGCGAAAACCTGCCAATTACCTCCCAGGTGCTGCATCTATCGACGCAAGTTCTTCAGAATTTACTATCTGATCGAAACCTGGCCTGTATAGTCACAATCTATTGGCTGCCGGGAAAAGCACCATCGATTTACCACTGGAACAGCCCTCAGAACGTCAACGAACATCATGGCCTGGAAGGTCACACTATGCTTTTTGCCGCCTACGACCCCTCCCATTACAACGGTGGAGTGAACACTCCCTGGGGTTTCATTAATTCTTGGGTTGATCGCAGCTCGGGTTTATTTTGGATGGAAAATGAAGCCTTTGAGAAATCGTGGGGCATTCCGCTGCCGGTAATCGGCCATCATGCTGCCACAATTCTCTCTCTCAACGAATAAGTCCCCAAATCGCATATATTTCTTACGCTATGAAACTGGAAAACTATTTTCAGGATTCTCACCCAAAATCTCGAGGGCTACTTGCCCACGCGTGAGATCCTGAAGGTCGTTAGTGAAAGCATCAAGGCGAGCCTTTTGCAGCCTTAGGCTCAATCTGACTTCATCAGTAAAGCTTTTATCCAGTTCTAACCCTTCGTATTTACCTGCTAAATTCAAGATCTGGTCAAACAAACTATAGGGTAAACGCAGGCTGATGTCGATAGTGTGCACCAGCCTGGCAATTTTTGTCTCTTTTAAGACAGCTTTGGCCGCTTCGGTGTAGGCCCTCACCAGACCGCCGGTTCCAAGTTTTGTACCGCCAAAATAACGCGTCACCACCAGGGCAACGTTCCCCAGTCCACTACCCTGCAGAACGCGCAGAACAGGCTGGCCAGCTGTTCCAGCCGGTTCACCGGCATCACTGGCATGCGTAATCACCGACCGTCCATGACCGATAATAAATGCCGGCACGTGATGGCTCGCATCCAAGTAGGCCAAACTGATTTCTTTGATAAAATCGCGGGCTGCCTCTATACTTTCAGCAGGAGCCAGCGAAGCAATGAAACGGGAATGTTCAACCTCAATTTCAGCCTGTGCCCTTCCCGCAGGAACTAAGCGATCCCCGGCTGCCAGGGCATCCGATTTTTTCGTCATGCAGCAATCATAAACGATAATCTGACCTATGCAGCCTATTCTGGATGTCATTTTCGATAGCCAATTTTGATTTATTATGCGGTTCTGAATCTCGGAGGGGCTCTAATTTACCTCGTCGATAAGCTGAAAACGATGGGCCCACGCTGGCGCATCTCCGAAAAGACCCTTCTGCTGCCTGCCGTGATTGGCGGTGCTTTCGGAGGATTGCTGGGGACGTTGGTTTTCATCCACAGACCTGCAACTCCAGGTTTTGGGCAATCAATGGCATCTTCGAAGCTTTGAACCAGCTAACTCACAAGAAATGGGTTGATCACCGTCCTTCCAATTTAATAAATCCACTTCCCATTTAACAAATCCACGACAAATCCACTTCGCCATTAACATATCACGGTTCTATCGTATATAATTGTTTAATTAAAATATATTGGCATTGATTGAGAGTTATGGTTGAAATAGAGCAGATCTATGAGATTAGGCCGCAGATCGCGGATGAGTTTCAGGTGGGTTCCTTTGAGCCCCGCACTGAAGCTATGCAGCGCGCCTGGGAATGGGGTAAAAAAGTTCATGGAGGCCAACTTCGGCTCTCCGGTGAACCTTACTTCGAAACCCATTGTGGCTGGGTGGCCGCCTTCGTAGATAAATTGGTCAATATCGAATCCTGGACCATCGCCGCCCTCCTGCACGACTCTATCGAAGACCGCGGTGGCACATTGGAAGAAATCCGCGACCTTTTCCCCGGCCAGTTGGGCCTTGAAGTTTCGCACATCATCGATGGCGTCACCAAGATGTCCAATCCGCGAGACGGCAGCAACCGGGAAATCGAAACCCTGCGAAAAATCGCCATGTTCCGCGACCCGGCAGTCTTTGTTGTCAAACTGGCGGACAAATCCCATAATTTGATGACCTTGCAGCACATGTCGGTTGGCAAGCAGTGGCAAAAAGCTACTGAAGCCATCCGCGCTTACGGTAAACTGGCCGGCATCCTTAATTGCTACCGCTGGCGCCGCTGGATCGAGGACATGGCTTTCCCTTATGCTGAATCCCAAGCCTATTCCAGGGTACGCTCACAAATTGACAGCGACCCCCGCCTAAATGTTGATTTCATCCGCTATTATCTTGGGGAACTCGGCAAGCTGATGCAGAGAGAAGACATCGATGGCCAGGTCCGTATCGTCGTTAATGGTTATTGGCAGTCCTGGGATAAATTGCAGCGCATGGCCAGAGCCCGGCGCACATCCCTGGAAAACTTCTCCGCCCTCAACGACCTGGTCAGTTTTCGTATGCTTGTGCGTTCTACGGAACTGGCAAAATGCTATCAGCTACTTGCCCGGGTCAACCAGTATTTTGGCAAAACTATTGACCAGGACCGTTTTGATGATTACCTGGCGGACCCTCAGAATGGATATCGTGCCATCCAGGTTACCAGTTGGGTGCCAGGTGCGGGTGCCATTGAAGTTGCCATCACCACTGAAGAATTCGAAGGTGAAAACACATGGGGCGTCATTTACTGCATCAACAATCAAAAACCCATCACCCAATACCGCCCTATCCAGGTGCTTACCCCTTACGGAGGCACGCGCTTCCTGCCTGAGGGCAGCACTGTACTGGATGGCGTTGCCGCAGTGCAGGAGTTCTACCTCGACAAAATCCATTCCGTGCTTGTTAATGGCGTTGAACGCAACCTCTATGACCCGTTGGATCCCGGCGATGTGATTGAGGTCATCACCACCGGCACCCACATCACACCAATCCCGGATTGGCTGAACCACAGCAATAGCTACACCGCCCGGCGCTTACGAACAGTACTGGCTATGGTGGGGCTCAAAAAAGCCAGTCGTGCTGGCAGGAAAATTATTCATCCCATCCTTGCCAAACGTGGCTTATTGGACCTTGAAGACGTACAGTCACTTGAACCCAGCCGCATCGAATCGCTGCTTGGATTGCTGGCCTGCGCCAACCTGGATGACCTCTATTCTGCTGTTGGGGATGATTCCATCTACATCAACGAGTTGGAGAATGCCCTCGACCTGGTCGGCATCTCACAAACCTCACTTGGGTGGACTACTGTGGAAGTAGAAGGTTCAGTCGACTCTAACCGTCCGGGTGCCCTGGCTTATTTTGCCAGCCTGGTAGGCGATGCTGGCGCCAACATCATCCGGACTGTCAACACAACTTCCGCGAGCGGTCATTTTTCACTGCGCATGGTCCTGAATGGCCTTAACGGGGAACAAAAAACAAAACTCCGTGATCTGTTTGACAAGAGCCGCTTCCCGCTCATCAAGGTAGAAATCGTTTAGTCCCTGCTGATTTACAGTTGAATATTATTGAATATAGATTCGGGGGAGGCGTTCGGCCAGCCCGCAAGTTACCTCATAATTGATGGTTTTCCAGCGTTTGGCTACTTCATCCACCGTGATGGCCTGCTTGCCCTGGCTGCCGATCAACACCACTTCATCGCCAACTTTTACACCCTTCACCCTGTCAAGCTGTAACATACATTGATCCATGCACACTCGCCCTACTACGTTGACGCGTTTACCGCCTACCAATACTTGTTGGTGGTTCACCCGGCGAAAACCGTCACCATAACCAATCGGGATGACACCGATGGTTTCATTCCGCGTAGTGGTATAGATCGAGCCGTAACTGATGCCTTGTCCAGGGGGAAACTTGTGTATCTGGATAATCCTGGCTTTCCAAGATAAAGCCTGTCTGAAGGTTTTATCTAGTTCCATGCTTGGGGCTGGCGCCATTCCGTAGAGAACGTCTCCTGGCCGCACCAAGTTATACCAGGATTGGGGGAAATTGAAAATTGCAGCAGAATTGGCAGCATGGACTACACCAGGTTTCAATCCTTCAGCATCGAGCTCGGCCAGAACTTCCTCAAATCGGGCGATTTGCTTTGGTGTACTGGGGTTGTCGGGTTCGTCGGCCCGGGCGAAATGCGTGAAGATGCCATCCACACTAATAGGGCTGTCTTGCAGACTCTTGAGAAAAGGTTTCACGTTCTGCGCTTCCATACCCAGGCGGCCCATGCCTGTTTCAACCTTTACATGGGCATGCAAGGTACCACCCAGCATTTTGGCGTATTCGATATATTGCTTGGTCAGGTTTTCATCAATGAGTGAAACCGTGATGTTCTGTTCGATGGCTTCCGGAATTTTGGCTGGCGGTGTGTAACCCAGGACCAGAATTTTGGCTGATATCCCTGCTCGTCGCAATGTCAGAGCCTCTTCGGTTCGAGCCACCCCCAACCAGGTAGCCCCGCCAGCGATGGCGGCCTGGGCGCAAGGCCTTGCCCCGTGCCCATAAGCGTTTGCCTTGATCACAGCCATCACTTCTGTCCCGGTTAACTGCTTGATCCGGGCGGTATTGTCGTGAATGGCATTTAAGTCAATTTCTAACCAGGTGGAATAGCTGTTTATTTCCATGCTTGTGAAAACCTGCAAGAATTATACCTTGCGGGAGATTAATGATTTTAAGGATTTAGCGGAACTAATTTGCCGATGACTACGTAACGCGTGTCTTCTGTTGCGTAATCGCAGGTGAACAAAGAAACGATTCTGTCTTCTTCAGAAAGGACAACCTCGCTCTGGAAATTACTTAATCGTCTGGCTTCGCTAATGTATTGTTCCCTGGCTTCCTGAGTGTCAAAATTGAAGTCAATTTGGCCGATTTTCTGCGGTGTCGTCATATAAGCCGCAAATACATCCACCCGGTAAATCTGCTCCGCGGTAAGCACGTAAATGGTATTGTGGTCAGGAAAATAGTTGGGATCTTTGTAGCGTTCGAGGTCATTGAACATCGAACCATCTTTCGTATTGTGGCCATAAATGAGCGTGTGTCCATCGCTGAAATCGCGTCGGTTGCGATAGTCCATAAAAATAGAACCCAGCTTATTCACCTCGTTGCTCACCAGTCGGGTGAGATAGTAAGCGTTGTCTCTTCCTTGCACAAATGGATAGCTGATTTGAGTATTCTCACTGAAAATCCAACCAATGGCATCCGGGTTGATACTTGTTAGGCGATCAAAGTTAATATTCAGCAATTTTCGTATACGCTGGTAATCCAATTGGTCAGCAGAGGGCGTTTCAGCCGGCTCGCTGCTTGAAAGGCTCGCGGAATGACCAGTTTGAGAATTTAGCTCCGGTACCGCCTGCGTTTGAATAGTCATCCGAGAATCCACTTGATCAGTTCCCGAATTATTCACATTCATGATGACGGTATTGGCTATCTCAGCATAAGCATCCACCCCATGCCGATAGACCTGGTATTCCCTGTAGAACAAAAACCCACTGACCATCGCAATCAGCAGAAAAATAAAACTAATTCCGCGCAGAATCAGAGTTTTGGTTAAGGAATCGTTTGGGCTTTGATGACTCGAAGGTTTGTTGGTCATGTCCATCCGGGGCTAACAAAAGGATTGATTTGTACCTATCCTCCCGCTATTCTATCGCACAAATCCAGGCAATTTTTCAAACCCCCTCGCTTGCCCTGCCTTCAAGCCTTGTGATAAACTCGAAGCGTTAAATGAAAATATGCTTAAAAAGCTTTTTGCGAGGTAACCGATGACCAATGTAAAGACTGCCTATTTGGATGCACTAAAAGACAGAATCCTTGTCTTTGACGGTGCTATGGGCACTTCGCTTCAATCAATGAAACTCGGTCCTGCAGAATTCGGCAGCCCGGATTTGGTCGGCTGCAATGACGTGCTGGTACTCAACTACCCAAGCGCGGTCGAGGAAGTGCATCGGTCCTTCATGCAAGCAGGAGCCGACGTGCTAGAGACGGATACCTTCCGTGCCAACCGCCTAACGCTGGCTGATTATCATCTTCAAGACCGCACAATCGAGCTCAATCGGGCTGCAGCCAGGTTGGCCCGCCGCGTGGCTGATGAATTTTCTATGCCTGATCGCCCGCGTTTCGTGGCTGGCTCCATCGGCCCTTCAGGCAAATTGATCTCAACAGATGACCCTCAAATGTCCAATATCAGTTTTGATGAACTGGCTGAGATTTTTCGCGAACAAGCCCGCGGGCTCATACAGGGTGGTGTGGATCTTCTGCTTATAGAAACTTCCCAGGATATTCTTGAAGTCAAAGCTGTCATCGAGGGTATTCACCGGGCCTTCAAGGATGAAGACACGATCCTCCCCATCCAAGCACAGGTCACTCTTGACCTGACTGGCAAAATGCTGCTCGGCACGGATATCAGTGCGGCACATTCAATTTTGGAGGGCATCGGCGTCAGCGTCATCGGCATGAATTGTTCCACTGGCCCTGATCAGATGCGACCTTCCGTGGAATACCTGTCAGAACACTCCAATTTGCCCATCTCCTGCATCCCAAATGCTGGTCTTCCCATGAACGTCAACGGCGAAGCGGTTTATCCAATGGAAGCAGGACCCTTCTCGGATGTATTGGCAGATTACGTCAAAACTTACGGTGTACGGGTGGTCGGTGGATGCTGCGGCACCAAGCCGGAACATATTCAAGCCCTGGTCACAAAAATTCAGGGGCTTCAGCCCAATCGGCGCCAGGTTGAGCCGATTCCGTCGCTGGCTTCATCCACTCAGGCAGTTGCTATTGAGCAAATCCCGGTGCCTTTCATCATTGGTGAACGTTTGAACGCCCAGGGTTCACGAAACTTCAAAAAGATACTAATGGCTGAGGATTACGAAGCCATGGTTCAGTTGGCACGTGACCAAGTAGATACAGGAGCTCATGGCCTGGATATCAGCGTAGCCCTAACTGAACGCTCGGATGAAAAAGAAATGATGACGCGCCTGGTCAAACGCCTGACGCTCGAAGTACCTGTTCCACTCATCATAGATTCCACTGAACCGGATGTAATCGAAGCCGCCCTGCAGATTATCCCGGGCCGTTCGATGATCAATTCAACCCATTTTGAATCAGGCGAAGCCAAAAGCCGCCGGATCTTCAAGATGGCAAAGGAATTTTCAGCAGCTGTCTTATGCCTGACCATCGATGAAAAAGGCATGGCTAAGACTGCCGAACGCAAGCTTGAAATTGCCCAAAGGCTGCACAATATGGCCGTGAATGAGTTCGGTTTGCGCCCAGAGGACCTGGTTTTTGACGATCTTACCTTTACCCTTGCCACTGGCGAGGCCGAATATGCGGATTCAGCCGTTGAAACCCTGAAAGGGCTCACGCTAATCAAGCAATCTTTGCCAGGTGTGCACACCTCACTGGGTGTCAGCAACGTTTCTTTTGGCCTTTCACCGGCAGCACGCAAAGTTGTCAATAGCATCTTCCTTTACCACTGCACGCAGGCCGGCCTTGATATGGCTATCGTTAATGCTGCCCAGATAAAACCCTATGCTGAAATCCCCCAAGACCAGCGGGATCTGGTTGAAGCTTTGGTTTTTAATAAGAATGATCATGCCCTTGCAGATTTAATTGCATATTTTGATGAACATAATGTTCAGGATGACGGTGCGGATGCCAAAGCCGATCCGTTTGAAGGTCTTGGTCCCGATGAACGCCTAAAGAAACGCGTCCTCACCCGTCACAAACAAGGTGTCGAGACTGATATCGACGAACTGCTGGCACTTGATCCGCAAAAGACTGTAGGTGAAAAGGCTGTTGGCATTCTCAATAATGTCTTGCTGCCTGCTATGAAAGAAGTGGGGGATCGCTTCGGTGCCGGAGAGCTGATTTTGCCTTTCGTCCTTCAGAGTGCGGAAGTCATGAAAAAATCCGTCGGTTATCTGGAAAACTTTCTGGATAAAGCCAGCGGCACATTCAAAGGCAAACTTGTGCTGGCTACCGTGTATGGTGATGTGCATGACATCGGCAAAAACCTTGTAAAAACCATCCTCAGCAATAACGGATACGAGGTGGTTGACCTTGGCAAACAAGTGCCGGCTGAGGAGATTATTAAGACTGCCGTGGAGCAAAATGCGGATGCGATTGGCCTTTCAGCATTGCTGGTTTCAACCAGCAAACAGATGCCTTTCATCGTCAATGAACTGCAGCGCCGCAAGCTCAAGATCCCCGTTCTGATTGGTGGGGCGGCCATTAACCCGCGCTTCGGATGGCGTATCCTCCAAACCGAGGATGGCGAGTTCTATGCCCCTGGCGTGTTTTACTGTAAGGATGCTTTTGAAGGCCTTTCCGTTATGGATAAGCTTAGCCGTCCTGAATCGCGGGCTGCTTTGATTGCCGACACCCGCAGAAAAGCGGACCATGAACTGGGTGTAGCAGCTCAGGCGGATAAGCGTCCGAGCACTAGCAGAAAGAGCAGCGTTAAACCAGCTGAATTCATTCCAGAAGTCAAAACCTGGGGTCCCCGGGTTGTTAAAGATATCCCGCTGCAGGCAGTCTCACCGCATCTGAACCTCAATGAGCTTTATCGCCTCTCCTGGGGTGCCAAGAACACTCACGGACAGGCTTGGGTAGACCTTCAGAAGGAATTTGACCTCCGTCGTGACCGTATGCTAGCCCAGGCTCAAAAAGAAGGTTGGTTAAAACCCCAGGCAGTCTATGGTTACTGGCCTGTGCTCGCGGACGGGGAAGAACTCATTATCTTTGACCCCGAATCGATTGTCAACTCAAGCCCAAGAGAGCTAACCCGGCTCTCATTGCCCCGTCAGGCAAGCGGTGAAGGGCTTTCCCTGGCGGATTACTTCCTGGAGCTCGGTTCGGATCATTTTGATGTGCTTCCTTTGCAGGTGGTTACCGTGTCTGATGTTGCAGGCAAACGCATCGCCGAGCTTGAAGCCATAAATGACTATTCTGAATCGTACTTCACGCACGGCCTGGCTGTTCAGATGGCCGAAGCCACCGCAGATTACCTCCATAACCATATTCGCAGGGAGCTTGGCCTGCAGCCGACCCAGGGTTTGCGATATTCCTGGGGGTATCCTTCCATCCCTGATCTACCCGACCATGCCAAGGTCTTCGAGCTGCTTCCAGCTACGGAAGCCCTTGGGATGACCCTTACCAGCGCTTTCCAGTTGGTACCGGAACAATCAACAGCCGCTATGATCCTGCACCATCCTGAAGCCCGTTACTTTAACGTCGGCATTAGCCGGGTAGACCAATTATTGAGCTGAAGGAACTATTTAGACTTCATGAGCGTCACTCTATAGAGCCTGCAAAACCAGGCCTGTTAAGCGTGTAAAATTATCTTCGAGGTGCAATATGAAAAAGATTTCTTCGCTTCTCCTGCTTGCCATGGTTTTTGTGCTCGCTATTTCTGCCTGCGTACCTGTGCCAGCGGTTTCAAACGACAGCATCCAGACCCAGGCTGTCATGACCCTGACGGCAATGGCCAGCCTGGAGTCTACCGAAACCGCCACACCACAGCCCACTGAAACCCAACCGACTTCCACCGCCGAGCTGACCAAAGAAGTTACCGCGATTGGTCCAGATAACTTCCCCGAAGATGTCAACCCGCTTACGGGTGAAAAGGTGGATGACCCCGCTCTTCTCAATCGGCGTCCGGTGTTAATCAAAGTCTCTAACTTTCCCGCTTCTGGACGACCGCATGCTGGGCTTTCTTCAGCGGATATCGTCTTCGCTTATGCCATGCCTGGCTCGATGAGCCGTTACATTGGTCTTTACTATGGTAAGGATGCCAAGCAAATCGGTCCAGTGCGTTCCACCCGTCTCATCGACCCGGAGATCGTTCAGCTTTACCAAGGGGTGCTGGGTACCAGCGGTGGGGATGCAGTCAACGTACTCCCCAAGCTTTACAACCTGCTTGGAAACCGCTACGTTTTCCAAGGGCTCTGCCCAGGTATTTGTGACGATGGCCACGGTTGGGTCACAACTGTATTCGGTGATTCGGCAGCCATCACACAGTTTAGAGTAGCTAACGGCGAAGTACCTCAAAGATATGATTTGACCGGTACCCTCTTTGACAAGGTAGCCCCTTCTGGCGGTACCGATACTCCCAAAATCAGTTTCAATTTCAGCTCGGCCGACAAAAGCGACTGGACTTACGATGTTGCAACTGGAAAATACCTGCGATGGATTGATAATGCACCCAATTACGAAGAAATGATCCCTCTTGTGGATCGTCTCACTGAAAAGCAGTTGGCCTTCTCCAACGTAATTATCATTGAAGCCAACTACGGCTGGTATGACAACAATCTCTTCACCACTGATATGCTTGGCAATATAGCAGGGCAAAAAGCCAAATTCCTACGTGATGGCAAACTCTACGAAGGCACCTGGAGGGTCACGGATCCTAACAAACCCATCCAGTTCTTTGACAGCCAGGGAAATCTCTTCCCACTTAAACCTGGTAACACCTGGATCAACATCACGGGCATTAACACCGAATACACTACTGACAATGAGGTTCCGGTTATCAATTTCAGAGAGCCAGGTTTGTAAGCCTTAGTATGCGGACTCTGGTCCTTTCTGACATCCACGCAAATCTGACTGCGCTTGAAGCTGTCATCCAGGACGCGGCCAGATTTGACCGCGTCTTTTGTCTGGGTGATGTGGTTGGCTACGGCCCCGACCCTAATGAGTGCATCAGCCTTTTACAGACCCTGCCTCAACTAGATGTCATTATGGGTAATCACGATGCCGCCCTGTGTGGAATCATTGATATCAACAGGTTCAATTATGAAGCTCAACGAGCCCTGAATATACAGGCTTCTATGCTCTCCGCAGCCAGCCGAGATTGGTTGGAACTACTGGATATTGAGAAAGACATTTCCGAAATTCACATGGCGCACGGCAGCCCCCGGGAACCCATATGGGAATACCTCACCAGCAATTATCTTGCCCTTGCGAACTTTCCAGCCTTTAGTTCTCAAATTTGCCTGGTCGGACATACACATGTTCCCAGCATTTTTGAACTCAACAATGCACACAAGGTGCGCCTCTTGCTTCCTAAACAGGGCGATTTGTGGCGTTCCTCAAAGCGATTCATTCTAAACCCGGGTTCAGTTGGCCAGCCTCGTGACGGCAACCCCAGGGCTTCTTATGTCCTATTTGATGATGAGGAGCAAACCTGGCAGTTTCGCCGGGTCGCGTATGACATACCTGCTGTACAGAATCGCATGCGCGCGCTCGGCCTGCCTTCCAAACATGTTGAACGCCTTGAAAGAGGTGCTTGAGGTCAAGGAACTATTTGCAACGGACATTCGTTAACATTCTGTAAGTAGTTATCAACCAGAATAGGAGAGAAATGAAGAAGAAATTGTTTCTAGTTTTTATTGGCCTGATCCTAACACTCAATGCATGTGCGGCAAAGTCACAAAGCCCCGAACTGGTAGCGCCGATGCCAGCTGACCGCGCATCTTCCGTGAATTACGGAAAAGGTGTAGAAGCCCCAGCAGCAGCATCTTTCGCCCCTCAGGAATCGGCTTCCAACCAGGCAGCAAGCGTCGAGCGTATGGTCATCCGTACCGCTTCCATGAGAGTTTCCGTAGCCGATCCTGCCCAATCCATGCAAGCCGTTCAGGCATTAGCCAATACACTCGGTGGATATGTTGTCAGCTCTGAGGTTGGCAACACCAGCGACAGTGCCGGGGTAATCTACACTACCAGCTCCATCACCATCCGCGTTCCTGCTGAAAAGCTTGATGAAGCCATGGCCAAAATTCGAAGCATGGCCGCTGATGCTAAAACCGGGGTTATCTCCGAAAGTGTATCGGGTCAGGATGTTACGTCTGAATATGTCGATTCCGAATCTCGGCTGAATAACCTGAAGGCTGCTGAAAAACAATTGCAGGAATTGCTTGATAAAGCCACTGACCTGCAGTACACGGTAGAAATCTTTAGAGAGCTGACCGAAATCCGCGGCCAGATTGAAGTGCTGCAGGGGCAGATGAAATATCTCAAAGAATCTTCCCAGCTCTCAGCCATTTCGGTTTGGTTTATAGCTGAAGCTTCCCTCAAGCCGATTGAAATTGGCGGCTGGAAGCCCGAAGGTGCCGCTCGCGAAGCCCTGCAAGCGCTTATCAATGCTGCCCAGGGTTTGGGAACCTTCCTGATCTGGTTCGCCATCGCCTGGCTGCCCTTCCTCATCCCCTTGGGTTTAATAGCTTACTTTATCATCAAGGCAATCAACAAGGCCAGAGCAAAACGGTTGGCTGAGAAACAAAAGGCTTACTACTACCCCCAGCCGGTGCAAGCTTACCCAAGCAACCAGCCATCTACACCGCAGGAACCGGAACAAAAGTAAGATGTAAGCAACCTCACAAAAGACCACCTGGCGGTGGTCTTTTTAATGATTTTTCAATGAGAGTCTGAATTGGGCGTCCCCTTCAATTTTTGCCCTGAAATAATAGACGTTTTCTGCTGCAGCCGTGCTCCAGGCGATTTCATTCTCATCCTGAAGGATTAGCTTTGGAGGTCTGGGCAGCCAAAGGAATATTTCACCCTGGGCGAGCCTGCCGAGTTCAACTTTAAATGTCAGCTGATTGCCTGTCTCCTGCCAGCTCCTGACCTCAAAACCCTGGCTGAAATGAAAATCACTTCCCAGATAGAGGCATCCGCCATTCAGTTCATGGAGAGTCAACAATTTCACGCCGTGCCTGGGTACTGCCTGAAGCGTTAAGTCTCCTTGCCACCTATAAACCTCGCCGCTCCAGAACTCCCGGGCGATCCAGGTTTTTCCGGTTGGAAAGCCCCAATCTGTCGGCCGGAATAACATGTCCTTTGCTCTGTCTTCCCAATTAAAGATGGCTACAACCGGCCAGGCACCGGCCGCGGTGCGCAATTCCTGTTTGAGCATAAAGGGTTCTTTGCGCTCAAAGCGATCCAACACCTGGGGCTGGCTGGGGATCACCGGTAAAAGTGCCCGGATAATCGCCTTTCGCTCCTCGCTGAGCGTTGAGATGCGGTCCGAAACTAAAATTGCTCCGCCAGTCATGCCGATAGTGCTTGCCAGACTGTGAATCTCATCTAAATTGAGATTTGAATCTTCACGCACCAACAAGCAATCCGGATCATTCCCCCACCAGAATCCATCCAGTTCCGACCTGGAAATCATGTTCCGGATGGCATTACGAGCGCTGGGCATGTTCCTTTCATTTTTGAAAAAGCGCTGGTGACCGAAGTAGGAAGGCTCCCAATCCGGGCTCACATCCGCGCTGATGCGCATGTAGTCCATCAAACCAATGGCGGGTCCCAGGGGGCATCCGCAGCCCAGAAGCTGGGTATCATTACCAGCAGCCAGGCGAATTCGCTCCAGTCCCTGTCTTAAAACCTGGGCTCGGGTGAAAGTTGGGTTTTGGTAGCGCCCTTTCAAAGCCGCGGCATATAAAAAGTCCAGTTTCAGGTATTTAAATCCCCAATCTTGCACAGAGGTGCGGATGACTTCTTCGGTGAAAGCCATGGCTTCTGTATTTGTAAGGTCCAAAGCCTTTCCCAGTCGGTTCCAGACAAAGCCCGAATTCGCGGGCTTCCCCCACTTATCTCGCAGCAGCCAATCCGGATGCTGTTTGACCAGTCCAGAATTAGCTTCAACAATATAAGGTGCCAGCCAGAGCCCGGGGATGAAACCTTTGACTTCGATTGCCTGCGCCAGCGGTTTGACCCCATTTGGAAAGCGTTTTGAAAACGCCAGCCATTCCCCCGCACTTTTTTCGAAGCCGTCATCAATCTGTACCAGCTTGAGGGGAATAGATTCCCGCGCATGGTCAATTTCTTCAAGGTTCTCAAGGATGTCATCATTCGTCACATTCTGGAAGTAGTAATACCAGGAACACCAACCCACTGGTGCTGCTCCTCTCGAGCGCACTTCATTTTCGCGTGAAACGGTTTGCAGATAAAGCTTAAACGGTAGTTTAGACCGTAAATTGGTGAAACTAAAACTGGCCCAGTCCGTTTGGAAATGATTACCAGGGTCGAGCCGTAAGCCGTCGCTGTTGGCCCAGATGGCCAGTTCAGAATGCCTGCCAATGTGGGTTTCAATCGATCCAAAACTTTCTTTTTGGGCCAAATACCCAGCTACCAGGCCGTCTTGGGTGGTCAGGTTTCCAAGGCAGGCGAACATATCAGCAGAAAAGTGGTTGGGCGTATGCGTGATTGGCGTACCCGGGTTAACAATCATCGGGTTGGCGATCGCCCCCATCCGTGACCGATCCTGTCTATCTCCCAATCGGAAGCAAGCCGTGGGCGACCAGGACTGCCAGCCATTCGAGTAAAAAACCGGTTCCATTTCTTCCGAACCCAACTTCAACTTTCCGTATTGAATAATGCCAGCAAAAATGCGTTCAGGCCAGATGGCTTGCTGTCCCTTGTTGACCAACTTTTCGCGAACTAAAAGTATGGCCTGGTCCACCATCAGTCCAAGCTCGATAACAAAATCGACCTGATGCAAATTATCGTGGTAGCTCAATTCAAAACCCTCAAATTGAGACTTACCAGGTCCCGCATGGCGCAGTGGGTTTACTGCCTTTAGCTCAAGAAACTCCGCAAAAATCGGCCTTCCCTGGTCAAGCTGGTATGCGAGCCAGGCTTCTTCAATCGTTATCTTGGGGTTTTCAACTGAGCACAGACTATAAGTGCCTCGTTCAGGAACAATTTCAAGCCTTAGTCCCTTGTGTTCCAGGCTGAGCATCAGCCCTCCCAGATACTGAGCACTTGGTCAAACGGAATTGGACCGCCTCTCAGCAGTCGGATATCACCTTCCAGGCATTGCACAATAGTGGAACCATTTCCACCCTGGATTACCCCACCATCCAGTATCAAGTCCACCCGTCCATTCAGTTGCTCCATAACCCCTTCCAGGTTACGAGGATTTGCCTGGCCAGAAATGTTGGCACTGGTCACAGCCAGCGGTCCAATTTTCTGGAGCAGCGCAATTGTGAAAGGGTGGTCTGGCATGCGAACCGCTACGCTCGAATACGGAGTCAGTTCTTTAGGTAAATCGCTCTGTTTTTCAAGCACCAGGGTTAATGCGCCAGGCCAGAAAGCATGCGCGATTCGTAATACTCGGGGGTCAATCAAACGCACTACTTTTCGAAGCTGTTCCATGCCACCAATAAGAAGCGGTATGGCCTTTACGGCTGGACGTTCCTTGGCAAGGTAAATTTTTTGGAGTGCGTGGCTATTACGTGGGTCGCAGGCAATACCGTATAATGTATCCGTTGGGATAACGATGATGCCGCCATTCTGGATTGTTTTTTTAGCCGTCCTGATGGCATTCTTTTCGTCGATTGAAATTACAGTCGTTCCGGGCATCACAACTATACCTCTTCAATGCGCAGTAATCTATCCAGGCCTGCTAAATCCTGGAGGATAGTTATGTCGGCCTGAGGATAATACTTCTTTGCCAATTTCTCAAGTTCCGAAGCCTTATCCGTTTGAAATTCATAGAGTAATAACGCAGGCCTCTTAAGATGAAATTTACTTTCGCGTAGGCTGCGTTCGATTAATTGCAGGCCTGACTCGCCGCCGTCCAATGCCAATTTGGGTTCATACGGAAGACTATTAACATCCGAGAGTTCCGCGCTGGGAATGTAGGGCAAATTGGCGCAAACCAGGTTGTACGTTCCGCGCACATCCGCGAACAAATCGGACTGTACGAAGCGGATGCTGTCGTCACATTGCTGGACAACAGCATTTTCCATCGCCACCATCAGGCTCTTCATACTGATATCCACCGCGCACATCTGCAGGTTGGGGCAATTCTTCACCAAACTCACGACCACGCAGCCGCTGCCCGTCCCCAGATCGATGCCCTGCCTGGCATCGGGGTGATTTTTCAACCAACAAAGTGCTTCTTCAACCAGCAACTCAGTCTCAGGCCGCGGAATTAGCACATCCTTATTAACTTTGAAATCCAATCCAAAAAAAGCTTGCTTCCCCGTCAAGTAGGGTAAAGGCTCACCTTTTACCAGCTGGGCGGTCAAATTCGAAAGCTCTAGTATCTGACGCTGTGAGAGGTAGAGGTCTGGATGTGCCAACACCCAAGTTTTGGATTCATTCAGAATATGGGCAAGTAATACTAGGGCATGATCATGCGGCCGTTCCACTTCACGGGAAAGCCTGAGGGTCTGCTCCCTCAGCATCGATGCAGAGCGGCAACTATCCATTAGCTTCGAAATTGGCAAGCCGTTCTGCTTCGTCCGCCAATTGCAGTTCGGTGATGAAGGTATCCAGATCGTAGCCAGCCATGACTCCATTTAGGTTGTAAGAAGATACATTAATGCGATGGTCTGTGACCCTGGACTGTGGGTAGTTGTAAGTGCGGATTTTTTCGGAACGTTCGCCAGTGCCGATCTGTGACTTGCGCGATGCAGCCACTGCGTCCTGTCGTTTTTGGACCTCAAGATCGTAAAGTCGGGCCCTCAGCACGCCCATCGCGCGCATTTTGTTCTGCAGTTGCGAGCGCTCATCCTGGCAGGCAACCACGATGCCTGTCGGCAAATGGGTGATGCGCACAGCAGTCTGGTTTTTCTGAACATTTTGGCCGCCAGCTCCAGCCGAGCGGAACACATCAATATTCAAATCTGACTCGGGGATCTTGATTTCCACTTCCTCAACCTCAGCCAGGACGGCTACCGTCACTGTCGAAGTATGGATTCGGCCTTGTGCTTCCGTTTCGGGTACACGCTGCACACGGTGCACTCCGGATTCAAATTTGAATCGTGAGTATGCGCCCTTACCCTTGACTGAAAAGGTTACTTCCTTGTAACCCCCCAGCCCGGTTTCACTCCCAGAAAGGATTTCGGTCTTGTAATTGTGTTGGTCGGCGTAATGCAGGTACATCCGAAGCAAGTCTGAGACGAATAACGAGGCTTCGTCGCCGCCGGTACCAGCTCGAATTTCGATGATGACGTTGCGATCATCCCGGGGATCCTTGGGTACCAACAAAGTCTTGATTTTCTTCTCAAGTTCATCTTTATGGGCTTGGAGTTCCGGCAATTCAGCCTTAGCCATTTCTCTCA
>WOYI010711110.1_pt1 | contig 18419 bp, 18 predicted proteins | sample 6423411 | NCBI WGS metagenome assembly WOYI01 (sample SAMN13441803, study PRJNA592873) | oil field metagenome | biome: oil field; feature: oil-well bore; material: oil-contaminated soil; isolation source: oil-contaminated soil from oil-well borehole | place: Germany: Wietze | collected 2016-10-18 ...
GCATTGACAATGGGAAGGGTCATATCGGGGGTTCCCATCTGTGCGTAGACTGCCCCATCGACAGTACGGATCATGGAATGGACGACCGACTGGGGGTGGATGACCACCTCTATCTTTTCTGCTGGAAGACCGAACAGATAGGAAGCTTCGATGACCTCGAGAGCCTTATTTGCCAAGGTGGCGCTGTCTACAGAGATTTTCTTGCCCATTTTCCAAGTTGGGTGGGCGAGGGCCTGCTCCACGGTAATATGGGCAAATTGGTCTGCAGGGAGAGTCCTGAAAGGACCTCCACTGCCGGTAAGGATTAGGGATTCAATTTGTTGGGGAGGGTGGCCTTGTACCAGTTCGGCAAGAGCGCTATGTTCACTGTCGACAGCAATGATCTTGCTTTGGTGTGCTTTTGCAACATCAAAAAGATAAGAGCCTCCACATACTATGCTCTCCTTATTGGCCAAGGCGATATCAAAGCCCTGTTGTAGGGAGAGCAACGAAGCCTCAAGCCCAGAAAAGCCCGCGATGCCATTGAGCACAATATCTGCTTCGAGGGATGATAGCATCTCAGAGAGACTGCTAAATACAAAAAGGCCAGAATAATTTGAGGGTTTGCTACCGGTCAGGCAAATTGAAGGGCAACAGAGCTCCTTTGCAAGAGAGACCAGCGCCTTTTCATTGCTATGGGCCGATAGTCCCACCACAGAGACATCCATCTTCTTGTCACGGATTGCCTCGATGGCAGTGGTCCCGATGCTGCCGGTACAGCCCAGGATGACGACCCTTTTTTTCATAGCCTAGAACAGCTTAAGCAACAGCCAGTACACAGGTGCGCTGGCTAGCATGGAGTCAATGGAATCCAACAGCCCCCCTCTTCCGGGGATGATGTGTCCACTGTCTTTTACGTTTGCTGCACGTTTGTATGCGCTTTCTATGAGGTCGCCTATGTTTGCACTGATGCTGGTCAAAAAACCAAGCAACAGTGCCTGCGGAATACTTACCATCTCTCCTACCCCTGGGTAGAAGAGGCAAAAGGCAACTGCAAGAGCGACTGTACTCAGTATTCCCCCGACAAAGCCTGCAACGCTCTTGTTGGGGCTGACGAGCATGATACCCCTGTTGTTCTTTCCGAAGGACATGCCAAACAGAAAGGCGAATACATCATTGCCAAAGACAAGCAGGAAAAAAAGCAAGAGAAAAGTTGAAGCATGGTTCAGGGCGGTCAGACGTATGATGAAGGTTAGCAGAAGTCCCGGGTAGATGAGCAACAAGCTTGCTCCGCCTATGCGTGAAAATGTCTTTGCATAAGCATCCTTGGGCCCAAAGGTGAGTTCAGTTGTGTATATTGCCAAGGCCATGACAACTAAGGTCAGCTCAAGCAAGGGTAACTGGGGGAAAATGGTTAATTCCAGCCATTGGGAAAAAGGTAGCAGAGCAGCCATCCACGAAGGGAAGTGTATGCGAGCACCCTCAGCCTTGAAGTAGAGCTCCTTGAGCTCGGCAGTGGCAAGGGCCGTGGTCAGCATAGCGACCACGGTAAGGACAAGAAACCCATAGTACGGCAAAAAGAAGATGATTAAGAAAAGAGCTGGTACTGTAATGACTGTAGTTAGTATCCTTTGGCCCAGTGAACTCATTCTACCCCCCCAAACTTACGAACCCTCTGTGAGTAATCCTTGCAGATAGACTGGACATCTTCTGCCTTCCAGTCTGGCCAGAGCTTTTCATAAAATCCAAGTTCGGCATAGGCACTGTCCCACAACAGGAAGTTACTCAAGCGCCTTTCGTTTGCGCTACGTACTATCATATCGACAGGGGGTACATGGGGCAAGTCCAAATGTGAACGAATATCAGTCTCAGTCAGATTCTTTTGGAGGCCTTCAGTAAGACAGCGGTTGACTGCCCTGCAGATCTCATTCTGCCCGCCATAGTTAATGGCAAGGTTGCATGTGATGCTGGTGTTGTCCTCAGTTGCCTTGACTGTAGCTTCTATGACCTCTTGTACATCCTTAGGAAGACCGTCTAGATCCCCACAGACAAGGATTCGTATACCATAGTTATTATAGAAGCTGAGCTCTCCATGGAGCTTGGTAACCAAGATATGCATGAGGTAGGAAACCTCCTGTTCGCTTCGTTTCCAGTTTTCCGTGGAGAACACATAAAAGGTAACAAACCCGATGCCAAGCACCGTGGCTTCCCTGATAACTCTCTTGAATGCCTTGAGGCCCTCAAGATGGCCTGCAGACCGGGGAAGGGCACGTTTCTGTGCCCATCTCCCATTCCCATCCATAATGATGCCAAGGTGCGTGGGTACAACGGGTGTAGCTTCCATCTAGATCTCCATGATCTCCTTCTCTTTCGCATCGGAGAGTGTTCCCACCTCTATGCTGAAGGAGTCTGTCAGTTTTTGGATTTCCACCTCTGCATCCTTTTGTTGGTCTTCACTGATATCACCGGACTTTTGCATCTTTTTCAGCTCATCCATAGCTTCACGACGTACATTTCGGATAGCGACCTTAGTCTGCTCGGCAGTAGACTTTGCAGTCTTTACCAAGTTCCTTCTTCTCTCCTCATTCAAAGGGGGAAAGTTGAGGCGAATCAGTTTTCCGTCATTGTTTGGGGGGAGACCGAGGTCGCTCTTCAGAATCGCCTTCTCGATGGAGGAGAGTACACTCTTGTCCCACGGCTGGATGACAATCATTCTGGCTTCAGGGACACTGATGGTTGCAACTTGGTTGATAGGAGTCTCGTTACCGTAGTATTCGACACGAATCTTATCTAAGAGGGAAACGGAAGCACGTCCGGTTCTCAATGAGGAAAAGTCCTTCTCAAGACTTTCAAGACTTTTTTGCATTTTGCTTTCGCAAGTTTCTAATACCTGTAGCATACAAATCTCCAATGGGACAACCGCTCACAGCTGTGAGCGGTTGGAATGAATCGATGAACGTTAGGCTTCGCAGGAAGCAGAACCTGCAAGGATATAGGCGAAGTTTGAGATTTCAATTTTTCCACCGACAGCCTTGCTGACTTCCTTAGCTTTCTGTTCCACAGAGACAGAGTCATCCTTGACGAATTTCTGCTGGAGGAAACAAATTTCTGCAAGGTGCTTGCTGAGCTTGCCTTTGACGATCCCCTCAACAACCTTTGCCGGCTTGTCTAGCAGTGCTGCCTGGGCGGTAAAGATTTCAGTCTGATCTGCAACATAGGCAGGGTCGACCGAAGAGGTGGTGAAGTAGGAAGGAGTGAAAGCAGCGACGTGTAGGGCACAGTCGTTTGCAAATTCCTTGACCACCTCATCATTGGCGAGAGATGCATTATCAGTCTTGAATGTTACAACAACACCGAGGGATCCTTCGCCATGGACGTAGCTAGAGGCAAATTCATTCTCACCAAGGGGGATGACAATGACTTGTTTGAGGGCCATGTTCTCCTTGATGAGAGTGATCAGGGCATTGACCATGCCATTCAGCTCATCGTTGATCTCAGTGTAGCCTTTTTCGACTATCACTGTGCAAATATTCTCCCCAAGTTCAGCAAACTGAGCATTACCGGCAACAAAGTCGGTCTCACAGGAAATATGGACGATGACAGCCTTGTCATCGGTCACTCTCACAAAGACGCGACCGTTGTTGGTCGCCCTATCCTGTCTCTTGGCGATGGCGGCTAGACCCATCTCCTTGAGGAACTTGTTGGCAGCATCGAAATCGCCATCGGATTTCATCAGCGCCTTCTTACAATCCATCATGCCTGCGCCAGTGGCGTCACGCAATTTTTTTACATCTTCAGCTGTTATAGCCATGCTTTGCTCCTTAATCCTCGTAGAGGGTCTCTTCGTCGACGGTGATTGCACTCTTGTCGTCAGCGACCTCTTCCTCTACAACGGTCTCGACAACCTTAACTTTCTCCTCTTCAAACTTGGAGAATTCAGCACCCTCTTCAGTGGAGAAGACAACTTCTTCCTCAACTTCCTCTACCGCTACCTCTTCGACAGTCTCTTCTTCATTTCCGAGAGTCTCGATGATCTGGATGCCGGCTTCGTTGTCAGCATCTATTACTGCATTGGCAATGATCTCGACAAAGAGGCTGATGGCGCGGATAGCGTCATCGTTCCCAGGAATGGGGTAGGTGATGTCGGTGGGGTCACAGTTTGTGTCTACGACTGCAATTACCGGGATACCAAGGCGCTTGGCCTCTGTGACAGCAATTGCTTCCTTCTTGGTGTCAATGATGAAGATTGCTCCGGGGAGGTCCTTCATGTCCTTGATGCCACCGAGGTTCTTCTCAAGTTTGATCTTCTGCTTGGTGAGTAAGGAGACCTCTTTCTTGGTGAGGGATTCAAAGGTGCCATCATTTTCCATCTTCTCAATTTTCTTGAGGGTGGAGATGGATTTCTTGATGGTAGAGAAGTTGGTCAGCATACCGCCGAGCCAACGGTTGTTGATATAGGGCATTCCACAACGCTTAGCCTCGGCTTCAATAGCTTGCTGAGCCTGCTTCTTGGTGCCGACAAACAGAACTGTCTTACCCTGTTTAACAATGGCACGCACTGCATCATATGCTTCGACGATACAAGCAGAAGTTTTCTGCAAGTCAATGATATGGATTCCATTTCTCTGGCTGAAAATAAAACGAGCCATCTTTGGATTCCATCTTTTGGTCTGATGACCGAAATGCACGCCTGATTCTAGCAGGCTTTTCATGGTTACTACGGACATAATCCTCCTGTCTGACGACACAGCTGTACTACGTACAAGAACTCGTGCGTCACCCTTCATCTGTTACACACCCTCGCAAGGGCGGATATTCTGCACCATCACTAACGGGCACAGTCGGATGACAGTATTTCAGAAATCTGTAAAAGTGGCAAGCCTATAACCGTTGCAATATCACCTTCTACACGCTGGATGAGCTCTTTCCCCTTCTCCTGGATCCTGTAGGAGCCGGCAGCACCCTTCCATTCGCCAAGGTCGAGATACTCCTCAATGGCCTTTTCATCCAAAGGCTTGAAGAAGACATGAGCCTCATCAAAGCCATCATACATAGTGTTGTTGAACCACATTGCCCACCCGGAGTGCACAACCTGACCCTTGTCACTGAACATGCGTAGGTGTGTCTTGGCCTCCTCACGGTTATCAGGCTTGCCGATGAGCAAGTTGTCACAGGAGACTAGGGTATCGCATGCGATGACAACACCCTCATACTCTCTGTGCACCCTCATATATTCCCCTAGCTTGCGTTTTGCCAATAGGTGGACAGCCTTAGCAGGATCAGTTTCCTGGTGACTCTCGTCACAATGGGTAGGTTCTGTTGTTACCTGGATACCCAGGTCTTCCAATAGTTTTTTACGTGCCGCTGACTGGGAAGCCAATACCACGCTCGTAAAGAATTCATTCAGGCTAGCCAAGTGAAGCCTCCAGGCTCTCTGCCTCTTCGTTGAGATGGAGCCAGGACTCCTCACTCGCTTCCAGTTCATTCTCAAGTTCAGTCTTTTGCCCGACCAGGGCCCTTATCTTAGCAGCATCGCTGTAATTCTCTTCCAAGGCCATGCTGTGATCAAGGGCGCTGAGTTTTGCTTCCAGCCTCTCGTGCTTCTTGAGAAGCTCCTCACTTTGCCGTCTCAAGGTGGCCAGACGGTTTTTCTGCCGGTTCGCTTCCTTATAGGAAAGGACCGAAGCCGGAAGGTCATCACCATTGTGTCCCCTGTTCCTGTTCTGGTTCTCTACCTCCACCTTTTCCTTCTCTTCGAGCTTGTAGGAGAAGTAGGAGTAGTCGCCATCAAAGAATTCTGGGGGGTCCGTATCGGTAAGGTAGAGGATCCTAGTTGCTATATGCTCGATGAAGTGCGCATCATGGCTGACAAAGACCATGGTCCCGTCATAGTGCTCAAGGGCCTTGAGCAACATTTGCTTCGCATTGATGTCCAGATGGTTGGTCGGTTCGTCCAAGATGAGCAGGTTCACCGGATGCAGCAGGATCTTCAGGAGCGCAAGGCGGCTTCGCTCCCCCCCGCTGAGTACACAGACACTCTTGAAAACATCGTCACCGCTGAAGAGAAAGGAGCCGAGATAGGTACGCAGTTTCGGTATGTCAGCGGTTGCGGCTACGCTACTGACCTCCTCAAGGACTGTCAGACTTGGGTCGAGTGTCTTTTCTGTGTCCTGGGCAAAATAGCCTATGCTGACTCCGCTGCCTTGGCGTATTGTTCCCTCATAGCTTGAGTCTTCCCCACAAAGCATTCTCAGCAGAGTACTTTTGCCCGAGCCGTTCTTGCCGGTCACTGCAAGCCTTTCTCCGCGGTTGACCTGAAAGGAGAAGTCATCAAACACTACCTGATTGTCATATTGCTTCTTCAGGTTCTCTACCATGAGGACATCAGTTCCGCTATGGGGGGCTGGTGGGAAGGTGAAGGAGAGCTGTTTCAGATGGGAAGGGACTTGCACTATCTCCATCTTCTCTATCTGCTTGATCCTGCTCTGTACCTGCTTGCTCTTAGTGGCCTTGTAGCGAAACTTATCGATGAACTGCCCTGTCTTCTCCAGCTTTTCCTGCTGCTGCCTGTATGCAGATTCAAGCTGTGCAATCTCAAGCTCCCTCTGCTCGAGATACTTGCTGTAGTTTCCGCTGTAGTGGGTGAGCTTGCCACTGAAGAGTTCGAAGACCTCGTTGACACTATCATCCAGGAAAGCCTGGTCATGGGAAACGATCATGATACCACCTGGGTAAACCTTCAGATAGTTCTTCAGCCAGTACCTGGCTTCAATATCGAGATAGTTGGTCGGCTCATCGAGCAACATGATCGTCGGTTGTTCAACCAACACCTTGGCAAGGGCTATACGCATCTGCCACCCTCCGGAAAACTCCAGGCACTGGCGGTCGAAGTCAGATGCTAAGAAGCCCAACCCTGAGAGTACCTGCTCGATCTTCTCCTTGCGAGAAAAGTACCCCTCTTCCAGTAATCCGTCTTGGATCTCAGAAAGGCGCACCAGAAGGGGATAGGTGTTCCCCTCCTCGGAAGAGAGGGCAAGCTCCTGTTCCAGATGGGTTTTTTCAGCAAGCATCTTATCAAAGCGTTGGTAGCCGCGCTCCACTTCTGAGTATACGCTTCCCTCTTCAAAGAGGATGTCACTTTGGGGAAGGTAGGAGATTCGAAGGTCCCGGGTCTTGCTCAGATTCATGCTGTCCGCAGCCATCTGGCCACTGAGAACCTTAAGCAACGTGGATTTGCCGCTTCCGTTTCCTCCGGCCAGTGCGCTACGGCTTTTTTCTGTCAGGATAAACGACACATCGTCAAGAATATCCCTGTCTGCAAATGCAAGGTGCATGCTTTGAACCTGCAACGTTGCCACTATACTGCCCCTTTATGTAGACGGGTGTTGAAAAGCCCGTTATTTGACGTTATGATTACCTTAACACAAGCATGTGTTCAAGGACAATCCACCCAACTCCAGGAGGTTTACAGTGCTATGCCTTACCCTTACCGGCTCTACCCTTGAGGAGAACCGGAACCTGGTGGAACAAAACAGAGCGTGGATTTCCCTCGCCGAACTCCGTCTTGACCATCTCAATGCGGATGAACAGAAGATTGCCTCGTCCTTTCCCTCAACGGTGAAATTGCCCATAATCCTGACATTCCGTCGCAAAAGTGATGGGGGTGCGTGCACTCTCAGTGAAAAGGAGCGGCTGCAGATTCTCTATGAGACAGCAAAAGGCGACTTTGCCTATGTTGACATCGAAGAGGATGTGAAGAAGAGCGACCTCAAGTTCAAGGACCCTTTGTTTGAACAGAAAGTCGACCTTGAGCGATCGCTCAGAGATCGTGGTGTCAGGATCATCAGGTCATTGCACGATTTCACCTGTGTCCCTGCTGACATCTACGGTAGGATTTCCAGGCTTGCCTCCAAAGGCGACATACCCAAGGTGGCTGTCACCCCCAAGAGCATGATAGACATCATCTCTCTTTTTAGGGTGCAATCAGAGCTCTCTGCAATTCAGGATAAGATAATTATCGGGATGGGGGAATTCGGCATCTGTACACGCCTGCTCTACAAGAAGTGTGGCTCGATGCTCACCTTTTGCTCCGATACTGAAACAACTTTAGGTCATCTCTCTGCAAGGGTGATGAGTGAGCTCTACCGCGCTGACAAGGTGGATGAGAAGACCCACGTGTTCGGTATCATAGGCAACCCTGTCTATCATACAGCCTCGCCCAAGATTCATAACCCGGGATTTGAGGCAATACACTATAATGCGATCTATGTGCCATTCCTTGTTGATTCTGTACGTGCCTTCTTCAAACTTGCAGAGATGCTGCAGATTCACGGTTTCTCGGTGACTGTACCCCACAAGAGAAATGTACAACCCTATCTTGGCAGGATAACGCGTGAAGTAAAGCAGATAGGGGCATGCAATACTGTGACCAGGATTCAGAACATGTGGAAAGGTACCAATACCGACTACTATGGATTTCTTGCTCCCATTGCACAGGAAATTTCCCATGAACTCATACACACAGCACTTGTCATAGGAGCCGGTGGTGCAAGCAGGGCAGTGGTCTGGGCTTTGCACAATCATGGCGTCAAGGTGACAATCCTGAACCGGAGTCTGGAAAAGGCCCGTCATCTGGCGGATGAGACCATGAGCAACTACGATACCTTGGAAAATTGCAACCTATACAGCAATTGTGTAGACTTGGTCGTACAGACAACCAGTGTGGGGATGGAGCCCTCCCCCGATGAGGATCCTGTCCCTAGCTTTGTCTTCACCGGATCTGAAATCGTCTATGAGTTGGTATACCAGCCAAAGGAGACCCCCTTCTTCAAGAGGGCCACACAAGCTGGATGCCGCGTCATAGCAGGGTCTGAGATGTTACTGGAGCAGGGCAAGCTTCAGTTTGAGGCGTTCAGCGGATACCACTACCCTCACTGGATACAGCCGGATATCTAAACAAGGTGGTAGCGAAGCTGCCTCACCAGGAATATCTTGCTTACCGGGATGATCTTCACCTCCATGTCAGGCATCACTGCGGCTTTAAGCAGTGCTTCCTTCTGTGCTGTATAGGCGACTTCCAGGGCTTGGACGATCAGTTCTTGCTCTGGGAGCATAAGCTGAAGGGCTATGTTATGCTTGCCAACGGCGTTTCGGCAAAGCCCGACCTTCCCCTGATAGTCGAACCCACCGGCTTCGATAACCCCATTTACAACTTGGGCAACGATTTGATCCTCTACAAGGATCATCTTCGCCTTGAAACGCTGTTCTAGGTCAGAGCGTTCAGCCTTGGTAAGCTTCATCGTCTCAATCGCCAGATGCAGGGTTTGGTCAAGCATTGCAGGTTCTCTGTCTAGCATGCAGGGTATATCTATTGGCTCCGGTGGAAGCTTGCTCACCTGTACGAGCTTTTCAAAAAAAGGATTGTCGGCCTCTGCAGTTACTTCCAGGCGTTCTCCTGTCCGTTTGGCAGGAACCAGAACACCACTTTGTACCAGGATGTTGCGCCATGTCATCTCGGTCGACCGTTTCATAAGGAAAGTGTTCTCATTGATGATAGCCACAATGTGGTCTTGCATGCTCTCAAGCTGGGTGAGCAACCTTGTGACCCGATCTTCTGTGACCAGTACGATCCCATCATAGATGGTTATCTGCTGATAGCGCTCATATGTGATGGCAAGCATTTTCAGCAGGGATGCGCTCATCAGGGGGTAGCTGTTGTTTTCCAGATAGGTATGGATCACCGTCCACGTGAGGTTGCTGTCCAGGCCTCGGGTGAAGCTCTGAGGGGTGACCTGGTAACTGGTCTGCCGGTCTAGGACGGTCAGTTCTGAGAAACGATAGAGGATGTCTGACCCTGGGCAGCTACCGCTATAGCTTATGGTGTTGTCCGAATCGATGACCAGTGTCGATCTGAGCGCATCCTCTTCTATGTGGTTAGCATGCCATAGATCATTCAGGCTGAGCACACCTAAGGTACTCAGAGTGTCAAGCAAGGATGAGTCGTAGGTAAGGCCGGTCTTTAGGGAGAGGAGCCTGAGCAAAAGTGTAAGTGATGCTGTATCGCATGATCCGACCTTATCCAACAAGGCCATGAGTTCGTTTGAAAAAAGCAATGCCTGCATTCGTTCTTTTTCCAAGGGGTAGGGTTCTGCAATGAGCAGGCACAGCAACTGGCGGTCACTGAGGGCGAGCAATTGTTGGGCTTTTTCGAAGTTGACCGATACCCGCTTCTCGGCTGTTATGACGCATTGCCTGCCCAAGGTCTCCCCTAGGAGGGAAAAGAGCAACTTCAGCTGTTCAGGGCTGTAGGAAGGGAAGAGGGAGCTATACTCGTCCTTATAGGCGAGCCTCTGTTCCCTGTCCAACACGTTCAGGTAGGCACGGACAAACTCCGTTGAGCAGTATGCCCCATTTTGGAGTACATCTGGCCCTTCTCCCAGTAGAGGCTTGAGGGAGCATAGGAGGCGTATCCTCTCCTCAAACAGAGGGTTGAAGATCAAGGAGCCACCGTCATTGAGCAAGATCATGCGTTCCTGCAGGTTGGAGACCCTGCGCACCAGTTTGCCATAACTCCATTTGCCTTCAAGAAGGCTGATGATATTCTCCCCTGTAAGTGGTCCCCCAATGTGTACCAAACTCAGTATGATCTGGTCCATCTCGTCTATGAGGGAGAGGATTTTTCCCTCTATCTCAGGTTGGGAGAAAAAATTGCACAATTTTGTTGTCAGCTCAGGCTTATGGAACGGGGTTTTGATCAAGCCTAGGTAGTTACGGGCAAGATAGAAATAATTCTCTTCTGAATATCTGTTTAGTAATGTCTTGAAAGCTTCTTTTGCGTGTTTGGTCAATGGGGCCATACCTCAATTTCATAGGAGTATCCCTGCTCAGCAAGGAACTTCTGTCGGTTTGCGGCAAACTCCTCTTCGTTGGAGTAGCGTGTAACAATGGAATAGAAAAAGCTAGCCCGGTCTTTGGGACGGAGTATCCTGCCCAACCTTTGTGCCTCCTCACTGCGGGACCCAAAGGTTCCCGAGACCTGGATGGCTACTGAGGCATCAGGTAGGTCAATGGCGAAGTTTGCCACCTTGCTTACCACCAGAATGTTAATCTCTCCTTCCTTGAAGAGGCGGTAGAGCTCTTCACGCTTGGTGTTCGGAGTGCTGCCGGTGATGATGGGCAGGTCGAATAAGGACGCAATGATCTCAAGTTGGGAAATGTACTGCCCGATGATGAGTATGAAGTCATCGGGATGGCGTGCTACCAGGGCCTTGACCACATCAAGCTTCAATGGGTTCTCACTTGCCATGCGGAACTTCTCGCGCTTGTTTCCCACTGCATAGGGTATTTCCATTTCGGTAGGAAGATCGACACGAATCTCATGGCAGAAGGCTTCTGCAATGAAGCCCTGCTGCTGCAGCTCGTTCCAGGGGATATCAAAGCGTTTGGGTCCGACAAGGGAGAACACCTCATCCTCACGACCGTCCTCACGAACGAGGGTGGCTGTCAGACCGACGCGGTAGACTGCCTGCAGTTCTGCGGTGACCTTGAAAACCGGAGCGGGCAACATGTGCACCTCATCGTAGATGATCAGGCCCCATTCACCCTTGGTCAAAAGTTCCAGGTGAGGAAACGGACCTTCCTTGTCAGGGCGGTAGGTGAGAACCTGGTAGGTACATACTGTCACTTCCTTAGGATTCTTGCTCTCACCGGTGTATTCACCAATCTGTTCGCGCTTCAGGTTTGTCTTGTCAAGGATTTCGTCGCGCCATTGGTGGACTGCCGCTATGTTGGTGGTCACGATGAGGGTCTTGGTCTGCAGAAGGGACATGATCTGCATCCCCACCACAGTTTTCCCTGATCCGCAGGGAAGGACGATGGTCCCATATCCGCATCCCGGCCCGAGGTCGCCAAGCAAAGCCTGGGCTGCCAGTCTCTGGTATGCCCTGACACCAAATTTATACCCTCCCTGGGTCTTCTCCCTCAAGGCCATGGGCACGCTGATGCCCTTTTCCAAGGGGATGCGGTCATCGACAGGGTAGCCGAGCTTGATGAGCTGTAGCTTGATTTCCCCACGGTGATATTTCTCTATAAGGAAGGATTGCTCGTCATTGGGTACCAGCATCTTTGCAATATTCTTGCGGGCAGCCATCTCTGCCTTGATCCTTGCACTCTCGATAGTGAGCATGTAGTACATGGGGTCTTCGCTTGCACTTAAGACCACCTTGCCAAAGCGAGAGGTTATGTCGTTGACATAGAAGAGCACACTCTCACTGACAGGAAAGCGCGACCAGAACTGGATACGCTCAGTAATGAACTCACTGTTCACCCCGCTCGATGCGGCGTTCCACAAGGAGATGGCGCTCAAGGAGTAGGTATGCACATGCTCCGGGCTCTTTATCAGTTCGCAGAATTTCACCAAATCAGAGCGACACGCTTCGCTATCCTGGTGGTGCACATCAAGGAGCATGGTCCTGTCACTTTGGACTATAAGGGGTTTGTCTCTCATCGTTGCCTTCCAAAGGCGGTATACCAGAGATCCAGCAGTGTGATGGCCACCATAGCCTCGACCACCACCACAGCCCTAGGACAGATACAGGGATCATGCCGTCCCTCTATGACCAGATCTGTAGTGGAATTTTGCTTGTCCACTGTCTTTTGGCTCTGGCCTATTGAAGCGGTAGGTCTCACTGCTGCCTGCAGGATGACCTCCTGGCCACTTGAAATGCCTCCGAGGATACCCCCGCTGTGATTGGAGAGAAAGCCTTCACTCGTTCTCTGGTCGTTGAATGCACTGCCTCGCATGGTAGCGCAGGCGAAGCCGTCACCGAATTGGATACCTTTTATCGCACCGATGCTCATCACCGCATGGGAGAGCAGGGCTTGCAGCTTGCCGAACACTGGTTCGCCAAGTCCTGCCTGAAGGCCGGTAATGTGGCACTCGATGACGCCACCGATGCTGTCCTTCTCCGAACGTACTTTCTCAATGAGGGCGGCCATGGCATGTGAAGCCTCCCTGTCAGGGCACGTGAGGGCATTGTCAGTTTCATTCCAGTTCCGTTTTTTGGCAACGACCTCTCCGACCTGCACAGTCCCTGCAAAGATTGCTATGCCCTGTTGGGCAAGTATCTGCTTTGCCACAGCACCTGCCGCGACCCGGGCGCTGGTCTCCCTTCCTGAGGACCTGCCTCCACCGCGAATATCACGCACCCCGAACTTCTTGAAGAAGGTCCAGTCTGCATGACCTGGGCGGAAAAGGTCCTTGAGGTTCGAGTAGTCGTATGATTTTTGGTTGGTGTTGTACAAGACCATGGCAAGGGGAGTGCCTGTGGTAAGACCTTCATACATGCCTGAGAGGATGACCAACTCATCCTGTTCGTTTCTCTCAGTTCCTAGGGGATTTGCCCCAGGCCTACGCCGTCTCATCTCGGCCTGTATTGAGTCGAGGTCCAGCCTGAAGCCTGACTCAAGACCATCGATGATGACCCCAAGCCCTTCTCCGTGTGATTCCCCGAATGTGGTGACGGTAAAAGCCGATCCAAAACTATTGTGACCCATATGGCAACTCCTCAGTAAGTCTGGAAAATAGATATTCAGCGCTATCGCTGATATCGGTATAATCGGATAATTCTATCACAATATCAGATAACTTTCCATAGAGAGCATCCCGACACATATAGAGCTCTGAAAACGATCCTTCAATGTTGAGGGGGTCAAGAAAGGGAGGGACACCTCCTGTGAGGATGCGTTTGAGCAGGACCTTTTCATCTAACCTGAGATAGATTACCTTCCCCTCTGCCTTGATCAGGGTTTTGAGTCGCTCGTTGTCGCATGCTCCCCCTCCCAGGCTGATAATGGTATTATCAGGCTTGGTTGCAAGAAAAGCTTCCAGAGAGGCGGCTTCCTGTGCCATGAAGGCCTCTTTGCCCTCGCTGCTGTACAACTGGCGAATGGAAGTCAGTTCGGGACGGTCCTTGAGGATGAGCTCATCGTTGTCGATGCAACGATACCCTGCCTTAAGTGCGACCAGTCTGCCCAGAGTGGTCTTGCCACTGTGCTTTATCCCACAGAAAAAAAGTATAGCCACCGTCAGGACCTGTCGAACAAATCGGTCCACTCACCGCTGTAGGCTTGCAAGACAGGCTTTCTGGCAGGTGCATTGCCATAATAGGTACGCTGTCTGTTTTGTTTTCGTTCTAGCGTGATGCGTTCAGCCTTCTTCTGGTAGCGTGCTTCATAGAGGTTCTTGCGAACCTGCTCAATGTTGTGGTTTACCTTGACAGTTTTCTTCAGGGCAAAGTGGAAGGTCACTATCATGGCATACCAGAATAGGGCGAGCAGCAGTGGCTGGAAATCCATATAGGTATAGGCCTTGACCCTGGCGGTCTCTAGGGAAGCGATCGTATAGAGGTTGATGGCGTTGGGCCAGAGTAGGAAGAGGGTAACTATGAGGGGTATCACCCAATATGTGCCTTGTCGGGAAAAGAGAAATCTGAGGCAGGCTGCAAATGCCAAAAAATTCAAAAGTAGACAAACAAGGGGTAGTCCATACGTTTCGATCATGATGCCTCCGCTTTCAAAGTGTGTTATCCTATGATACCATAGCTACACTATTTGGGGAATAACTATGGGAAAGGCAAAGGACCTAGATCTGGAACAGTTGCAACAGCGCAAGAACAGGCGAAAGGGCGATGTGCGTGGCGCCTATTACCGCGACACCACAGCGATAATCCACTCGTCTCCTTTCAGGCGGCTCAAGCATAAGACGCAGGTCTTCTTTGCCCCGAGCAATGACCATATCTGTACCCGTATGGAGCACTGTCTTCATGTCGCTTCCATTGCCTCCACCATTTGCCGCGGACTCGACCTTGATACCGAGCTGGCCTGGGCCATCGGCATGGGCCATGACCTAGGACATACCCCATTCGGGCACACAGGGGAGAAAATCATTTCCAATCTCATGCAGAAAGAGGGTTTTCCTCCCTTCGAACATGAATTGAACAGCTTGCGTGTCGTGGACTTCCTCGCCGAGCATGGCAAGGGCCTGAATCTGACGTATGCTGTCAGGGACGGCATAGCATGCCATAACGGCGAGGCCCTGGTGCAATCGATACAGCCCACCTTCGAGATAAAGCACCTTGATGACCTGCAATCACGAAAGGGTCTCATCCCAACAACCCGCGAAGCGGCGGTGGTGCGCTTCAGTGACTCCATCGCCTATATCGGGCGAGACTTTGAGGACGCCACCAGGCTGAACATCATCAAGGCAGGGCAGTTGCCTCCCCTGGTTGCACAGCGCCTAGGCAAAACGAACGCCCAGATGATAGACACCCTGGTAAATGATGTCATCGAGCATTCAAACGATAAGGACGGCATATGTTTCAGTGAAGGCTGTTTTGAGGCCATAGAGGCGATGATAGCCTTCAACTATGCCAACATCTACAAGAGTCCGTTACTGGAGGGGTATGAGCGGTACTTTACCCGCCTGATTACCCTGATCGTCGATTATCTGAAGATGCTCAGAGAAACCTGTGGATTTGAAGAGGCTCTGTATGCCTCAGAGAAGAATATGCTTGCAATGGGTTTCTTCCACCATCTGCAGGATATGCAGGAGAGCTATCTCACCCATGATGGATCCCTCGACCGTCTCATCTATGATTATGTTGCCGGGATGAGCGACAATTTCGCCCTTGATTGTGCGAACGAAATACTTAAGCCCGAACATCTCAACGATTCGATCGAGCTCTCGCTTACTGGCAAGTGGTTTGATGCCAGGTGACTACTGCAGTTCCTTGCCCAGCTGCTGTATCTCAGCTATGAACTGACCTAGGTCATCGAAGGCCTTGTACACGGCTGCGAAGCGGACATAGGCTACCAGGTTAACCTCCTTGAGTTGCTTGAGTGTCTCGTCCCCGATATCAGATGAGGTTATCTCGCGCTTGCTTCCCACCTTGAGCATTATGGCATCCTCAATGTTGTGCAGCAGTGTCTCCACCCTGTTTTCACTAATGTCCAGCTTGTCTGTGCAGGTACGTATGCCCCGGCCTATCTTATGCAGGTCAAAGCGTTCGCGTCTGCCGTCCCGCTTGATTACGATCAGAGGCTTGTCCTCTATATGCTCGTAGCTGGTAAATCGGTAACCGCAGGTATTGCACTCCCTTCTTCTTCGTATGGCTGTTCCGCTGGCATTCTGGCGGGATTCCAAGACCTTGTCATTCATCTCTTCACAATGGGGACACCGCATGACGTTCCTCCTGTGAACAGTATAGCTATAAAATGGGTGGTTTTCAATATCTAGTGGTATTTCAGTTTTATCCACTGAAATTACGAGAGAGATGAACACTAGGCACTGTCAAGAACATGAATACTAGTAATTTTTATGACAACGATTAGTGTATTTTATTGCACAGATTCGCACGATGTTGTTGTAATTATCTGTGAATTGTATCTATAATAACATAAGTCAAGGAGTCAACAATGGCAGAGTCTGTAAGCAATTGCGTCAAACGAATCGTGGACAAGTCTCCCTTCATACATGAGATGCTGATCAATGGCATCCTTTCCTTCAGCAATTACGCCCAGGCAATCCACTCTGAGGTGGAGAAAGCCTATGGCAAGGAAGTGAAGAGCTCGGCGATTGTCATGGCCTTGAGACGCTATGGGGAAGAGCTGAAGATGCGTACCATGAAGGAAGAGCATAGCAGTGTCGAATACGGCATCGTGATGAAGACCAACATCTTCGACCTGAACCTGGTCAGGCGGGACAGTTTCATCAGCAAGCTTGGCTCCCTCTATGGCCAGGTTTCCACTGAAAAGGGTGATTTTTTGAACATCACCATAGGAAGCCATGAGGTCTCCCTTGCAGTCAGTGAGAAGTATCGGAATCTGGTTACTGATCTCGCCAAGGAAGAGGAGGTCCTCAATGTGATGGAGGATCTGGTTGCCCTTTCACTCGTTTTCACAGGAGCTTTCCTGCAAACACCGGGGGTGGTCTACGAGGCGGTACGCCGTCTTGCCTGGGAGCAGATCAATGTCATAGAGATTGTCTCCACCATGAATGAGCTGACCTTCGTCATAAAGCGAGAAGACTCCATGAAGGCCTTTGATGTCCTGCAGGGGTTTCTTGGTGCAAAATAAGACGATTACCCTGATCACAGGAGCGTATAACAGCGGAAAGACCACAGCCTTGCTCGCCTACCTCAAGGAAAAAGACTATCCTGAGAACCATCTTTGTGGCTTCGTTTCACTTGCCAAGGCAGAAAAAACCTGCTATAGACTGAAGGACCTCTTTTCAGGGATTGAGCGGGTGGCACTCAGCGAGCAATACATGAGCGCAGGGCGTAAGGTGGGCAGGTTCTTTGTCGATGATGCTGTCTTTGCCTGGGCAAACGCCCAGATTGTCGAACGTCTGGGCTGTGCAAGGCTTGCCGTCTTTGATGAATTGGGAAGGTTTGAACTTGAGGGTAGGGGCTTTGACCCGTCCTTCAGAAGGGCACTTGCAACCGCAGATTTGGATATTGTGGCCACAGTGCGCCAGATCTTTCTTCAAGAGGTCATAGATTACTATGCACTGGATACGTACACCCTGAGCATACGTCAGGTGTGACTACACCCGAGGATGGACGAAGATGAATGAACTCCTATGGTTTTTGCTCTTGGTATTGGATTTTGTAGCGATTATGCTTGCCTTCAGGCTTTGGGGAAAACTGGGTCTCTACATCTGGATTCCCATCAGCATCATAGTTGCAAATATTCAGGTCACCAAGAACGTGGTGATCTTTGGCATTGAGGCCACCCTTGGCAACATTGTCTATGCTACCAGCTTTCTGGTCACAGACATTCTCAGTGAGATCTATGGAAAGAAGGAGTCGGCCAAGGCTGTCAAGTTCGGCTTCTTTGCCCTGCTTTCGATGACGATTCTCATGCAGGTGGCTCTTCTGTTCGAGCCCTCATCCTCAGATATTGCACATCCGGCACTCTCTACCATATTCGGTCTCATGCCCCGCATCGCCCTTGGGTCGTTGGTGGCGTACCTGCTTAGCAACACCCATGACATATGGGCCTTTGCCTTCTGGAAGGAAAAGAAGCCGGGCAGGGGATACCTCTGGCTCAGAAATAACTTCAGCACCTTTGTCAGTCAGCTCATTGATACGCTGGTCTTTACCTTCATCGCCTTCTGGGGAGTATACCCCACATCGATATTGGTCCAGATACTGATCAGTACCTTTGTCCTGAAGTGGGCTGTTGCTATCTTCGACACTCCCTGTATCTATCTTGCCAGGGACTGGTATGATAAGGGCAAGATCCCTACCCCCTCTATTTAGCGGGTAGTACTCTTGCCAGCTCGGTTCGACACGCTACATTTCCTGCATAGAACGAGGGGGAAAAAGGCTTTCTTTCAAGCACAAACCTGTCGTCGTAGACAAAGGTCGACCCATCGACAT
>WOYI010269221.1_pt1 | contig 18410 bp, 7 predicted proteins | sample 6423411 | NCBI WGS metagenome assembly WOYI01 (sample SAMN13441803, study PRJNA592873) | oil field metagenome | biome: oil field; feature: oil-well bore; material: oil-contaminated soil; isolation source: oil-contaminated soil from oil-well borehole | place: Germany: Wietze | collected 2016-10-18 ...
GAGACCCAGGCTGCCTCCTTCCGCCGCATGGGTTTCAGCTACGACCCCGATCGCATGGTGAAGTCGTGCGACGTGGACTACTACCGCTGGGGCCAGTGGATCTTCCTCAAGTTCTGGGAGCGCGGTCTCGTGGAGCGCAAGAAGTCCCCGGTCAACTGGTGCCCGAGCTGCAAGACCGTGCTCGCCAACGAGCAGGTCGTCGGCGACGGGGTGTGCTGGCGCTGCCACAGCGTGGTGGAGAAGCGCGACCTCGAGCAGTGGTACTTCAAGATCACCGAGTACGCCCAGGAGCTGCTCGACGATCTCGATACGCTCCCGGGCTGGCCGGAGCGCGTGAAGACGATGCAGGCCAACTGGATCGGCCGCAGCGAGGGCGCCGAGGTCGACTTCGAGCTGTGCGACGGGGGCGGCGAGCCGTGCGGGCAGACGATCACCGTCTTCACCACCCGGCCGGACACGCTCTTCGGCTGCTCGTTCTTCCTCCTGGCGCCCGAGCACCCGCTGGTGGGCGAGCTCACTGCGGGCACAGAATACTCCGACGCGGTGCAGGCGGTCGTTGCGGCCACGGCGCGCGAGACCGCCGTGGAGCGGGCGAGCGGTGAGGCCGAGAAGCTCGGCGCGTTCACCGGACGCTTTGTCGTGAACCCGGTGAACGGAGACAAGGTGCCGGTCTGGGTGAGCAACTACGTGCTGATGGAGTACGGCACCGGCGCAGTGATGGCGGTGCCCTCCGGCGACCAGCGCGACTTCGATTTCGCGCGGAAGTACCACCTGCCGATCCCGCCCGTGGTGGTGTCCGAGGACGATCCGCTGATCAACGAGTTGGCCGGCGTGCACAGCCGCGTAGCGAACGACGTGCCCTGGGCCGAGGCGTTCGACGGCTACGGAATCATGGTGCAGTCGGGCGAGTTCACCGGTATGCAGGGTGGCAAGGCCTCCGAAGGGATGAGGGCGGTCACCGAGTGGCTCGCCGGGCGCGGCCAGGGTCGCTTCAGTATCAACTTCCGCCTGCGCGACTGGCTCATCAGTCGTCAGCGGTACTGGGGCAACCCGATCCCCGCCGTGCACTGCCCCGCGTGCGGGCTGGTCCCGGTGCCCGAAGAGCAGCTGCCGGTGGTGCTTCCCATGAACGTGGACATCACGAAGGGCGAGACGCTCGCCGACCACCCCGAGTTCTACGAGACCACGTGCCCGCGGTGCGGCGGCGCCGCCCGCCGCGAGACCGACACGATGGACACCTTCACGTGCTCGAGCTGGTACTACTTCCGCTACTGCGACGCTCGCAACGGGTCCGAGGCGTTCTCACGTGATCGCGCCGACTACTGGATGCCGGTGGACCAGTACATCGGCGGTATCGAGCATGCGATCCTGCACCTGCTGTACTCGCGGTTCTTCACCAAGGTGTTCGCCGACATGGGGCTCACCGCGGCGCGTGAGCCGTTCACCAACCTGCTCACCCAGGGCATGGTGAAGAAGGACGGCGAGACGATGTCCAAGTCCAAGGGCAACGTGGTGGCGCCCGAGGATATGGTTGCCAGGTACGGCGCCGACGCGTTGCGCGCGTTCATCCTGTTCATGGCGCCACCCGACAAGGACCTGGACTGGAACCAGGACGGCCTGGAGGGCATGTACCGGTTCCTCGGCAGGCTGTGGCGGTACGTGAACGAGGCCGCCGGGGCCGGGAGTGCCGCAGTCGCGGTGGATGAAGCCGCCGGCAAGGCGCTGGTGCGTGAGCGGCATCGAGTCGTCGGCAAGGTGACGGCTGACATCGAGGCGTTCGGCTTCAACACGGCGCTCTCGGCGATGATGGAGCTGCTGAACGCTGCCGGCGACTACCGCCGTGCCGTGCCGACCGATGCCCGCGACGCCGCGCTCGAGCGCGAAGTCGCCGAGACGCTCGTGCTGCTCATCGCGCCGTTCGCTCCGCACATGGCCGAGGAGCTGTGGCGTGAGGTGCTGGGTATGGGAGGCTCCGTGCACCGACAGGTCTGGCCGACGCACGACCCGGCGCTCGCCGCGGCCGACGAGGTGGAGATCGTCGTGCAGGTCAACGGCAAGGTTCGGGCGAGGCTCATGATGCCGGCGGGCGCGGACGATGACGTTGTCCGCGAGGCGGCGCTTGCTCTGCCGAAGGTGGCCGAGCAGCTTGAGGGTCTCACGGTACGCAAGGTCGTCGTGGTGCCCGGTAGGCTCGTCAGTGTGGTCGCGACCGCGTAGGCGCGTCCCCGGAGCTGCGGATTCAGATCCGGCTGTACTCGCATTGGAGATCACGTAAGGTTCGCGGTCTAAGCTTGGTACCGGACGCCCCCTTCGTCCTCACGGATGGAGGGGGTGCTTCATGTCACCGCTTGTGTCGAATCGCGTACAGGAGTTGTTGCAGCGGGCGGGGCTCGCGCGCCTGCAACCGCGCACTCAGAGGGCGGTCATCGCGCTCACCGTCCTCGTGGTCGTGCTCGGTCTGTGGCGATTCTGGCCTGCTGCGCCGGCGCCGGAGGTCGCGTTCGACGATGCCGAGCCGACCACTGCGAGCACTGCCGAGGAGGACGAGGCCTCAGCCGATGCGGAGGCACAGGTGGTCGTCCACATCGTGGGGGCGGTGATGCGTCCGGGTGTGTACGCGCTCCCGGCGGGGAGCAGGGCGGCGGACGCCATCGATGCTGCCGGCGGGGGGCTCGGCAATGCCGCGCTGCAGAGCCTGAACCTCGCGCGCATACTCGCGGACGGCGAGCAGGTGTACGTCCCGACGATCGATGAGGCGGCAACGGGGGTCGTGTCACCTCCGGCCGTCGCGGGGGGCGCAAGCGGCGGTGCACAGGCCAGCGGGCTGGTCGACATCAACCGCGCGTCCGCGGCCGAGCTCGACGCTCTGCCCGGGGTCGGTCCGTCGACCGCGCAGAAGATCGTCGATGACCGGGAGGCCAACGGCCCGTTCTCCACGCCGGAGGACCTGATGCGGGTCCCGGGCATCGGCGCGAAGAAGTTCGATGCGCTGAAAGACCTGGTGACGTGCGGATGAGCGATGCTCCCGTGCGGCCCCCCATCCCGACGGTGGCCTGGTTCGCGGTGGCGATGTGCGCGGGGGCGATCGTGGCGGAGACGCTGGCGTGGCGGTACGGGATGGCCGCCGCCGTGGCGTTCGCGTCCGTGTGCTCGGCCAGCGCGCTGGGCGCGTGGACCGCCCGAAACGGCGCGCGACATGCCGGCATGCTCGCGGTGCTGTTGGTCGTGTGCTCGGGGGCGACCGCTGGCGCGTGTCTTTCGGCGTTGCAGTTCCGCGCCTGGGAGGAGGAGTGTGCCGTCGTCGTGGACTGCGGAGCGCGGGAGTGGACGGGTCTGGTGGAGGCCGACGCCACGGAGGGCCAATACGGGGCGGTCGTGCGCGTGCGTATCCGGGGAGGTCCGCTCGATGGCGCGCACGTGCGCATCGGGTGGCCAGAGGGGGCGGATGTGCCCGATCTCGGGCGGACGGTGCGCTTCTCGGCCATTCTGAAGCCGCTGCCCCGGGAGGAGCCGTGGGCACGTCGCGTCGCGCGCTCAGGTGTGTGCGCCACCGGGACGGCGTGGCGTGCAGACACGGGGGCATGGCGTCCCGGCCCACTCGGCTCGCTGTTCGCATGGCGCGCGGCCATGCTCGTGCGGATGCACAGGGTTCCGGGAGCCGGGGGTGATCTCGCGGAGGGGATAGTCCTCGGCGACCGGCGTCGCCTGGTCGGCACCGACACCGAGGAAGACTTCCGCATCCTCGGCCTGACGCATCTCGTGGCGGTCTCGGGTTCGCACCTTGCCGCTGCGTGCGCGGCGGTCGCTTTCATCGGGTCGATGTTGCGTGTTCCGAGGCGACCGCTCGTCGTCGCCACGGTGCTGGCCGGAGCGGCGTATGCGGTCGTGACCGGGCTGCCCTACTCGGCGATGCGCTCACTCCTCATGCTCGTGGTCGGCGGGATCGGGCAACTGGCCGGGCGGCGGGGGGACGGAGTCGCCTCGCTCGCGGGTGCTGTAGTCGCGGTTCTGGCAAGCGGGCCATGGGCGGTGTTCGACCTCGGTCTGCAGCTCTCGGCGCTCGCGGTGGGAGGGCTTCTTCTGTTCGGCGACCTCGCGTCCGCGTGGGCGACGTCGGGCCTCACCGGGTGGTGGCGTCGTATCGGCGCTGCGCTCTCACTCACCCTGGTGGCGCAGTTCACCACGGTACCGGTGGTGGCGTCGGGCTTCGGTATGGTGTCGCTACTTGCGCCGATAGCGAACCTCATCGCCGGCCCCCTCGTTTCGGTGGCGATGCTCATCGGGCTGGCGGGAGCGGTTGCCGGGGACTTTCTGCCGGTGGCCGGGAGCCTCGGTGCGCAGGCGGCGGCATCGGTTCTCGGCGTGACCGCCTGGATCGCGAGCGGCCTGGCGCAGCTTCCGGGCGCGGCGGTGGCACTGAACGGCGGATGGCTGCTCGCGGGCGTCTCCATGCTGACCGCCTCGGTTCTGTGGGCGTGGTGGCCTCTGCCTCGCGCGCCGAGGATGGGGGTGCGCTTTCTGGGTGTCGCCGCAGCGTGCTCGGTCGCGGTCGCGCTCGGCCCCACGCCGGCACGGCAGTGCACGATCACCGTGCTCGACGTGGGACAGGGCGACGCGATCCTCGTGCGCGACAGTGGGCGGACCATGCTGGTGGACACCGGCCCCGATGATCTTGCACTGCGCCGAGCGCTCGCACGCAACGGGATTCGGCGTGTCGACGTGCTGGTGTTGACGCACGCGCACGGGGATCACACCGCGGGGGCAGGGGGTCTGACGGGCGTGGTCGAGGTCGACTGGATCGGCGTGCCCGGGGTGGCGCGAGCCGGCGGACCCGGGGAGTCGACGGCCCGGGACCCGATGCCTGGCGGCGGATCGTGGGAGGGCCCGGACTGCCCGGTGCGTACCCTCGTGGTCGGTGATCGGTGGCGGCTGGGTGGCACTACGGTCGAGGTGTTGTGGCCGCCGCCCGAGGCGCCCGGGGACCTGTCCACTAACGATACGAGCGTGGTCCTCGGCCTCGGCAGGGGTGCGTTCGACATGGTCCTCACGGGCGATGCCGAGGGCCACGTGCAGCAGGAGATGCTCGCCTCCGGCACGCTGCGGGAGGTGGAGGTGCTCAAGATCCCGCATCACGGCAGCACGAACGGTCTCACCGCCGAAGGTCTTGGGGGTTGGTCGCCGAACGAGGCGATCATCAGCGTGGGCGAGGGCAACGACTTCGGGCATCCGGCACGGGAGACCCTGTCCCTGCTCGATGCCAGCGGGGCGCGCGTCTACCGGACGGACCTGAGCGGAGACATCACTGTCGCAGTGGGACGCTCGGGGTATCGGGTGGAGGCCGCACGGCATGGTAGCGTCCCCACGGTTCGTGCGAGAATGCGGGGGGTCGCGGTGGCCGTCGATGCCGAGTGCGCGCCCCGGCCGCTCACCTTTCAGGAAGGATTCTGTGGCAACCAAGACCAAAGGTGTGGACGATCTCGCCAGCGTCTACCTGATCTTCGGGAGCGAGGAGCTGCTGCTGGAGCGCGCGCTCCGCCGGCTCCGGGACCGCATCGCCGAGGTCGCGGACCTCGACTTCAACTACGAGGCGTTCGATGGCGAGACGGCTGACGTTTCGGCCGTGGTGGCGGCCGCAAACACGCTTCCGTTCGCTTCCGAGCGCCGTCTGGTGATCGTGCGGGGGGTCGACCGCATGTCTCCAGCCAGTCAGGCCGTACTAGCCGAGTACGCCAAGGATCCGGCGCCCACTGCATGTCTGGTGCTGGTGGCGACGAAGATCCGCAAGGACTCCAAGTTGTACAAGACGATCCAGGCACTCGGGGGGGTCTTCGAGTACACCGCGCCCAGGAAGAGCGAGTACCCGTCGTGGGTGATCGACCTCTTCCGCTCGAAGGGCCGCACGATCAGTGCCGACGGGGCCTCCGCACTCGTTCGCGCGGTGGGCCGCGATCTGCGCAAGCTCGAGATCGAGGCGGAGAAGATCATCGCGTTCGCGGGTGAGCGCTCGCAGCTGTCCCGCGATGATGTGACGAGCGTGGTGGCGCAGACCGCACCGGTGTCGATCTTCGACTTTCTGAACGCGGTGGGCACCCGGGAGTGCTCGGGCGCCCTCGCGTTGCTCGATGAACTCATCGCCGACGGTCAGGACATCAACGGGATCCATGCCATGACGGTCCGTCAACTCCGCACGCTCGTGAGCACGGCTGCACTGATCGACAGGGGCGCCAAGCAGGCCGAGGTGCAGCGTTCGGTGGGTATGGCCGAGTGGCAGGCCCGTGTTGCGATCGAGCAGGCGAGGCGCTTCCGCGCCGAGGAGCTATCCCTCGCACTCAGGGATGCGGCTACCCTCGAGGCGCGAATGAAGACCGGTCAGGGCGAGCCGAGGGTACTCTTCGAGGTGTGGCTCGTGGGTGTGTGCCGCCGGGAGCCGTGAGAACGCACGAAGGGCCGGGAATCCCCGGCCCTTCGTGCGCACCAGTCGCTACGGGTGTGATCAGCCTGTGATCTCGTTGACCTTCGCCATGACGCCCGACTTGCGGTTGGCGGCCTGGTTCTTGTGGATGACGCCGGCGCTTGCGGCCTTGTCGAGTGCACGGGTCGCCTGACGCGCTGCGTCCAGTGCTGCTTCCTTGTCGCCCGCGGCGACAGCAGCGTCGACCTTCTTGGTCGCCGTCTTGAGCGCTGACTTCACGGCCTTGTTGCGCATACGCGCCTTCTCGTTGGTGAGAATGCGCTTCTTCTGGCTCTTGATGTTTGCCACGGTGCCCTGTTCCTCCAGACGAATACGATGGTGCCCGTCGCAGTGGGGTGCGGACGAACCCGCAAAGGATAGCACAGGGGTGGGAGTGCGCCAACCGGCGGACCGGCCGCCGGTTTCCTCCCCGTGTCCGACGGGCGCGGGGTGTCTTCGGCAGGACAGGTGCCATGTGACCATGGGCACAATACGTTGTTCGGAACATGCCGATGATGCTAACATTAGCGCGGCTGAATCACGCCCCAGCTTGCTGAACGCGCGAAGGGATCACCGACGAAGATGCACCGGCGAATCAGCCCTGGTCTACGGGGGCCCGGGGCTCTCTATGTTGCCGTGCTCACGGTGTTGCTGTGGGTAGGCGTTGCCACGCCCGCACTGGCATACCCTCGCCCTGAGGAGCCGTTCGCTTCATTCACGTGCGACCAGTGTCACGCGACTGCGGGCGAAGATTCGCCGTGGGATGGCAGCGGGCCGCATGCGGGCTATGCCAGCACGACCAACAAGTGCGTCCTGTGTCACTCCGTGCACAACGCCCCTGCCACGTCGGTTCTGCTTCTCCGTGGACCCACCGTCAGCCAGACCTGCCTGCTGTGTCATGACGGCACGGGAAGCGGTGAGGGACCGTACCATTCGATCACCGCGTACGGTGGGAGTGTCCAGGCCGACCACGCGTACGAGTCGACCGCAATCATCCCCGGCGGATCCGAGAATCTCGATGACGTGCTCAGCTGTGCCGACTGCCACTCCGTACACGGGTCGAACACAGTGACCCCGTTCATCCGGGACAGCACGCGAGCGCAAGTACCCGCCGATTCGGGGGCGCTCATCTCCTCGGACTGTCTGCTCCGAAACAATCTTCGGGGTGACCCGGTGGGAACGTACCCCGACTACGGTGCGCAGTGGTGCGCCGCCTGTCACGATCAGCGGCACTCGCAGTCAACGGTGATCAACCACCCGGTGAACACCAGCTACACATTCGGCTACGGGGACGTCATATCCCACGTCCCGTGGACGCTGACCACGCGAGCGGCCAACTACGACCCGGTGCTGGAGCTCGCCATCAGCCTCGGACAGACCAACAGCGGCTACATCATGGGCCCGGTGCCCGAGTCGGGTGACGGTGCCATGCGGGAGATCGACCGCACGGATCCCATCTGTCAGCAATGCCATGAGGATGCGCGCGACGTGGAGGCACCGTTCGGTGCCGATGCCTACAGCCCGAATACGCCTCCCGACTTCACCAACCCGGCGTTCCTGACCTTCCCGCACCAGACCACCAACGCGACCTTGCTGGTCGAGACCGATGACGATCTCTGCTTGAACTGCCACCTGTTGAGCACACTTCCATAAGGATCCTGCCGGCTACTCGCGGGGAGTGGACGACGATGAAGGCACCATCAGGCCGACTTGTGCGGGTCGGTATCCGAGCCGTGCTGATGCTCTGCGCGGCCGTCGCTGTCGTGGCTGGTGCGTCTCGCATGTACGCGAGCAGCGCTTCTCTGCAGACCCGTGTCCGTGATGTAGCGCGCGCCAGCGTGGAGAGTCCGGCTAGCGCGACGGGTGACTCGGCCGTGACAGCGTCAACGGGGGAGCGCACCGGCTCGGCCGCAACGTCCGCGCGCACCCCGACCGAACTCGGCGGGCGCGCGACGTCCGGGGCGTCTGACCGCGTCAAGAACGGCAAGCCGAAGGACAAGACCAAGCCGCCGAAGAGCGATCCGCCGGTCGACCCGCCCGATGACCCGGTCGACCCGCCCGATGACCCGGTCGACCCGCCCGATGACCCGGTCGACCCCGATCCGCCCGCCGTCGCACCGGGGGTGCCCACACTCACTGCCTGCACCTCGGGTGACATGGCCGATGTGGTCGCGTTCGATCCCGCCGCGGAGGGCGGTCCGGTCGCCGCCTTCTCGCTCCTGCGCGCCGCCACCTCAGACGGTACGTATTCGGTTGTCGCCACCGCCGGTCCCGAGGCGCGCTCCTTCACCTACCCGGTCGCCGAGTGCGGTACCGCCTACTACGCGGTCTCCGCCGAAGGCCCCGGCGGGGCGAGCTCCCCGAGCGGGGCCGCGCAGAACGCACGCGTCTCGATCTCAGGCGAGGTCACGCCTGCGGGCCGCGTCTTGCGCGCCTCCAACGGCGAGGTCGCCCTCGCGCTCGCCCCGGGCTCGTATGCCGAGACGACGACGGTGACGGTCGAGGAACTCGCGGGCACCCCGACCGGCCCCTTCGTCGCACTCGCCGGCATCTACGACATCGAGCCCTCGGGCTCACTCGGCGCACCTGCGACCCTCTCGATCGCCTACGCGCTCGACGTCGAGCAGGCCCAGATCGTGAGCACGCTCCTGCGCGCCGCCGGGCTCATGACCTACGACACCGCCACGGCCTCCTGGGTCCGCGTGGCCGACGCGCGCCTCGAGGGGAGCTATCTCACCGGCGAGCTGTCGCACTTCAGCCCGTATACCAACGGCACCTACCAGCCGCACGGCACCTCGGGACTCGCCGTCAACTACTGCGACGATGTCTGTCACGACCTTCAGTCGCCCACCAACGCCGACATCCGCCTCGATGCCCGCGACGCCCAGGTCTGCTACTTCTGTCACGGCAACGAGCCGCACACGGCGAGCGCTGCAGGTGTCCCCGGTGGCAGGAACATCGAGGCCGAGTTCTTCGACGTGCTCGGCCAGACGCCGCTGCCGGCCACGCGCACCACCCACCCGGTGGGGCAGGGCCTCTACTGCACGAGCTGCCACGATCCGCACAAGAACCCGTACGCCGCCGGCAACGAGGACCTGCTCCGCGCCTTCGACGCCGTGAGCGGTGCTGCGGTCACGGGCGGCGACGCGTTCTGCTGGACGTGCCACGGCATCGCCCGCAACCGCCGGGTGGCCGCCAACATCCTGCTGTTCAAGCCTAGCTACGACTACTTCACCGCCACGGGCGGGGACCGCAAGACGGGCTACGCCACGAGCGCCCATGCCGGCGTGATGCAGAACGGCTCCGTGACCTGCACGAACTGCCATGGTCCGCATGGTGGATCCGAGGAGTCGCTACTCCCGGCGCGGCAGTTCTCGGCGTGTACCGGCGCGACGGGTAACGCGTGCCACAGCGATCCTGCGAACGCTGTCGGCGGCAGCAACATCAAGGCTCAGCTCACCGCCGGCGGCACCAACGACCTCACGCACCACGACGTCGATCCCGCGGCGCAGGCCCGCACCGGCGCGCGGATCGAGTGCACGAGCTGCCACAACGTGCACCGGGACAGCGTTACTGCGGCATACTCGGATCCCGATGACCTTAGGCTCAACGTGGACAACGGACTGTCCGATTTCACTGACGCATCAGGGTTTGTCTATGCGCTCGTCGGCGCAAAGCACGACGGCGTCGCTCCTGTAGTCTCACAGGTCACGTTGGACGCCAACTCCGGTGTGCCTGTTGTCGCATGGTCGACCGACGAGCCGGCGACCTCATGGGTGGACTTGGGTACGACGGACAGCTATGGGTCCGGGTCGTTCGGCGGCGATCCTCTGACGACCGCACACTCCGTGGCCATTGGCTCGCTCTCCGCGGGCCCGTACCATCTCAGGATTCGTTCAGCGGATGCGCTTGCGAACGAGGCTCAGACCGCCGATTTCGAGTACGAATCTCCGAACGCATTCGGGGATCCGACGCTTGTGCCGATGACCGATAGGATCAACTCGCAAACAGTGACGTTCCAGTGGAGCGCGATACCCCCGGCGGATGGTCACGCGGTCCAGTACTACGTCGAGCTCTACCGAGGCGCAGGAACAGTTCCGTGGAAGACCTCCTCGTGGCAGACCGGGACGTCGTGGGCTGCATACGTCACGTCGGGCAGTTCCTATACGTGGCGGGTTTGCGTGCGCGATTCGGGTCATTTCTGGGTCATGTCACCGTGGTCTGGGTTTGATGACTTCGGTGTGACCACCTCATGTCCGATCCTGTACACGTGGAACGGGACACAGTACGAGTTCATCACAGACGTCATGGGTTTCGGGACACTGGGCATCAGGCAGGGTGACTCATATCGGTGGCCACCTCCGGTGGAGGAGACGCGGGTCGACGGTTCATCGATCGCCGAGGCGGATGGGCAGTATCACATCTCTCTCAAGGATGAGAAGGACGAGGTCGAGTACATCGACCACGTGATTCTGAGTGCGGTAGACCACCCAGCTGGAACTGACGTGTATCTCAATGACTACACCCGGTCCGGCACGACGAAGACCACTCCGACATTCGACCGGTACACGGTTCGCGATCCGCGTCCGGTCGAGCAGGCTCTCTACACGAGAACAGCGCTCTACACCGGCCCGGCGGTGACGAATCTGGACATCACATCCGAAGTGGCAAGTGTAGACGCCGTACACGCTCCCTCCGGATTCTTCGATGACAACCAGTACACGTTCGACCTCGGCGATCTAGCCGGTGCACCATCGATCAAGCTGCTAGTGAATGGATGGACGGAGTACGCGACTGCAACCGAGAGGGCGCAGTGGGAGGAATCCGGTGCTCCTCGGGCCAGCCGCGTCTTCGAGGTGCAGGATGCCGAGGGCAATTGGGTGGTAGTGGACCCGGCGCTGCCCTTCATTCCGGGCTACACGAAGACGGTCATCTACGATCTTACCGGGAAGTTCCCGGAGGGAGTGACTCGCCACAAGGTGCGGATGCGCGGGTTCTACCGTACGTGGATTGATTGGGTGGCGGTCGACACAAGTGCTGCTGAACCGATCACGGTGACCGAGCTCGAACTAACCTCGGCACAGCTTGGCTTCACTGGGGCAGCTGCATACGACGATGAACCGCTACCCGAGTTTGACTATGAGTCCGTGGCCACATCCGATATCCCAACGCACCTCGGTGCCTTCACCAGGTATGGGGATGTTGAGCCGCTCGTGGGATCATCTGATGACATGTTCGTGGTGATGGACACAGGGGATGAGCTCAAGCTGACGTTCGGCGCTGTCCCGGTGCCCGAGGGGATGGAACGAACCTATGTGATTCACACGGATGGCTACTTCCAGGAGTTGACCGGCCGGGTGGATCCGATGCCCTTCCATGCAATGACAAACTGGCCCTACGGACCCGATGAGGTGTACCCAGAGGACGAGATGCACCAGGCGTACCTGACGGAGTGGAACACGAGGATTCACGATGGCACATACCGCACTTCTGACGCAGCCGCGGGTGGGCTCGCGGCTCTGATGGGCGCCTATTCTGAGATCGTGGGTCACGCACCTCTCGGTGTGCCGGACGCGTTGACAGTCATCGCACCGACATCCACGGCCGGCCCACCCGCGGAAACGGAGTTCTCGGTCGACACTGATCGTGTCACCCTTCAGCTCGAGGGTGTCGGGGGTGCGGTCACCAGGATTCCTGCCAGCGATGGCTGGGAGAGTTCGGGTCCCTTGCCGACGATCGCCGCTCCGGGGTCTGTCGTTGATGCCGCAGCGTTGTCGGCGGCTTCGACTCTGGATGCCACGTACTGGCGGACGGATCTCGCGTCGAGCGATGGTGACTGGAACTGGCAGGTGGTGCGGTTTCCCGTTTCCGGCATTGCGGCTGTGCGCGCCTCGGTGGAATGGACCGGGCATGGTGAGCCGACGCCGGGATACCCTGTGCGCGTCACGCTATATGACTTCTCGGATTCCGCCTGGATGGAGGGAGTCGAGGCCGAGGTGCCGACGGATAGGTCAGTCTTGACACCACTGCCGGTTGGGAACACCGTCTTCTGTTTGCGGTGTCACGACGGAGCCGCTCCGCCAGGTGTAGTGGCTCCTTCATCGCTGATCGACGTGGGTGCTGCTTGGGGGAGTGACTATCACGGTGATGGTGACAGCGCGGGCGCAAACCTTAGGTACCCCTTTGTACTGGGCAACCAGGCAATCACGTGCGGTGTGTGCCACGACTCTCATGGTAACGGCAACCTATACCACATCGCGACGACGGTGAACGGGACGGCTGACATCTCCGTGACCTCATCGTCGCAGTTCGACAACCTATGTGTTGCTTGTCACGCCGGAACGGTTGCCGAGTGGCATAGCGCCTGTTACGGGTGTCATTCGCTCGGCGGCGCGCATGGCAGTCCGTGGATCGATTCTCCCGCAGTCCCAACAGAGGCGGGATTCCCCAACGCCGACAGCAACTGCCAGTTGTGTCACAACCACGGGAGCAGGTCTTTCGTGAACAGTGACGCTGGGGTGGGCGTAAGCGATCTCGAGCGCGCGATGGCTGATCCAAGCTACGGCGACCACTATGGCTGTCATTCCTGTCACAGCTGGACGAGGACCTTCTGATTGCCGTTGTGCCAGGCGCGCCAACCGGCGGGCCGGCCGCCGGTTTCCTCCCCGTGTCCGACGGGTGCCGATGATGCTAACATTAGCGCGGCTGAATCACGCCCCAGCTTGCTGAACGCGCGAAGGGATCACCGACGAAGATGCACCGGCGAATCAGCCCTGGTCTACGGGGGCCCGGGGCTCTCTATGTTGCCGTGCTCACGGTGTTGCTGTGGGTAGGCGTTGCCACGCCCGCACTGGCATACCCTCGCCCTGAGGAGCCGTTCGCTTCATTCACGTGCGACCAGTGTCACGCGACTGCGGGCGAAGATTCGCCGTGGGATGGCAGCGGGCCGCATGCGGGCTATGCCAGCACGACCAACAAGTGCGTCCTGTGTCACTCCGTGCACAACGCCCCTGCCACGTCGGTTCTGCTTCTCCGTGGACCCACCGTCAGCCAGACCTGCCTGCTGTGTCATGACGGCACGGGAAGCGGTGAGGGACCGTACCATTCGATCACCGCGTACGGTGGGAGTGTCCAGGCCGACCACGCGTACGAGTCGACCGCAATCATCCCCGGCGGATCCGAGAATCTCGATGACGTGCTCAGCTGTGCCGACTGCCACTCCGTACACGGGTCGAACACAGTGACCCCGTTCATCCGGGACAGCACGCGAGCGCAAGTACCCGCCGATTCGGGGGCGCTCATCTCCTCGGACTGTCTGCTCCGAAACAATCTTCGGGGTGACCCGGTGGGAACGTACCCCGACTACGGTGCGCAGTGGTGCGCCGCCTGTCACGATCAGCGGCACTCGCAGTCAACGGTGATCAACCACCCGGTGAACACCAGCTACACATTCGGCTACGGGGACGTCATATCCCACGTCCCGTGGACGCTGACCACGCGAGCGGCCAACTACGACCCGGTGCTGGAGCTCGCCATCAGCCTCGGACAGACCAACAGCGGCTACATCATGGGCCCGGTGCCCGAGTCGGGTGACGGTGCCATGCGGGAGATCGACCGCACGGATCCCATCTGTCAGCAATGCCATGAGGATGCGCGCGACGTGGAGGCACCGTTCGGTGCCGATGCCTACAGCCCGAATACGCCTCCCGACTTCACCAACCCGGCGTTCCTGACCTTCCCGCACCAGACCACCAACGCGACCTTGCTGGTCGAGACCGATGACGATCTCTGCTTGAACTGCCACCTGTTGAGCACACTTCCATAAGGATCCTGCCGGCTACTCGCGGGGAGTGGACGACGATGAAGGCACCATCAGGCCGACTTGTGCGGGTCGGTATCCGAGCCGTGCTGATGCTCTGCGCGGCCGTCGCTGTCGTGGCTGGTGCGTCTCGCATGTACGCGAGCAGCGCTTCTCTGCAGACCCGTGTCCGTGATGTAGCGCGCGCCAGCGTGGAGAGTCCGGCTAGCGCGACGGGTGACTCGGCCGTGACAGCGTCAACGGGGGAGCGCACCGGCTCGGCCGCAACGTCCGCGCGCACCCCGACCGAACTCGGCGGGCGCGCGACGTCCGGGGCGTCTGACCGCGTCAAGAACGGCAAGCCGAAGGACAAGACCAAGCCGCCGAAGAGCGATCCGCCGGTCGACCCGCCCGATGACCCGGTCGACCCGCCCGATGACCCGGTCGACCCGCCCGATGACCCGGTCGACCCCGATCCGCCCGCCGTCGCACCGGGGGTGCCCACACTCACTGCCTGCACCTCGGGTGACATGGCCGATGTGGTCGCGTTCGATCCCGCCGCGGAGGGCGGTCCGGTCGCCGCCTTCTCGCTCCTGCGCGCCGCCACCTCAGACGGTACGTATTCGGTTGTCGCCACCGCCGGTCCCGAGGCGCGCTCCTTCACCTACCCGGTCGCCGAGTGCGGTACCGCCTACTACGCGGTCTCCGCCGAAGGCCCCGGCGGGGCGAGCTCCCCGAGCGGGGCCGCGCAGAACGCACGCGTCTCGATCTCAGGCGAGGTCACGCCTGCGGGCCGCGTCTTGCGCGCCTCCAACGGCGAGGTCGCCCTCGCGCTCGCCCCGGGCTCGTATGCCGAGACGACGACGGTGACGGTCGAGGAACTCGCGGGCACCCCGACCGGCCCCTTCGTCGCACTCGCCGGCATCTACGACATCGAGCCCTCGGGCTCACTCGGCGCACCTGCGACCCTCTCGATCGCCTACGCGCTCGACGTCGAGCAGGCCCAGATCGTGAGCACGCTCCTGCGCGCCGCCGGGCTCATGACCTACGACACCGCCACGGCCTCCTGGGTCCGCGTGGCCGACGCGCGCCTCGAGGGGAGCTATCTCACCGGCGAGCTGTCGCACTTCAGCCCGTATACCAACGGCACCTACCAGCCGCACGGCACCTCGGGACTCGCCGTCAACTACTGCGACGATGTCTGTCACGACCTTCAGTCGCCCACCAACGCCGACATCCGCCTCGATGCCCGCGACGCCCAGGTCTGCTACTTCTGTCACGGCAACGAGCCGCACACGGCGAGCGCTGCAGGTGTCCCCGGTGGCAGGAACATCGAGGCCGAGTTCTTCGACGTGCTCGGCCAGACGCCGCTGCCGGCCACGCGCACCACCCACCCGGTGGGGCAGGGCCTCTACTGCACGAGCTGCCACGATCCGCACAAGAACCCGTACGCCGCCGGCAACGAGGACCTGCTCCGCGCCTTCGACGCCGTGAGCGGTGCTGCGGTCACGGGCGGCGACGCGTTCTGCTGGACGTGCCACGGCATCGCCCGCAACCGCCGGGTGGCCGCCAACATCCTGCTGTTCAAGCCTAGCTACGACTACTTCACCGCCACGGGCGGGGACCGCAAGACGGGCTACGATCCCGGCGATCTCGCATCTGCTGAGATGACAGGCGGAGTCACGTGTGCCGCATGCCATCACGGGCATGGGAGTGATCAGGATGGACTCATCAAAGCGACGATGGGCCCGTTCACACCCGAGGGGACACCGACACACGCTGGCGTTTCTCATGAGGTAGCCGGGCCATGCATCTCATCCGGATGCCATGTGACCGACGCATCCGTGATCCACGCTGCGATCGGATGCCAGGCCTGCCACGCAACAGGGACGACCACTTCGTTCGCGTGTCGCTCGTGTCACGCTGGCGACCAGCATCCCACCGCCAATCACGTGAATGCTCCCTCCACGCAGTGCGATGCGTGTCACGCCGAGACGAACCTGATGTCGGTACACGGTGACGACTGTGGTAGGTGTCACTCGACCGGGGCGAATCTCACGTATTCGGGAGGCTGCGCACAGAGCGGGTGCCATAGCGCGACGCATGTGGATGCGTGGGGAGACTACTGGGAGGGCCATTCGGTCTTCGGCGTGGCCCATAGTGACTACGGGGGCGGGACGCCGCCTGACTCCTGCTGGAGCTGCCATGCGAATAACGGTGAGATATCTCTGGGCGCCGCCTGCACCACGCCCTACTGCCATCCTGACGTGTACGAGCGGGTAGCGCCGACCACGACCTCGAACGCGGTTGCCGCATACACGGGAGTGGCGCAGATCGATCTGACGCCGATCGATGCGGGGACTTCCGGCATCGTTTCCGGCGTCCTCGACACCTTCTACCGCATCAACGGCGGCCCGCTCGAGAAGGGCGTCTCGATCCTCATCATTCCCCCGGCGAGCGGCACCCGCGACTATACCGTCGAGTTCTGGTCCATCGACGCGAACCTCAACACGGAGGCGCCGCACTTCGTCTCGTTCACGGTCTCCGCGGGCGGGACACTCGACCCGACGGCTCCCAGCGGGTCGATGAGTGTGAATGCCGGTGCGGGCTTCACGGCATCACGCACCGCATCGGTCGGGTCGTCGGTAATCGGCGCTTCGTCCATGCGTATAGACCCCGGCACCGGGCAGTGGGGTGGTTGGATGCCATATACGGCGTCCAGGACGATCACCATCTCCGGCGACGGGGTGAAGACCGTGCGCGTGGAGTACCGCAGCAGCTGGGGCGTGACGACGGTACTGGCGGACACGATCACGCTCGATACGACCGGGCCGAGCGGCAGTCTGTCGGTCAACGGCGGATCTGCGTGGACGGAAGACCTGACTGTCACGCTGAGCCCGAACGCCACGGACGCCCTGGCGGGCGTCGCGGACATGCGGTTCAGCAACGATGGCTCGTCGTGGAGTTCCTGGCAGCCGTACGCGCCCACTACGACATGGACCTTGACCTCAGGCTACGGCACCAAGACCGTGTACGCGCAGTATCGCGACGCGTTGGGGAACACCAGCAGCGTAGTCCAAGACGCGATCGCGTACTTCGTCGGCTCCGATACCACACCGCCCACGGGCTCCATCCAGATCAACGGAACGAACACCTATACGCAGACCCCGGCCGTGACGCTCACCCTCACGGCGAGCGATTCGCAGACCGGCGTGGCGGAGATGCGCCTCAGCGACGACGGATCGACGTGGAACGCCTGGGAGCCGTACACACCCACCAAGGCATGGGCACTCGTTGGCGGGTACGGGCTGAAGTACGTGTACGTCCAGTACAAGGATGGACAGGGCAACGCAAGCACCACCCGGAATGACTACATCAGGTACGATGCAGCGCCGCCCACGGGCTCTATCACGATTGATGACGCCGACGGGACCACGAACACTCGTGCAGTAGCGATGACGGTATCGGCCACCGATACAGGGAGCTCACAACTTCGTTACGTGCGCTTCAGCAACGATGGCTCCACGTGGGGCGCATGGGAGGACTGGGCGTCAGTGCTTGGCGATGCCACGACCATGGAGAGGGTGTGGACGCTCAGCCCGGGTGATGGCGCCAAGACCGTGTACGTGCAGTTCTGCGACAATGCCGGCAATGTGAGCACGACGTACAGCGATTCCACCGCCTACACAGGCGAGGTCAACGGGATGGCCACCCTGTGGTTGCGCTGGGGCGGGCCTCTGCCGTACAGATCCACGTCGCCTTACCACATCCCCGAGGGCTACGCTGAACTGCATGTCGAGAACTCTGCTGGCGAGACGATCGCGAGCACTGCGGTGAGTGGGACAGGCGACCAGCTTGCCTGGATCGTGGCCGTTCCGGCGGGCCAGGACTACTACCTGGTGTGCGACTACTACTACGATGACTGGGATCCTGAAGAGGGTGGACCGTACGGTATCTGGTCCAACAACACCGCCATCAACCCCGACGGCGTGCTTGCGCCAGGCGAAGTCGTGATCTGGAACTACTAGCGTATCGTGTGCGGGCGTCGCCCTACCAGCGGCGCCCGCACCCTGTTATCCTTACGCTTCTGATGACTGACCCCTCGCTCATACGCAACTTCTCGATCATCGCGCACATCGACCACGGGAAATCGACCCTGGC
>WOYI011183412.1_pt1 | contig 18403 bp, 19 predicted proteins | sample 6423411 | NCBI WGS metagenome assembly WOYI01 (sample SAMN13441803, study PRJNA592873) | oil field metagenome | biome: oil field; feature: oil-well bore; material: oil-contaminated soil; isolation source: oil-contaminated soil from oil-well borehole | place: Germany: Wietze | collected 2016-10-18 ...
TATTCCCCAAAAACATAAATAATCGAGAGTTGTTGCTGCTGATCCAGGGTTTCCCAATCGACAATGTGCATTGAGAGATTGAACTTTGCTTTCACTTTTTCGTGGTTGATAAAATACCACGTCAGGTCGGTACGCGAGTAGTTTTTCGCCCGATAATAAGGATCGCCTAATATAAACTGATGTCCGCCTCCAACGTTCATTACTGATTTGATTCCAAAATTTCTGTAACGCGCATTTGCTTCTGCAAAAAAACTGTTCGATGTCAGAAAACCGTCAGTAATTCCACGCTCGCGGTAAAGCGAGGTGAGTAATCCAATTTTCAGCGAGCCCTGCACCGCGAACTCCACAGGCGTACGAAAACCTCCCTGAATGACTGTCCCAAAATAATCCTTGATGTGCTGTTCAGGGTCTAACATTTTGTCGTGCGCGTTGTGGAACATCAGGATGTAGTTTTGAAGAAATAAGTTTTTATAACTGATTTCACCCGAAGAACCGGCCATAAATTGTTCGCGCTGAATTTCTGTCTGACGTCCAACCCAATCCACAAATCCGAGTTGATGTCCCCAGCCCCAGTTTATTTTACCATAAAATCCTTCTATATTCGGTCGGTAATACAGCAAAGTGTCGGTAAGCATCGCCAGGGGAAAATCGATTTTATCGCGTCGGGGAAAAGCGCCAAAGATAAATTCCTTATCGGTGTCGAGAAATTGATAGTATAAGATTAGTTTGGGTTTCTGAGCATCCGGATCGCTGCCAAACTCGAACAAATGACTAAGTCCGCCTCTTAAACGATGCTGATCGAATGTAACACCCAACTCGAAAGCGCCGCGTGTTCCCAGAATGGTTTGCGGATAGGCAAATGGTTGAGTGAATTCGCGGTTATCGCCAATTCCCTCGAATTGTACCCGGTATTCCAGATTTTGTGACCTGGCTAAAAATGTTGTTAAAATGAAAAACAGGATAATTGATTTCTTCATGCTCAAATTTTTCAGTGACGAAAGTAGTAAATCATTTGAAAACACACATATTCATTCTAATCTGAAAGTTACTCATCTGGGTTTAATCACATAAAATATAATTATCGCGCCTTGGGTTAATGATCATTACCGGGAGTTTACCGGCCCGTTTCATGATCTTTCGCTCGGGTAGTCCAACCAGGTAATCGAGTGGGGTGATCCCCGAACTCCCAAGCATTACAAAGAGATCGCAGTTGGAAGCCAGCGCGAGTTCAAGCGCCTCGTAGGCATTACGAAAACTGGACCCTGTGCCCTTGTACACTTTATGCTGGATATTGAATTTCTCGTACAGTTTTTTTGTGAGCAATACATTTTTCGCAATGGCTTGTTTCGCTTCTTTGGTTTTATCGCTGGCAGCTACTATTACAACTTCTGCCGTATTAAAGCGCCCGAAATAGGAACACCAAAGCGAGGCGTCGCTGTTTTCTTTTCGCAGATCGAGTGTTTGTACCAACTGTTTGTAACTGTCAATAGTCGATTGTGGATGAACAAATAGCATTGGTACCGGACTTTCGCTGAGCATGGCTGTGTATTTCCTGAAATTCAGGGCATTGGCAACCAGGATGATTCCTTCGTGGCGTTCAGCCAATACATTGGGCAATAGGCTTCTATGTTCAGAAAGCACCATTGTTGAAACACGAAGTGCTGGAATTTCTTTTTTTACCAGGTTGGCATAAGCCACTATTTGCTGCTTGGCATGCGGCGCCTTTTTACTTTTAGGTTTGGCCAGATTATAAACCAGGCAAAGTTCTTTTTTAAACACAAAAGCCAGCTTAATTCCATGTCTGATAAGTCCTTGGTCGTTTTGATCGAGCTCGGTAAACACCATAATTTTTTGCTCTTTGTGTTCTGCCATCCTTGTTTTTTTGCAAAAGTAAAGATTTCATTCTGCTAAACGTCCGATGTTGAAAAATATCAGGAATGGTTCGCGACCTTTTGTCTACTTTTATCAGCAAAAGAAAAATACATGATCAACGATAAGTTGTTACATCCCAAAAGTATTGTGGTAGTTGGGGCATCCAACAACATCAGGAAACCCGGTGGCAAAATGGTCAGAAACCTTCTCGATCACGGTTTTAAAGGAGAACTTTATGCCGTAAACCCAAACGAAGACAAAATTCAGGGGATTCCATCTTTTGCAAGTGTTGAGGACTTACCTTCGGTAGATCTGGCGGTGCTGGCCATTCCTGCAAAATTCTGTCTCGACGCGATAACCAAACTGGTTGAACAAAACGATGCAAAAGCTTTTATAATTATTTCGGCAGGTTTTTCGGAAACCGACGCAGCCGGTAAGGAATTGGAAAAGCAAATTGTTGAAATTCTGGACAAACACAATGCCTGTTTGATCGGTCCCAACTGTATTGGGGTAATGACTCCACATCACGCGAGTGTTTTTACCACCCCGGTTCCGCAATTAGCACCCGATGGCTGCGATTTTATTTCGGGTTCGGGTGCAACTGCGGTTTTTATTATCGAATCGGGTATTCCAAAGGGATTGCGTTTTGCAAATATATTTTCAGTCGGAAACAGTGCTCAAACGGGTGTGGAAGACGTACTGGCCTATCTCGATGAATCATATGTTCCGGGTGCAAGCCCGCGGGTCAAATTACTTTATATCGAAAATATTGACGACCCCGACAAACTGTTGTTTCACGCTACTTCGCTGATCAATAAAGGATGTAAAATTGCAGCTATCAAAGCCGGGAGTTCATCGGCAGGAAGCCGCGCGGCATCATCGCATACCGGGGCGCTAATGAGTTCCGATGCCGCAGTCGACGCATTGTTCCGCAAGGCAGGAATTGTGCGTTGTTATGGCCGCGAGGAATTAACCACAGTGGCTGGAGTGTTTATGAGCAAAGAGTTGGGAGGGAAAAAAATGGCGATAATTACGCATGCCGGAGGCCCAGGAGTTATGCTGGCAGATGCATTGGAAACCGGAGGGCTAAAAATTCCGGCGCTTCAGGATTCACCCGCAAAGACTGCTTTACTTGAGAAACTTTATCCTGGTTCGTCGGCTGAAAATCCGATCGATTTTCTGGCGACCGGGAACGCAGAACAGCTTGGCCAAATTATCGACGCTTGTGAAAATGAATTCGATGTGGATGGAATGGCTGTGATTTATGGAAGCCCCGGACTTTTCCCTGTCCAGGATGTTTACGATCTGCTTTCTGAAAAAATGAAGGTGTGCAAAAAGCCAATTTACCCGATATTACCTTCCATAATAAACGTGAAGGAAGAGGTCGCTCATTTCCTCTCGCTTGGCAATGTTAACTTTCCCGATGAGGTTTTGCTGGGGCGGGCTCTTACAAAAGTGATGAATACCCCCAACGCTTCGTTCAATATCACTCCTGACGTGCCGATCGACCCGGCTGCAATCCATGCTATTATTGCTGAAACAAACGACGGTTATCAGCCACCGTCTGTTATTCATCGCCTGTTCGATTTAGCAGGAATACCACGGGTAAAAGAATTGGTGGCCACCAGCGAATCGGAGGCTGTTCTGGCAGCTATGAATATCGGTTTCCCGGTGGTAATGAAAGTAGTCGGGCCAGTGCATAAAACCGAAGTTGGGGGAGTAGTACTAAATGTCAGGAGTGTTGCTGATGTGCGAAAGGAATTCCATCACTTATTTGAAATCGATGGTTCGGAAGGAGTGTTGATTGCCCAAATGGCTTCGGGAACCGAACTTTTCCTGGGGGCCACTTACGAAGATAAATTTGGGCATGTGATTCTTTGCGGAATGGGAGGAATCTATGTCGAGGTGATGAAAGATGTGGCCTCGGGCCTGGCGCCGCTGTCGATGGACGAAGCCGATTCGATGATCAAGAGTTTAAAATCGTATAAAATTCTGAAAGGCTACCGAAAACAAGCCGGGATCAACATAAAGAGATACGCGGAGATAATTGTGCGTTTGTCGTGGCTGCTTCGGTATGCAACCGAAATAAAAGAAATCGATATCAATCCTCTACTGGGAAACGATAAAGAGATTTTAGCTGTAGATGCACGAATCAGGATCGAGAAATAAAGGGGCTGCAAATTCCAATTTACTGCGGGTCCCGGCGATTTCCGAATCGCCGACAAAAGAATGACGCAGTTCGGAAACCGCGTCACCCTTGAATTTCTAACAGTTTTCTTTATTTCTTTTGCGCTTTTTGCATCGGATTCTCACGACCTCCTCCGCCACGGGTATTTCCAAATCGCGATTTATAGATTTCAAAACGTGTAGGCTGTTTCTTTTCAGGCCAGTAGTTATTATCCATTTCAGTATCAGCGGTTTCCAGGTACGGATCGAGAGTGATTTGTTTTACTTCTTTACCAAACATAAAAACTTTTGAAACCTCTTCGTTGTTTCGGCGCCATATTTCGGCAGGAATGCGTTGTATTTCTTCTGTCCCGTCAATAAATTCAAATTTCAGGATAATGGGCATCACCAATCCGCCTACATTTTTAAAATCAATTTGGTAGAAGTTGAGATTGCTGCCCAGCATCTTCTTTTCCTCGTCCGACAGGCTCGATAAATAACGATCGTATTCTTTTTTGTCTTCTTCGGTTACTTTATACGCATCGTAAGTTGTGTAGAAATCAGCCGCTTCCGGGTGCTTGGCAAGGTAAGTCTGATCAGCCGCTTCGCGGTTGCGAATATCGGTCATGGTCACTTTTTCTTCTTCTGTTTTCTTTTGTAAGGGTTTTTCAATTTCCGGATTTTTTGTGTCGGGCTGGTACCAGCTCACTTTTTCAATCGAAATATCACAGTTATCGGTGGTGTAAAACCATCCTCTCCAAAACCAATCGAGATCCACTGCCGAAGCATCTTCCATAGTACGGAAAAAGTCTTCCGGGGTGGGGTGTTTAAACATCCAGCGGTTGGCGTATTCTTTAAAAGCATAATCAAAAAGATCGCGCCCCATAACGGTTTCGCGCAATATATTCAACGCTACGGTTGGTTTGCTGTAAGCATTGCTCCCGAGGTTCCAAACCGATTCAGAATTCGTCATTATAGGCGAAATAAATTTTTTATCGCCTTTCATATAAGGAACTATGGTATAAGGTTTTCCAGACCGCGAGGGGTAGTTGGGTTCCCACTCCTGTTCCGTCAGAAACTGACAAAACGTGTTCAGGCCTTCGTCCATCCAGGTCCACTGGCGTTCGTCGGAATTTACAATCATCGGGAAAAAATTGTGACCCACTTCGTGAATAATAACTCCGATTAAACCATATTTTGCACGATCGCTGTATGTTCCGTCCGGTTCAGGTCGTCCGCTGTTGAAACAAATCATGGGGTATTCCATTCCGCCCACATAATTATTATTTGCTGAAATGGCAACCGGGTACGGATAATCAAAAGTATGTTTTGAATAGGTTTTGAGGGTATGCGCAACTACGCGGGTCGAATACTGTTCCCAGAGTGGATTTCCTTCTTTAGGGTAATACGACATGGCCATTACAATGCGGTCGCCAAACGGAACACCCATTGCATCCCAGATAAACTTACGTGAACTTACAAATGCAAAATCGCGTACATTCTCGGCTTTAAATTCCCAGGTTTTTTCTTCTTTCGATTTTCCTTTTTCTGCTTTTGCAGCTTCGTCCTGAGTTATAATTATTACCGGTGCATCCGAATTTTTCGCTTCATCCAGTTTATTTATTTGCTCTTTAGTGAGAACATCGTTTGCATTCTGCAGTACCCCTGTTGCCCCAACAACGTGGTCGGCTGGTGCAGTAATTTTTACCTCAAAATCTCCAAATGGGAGTGTGAATTCACCGGTTCCTAAAAACTGTTTGTGCTGCCAGCCTTCGACATCGTTATATACCGCCATTCGCGGATAAAACTGGGCAATTGTGTACATGTTGTTCCCGTCTTCATCGAAATGTTCGTAACCCGATCTTCCCCGGTCTTTTTGCATGTTGTTGATGTTGTACCACCATTTTACTGAAAAAGTAAATGATTTTCCCGGTTCCAGTAACTGCGGAAGATCAACACGCATCATGGTTTTATTTACGGTAAAAGGTAAATCGTTACCAGATTCATCCTTTACAAAGTCGAGTTTAAAGCCGCCGTCGAAATTGTTTTGAAGCCGCTGAAGTTGCGGGAAACTTACCCGTTCACCAATCTTCATGCCCGAGGTTGTGTAGGTATCCGAATTTTGGGCACGCAGATTTTGATCCAGTTGTAACCACAGGTATTTTAGCCCATCAGGCGATTGGTTGTGATAGGTTATGGTTTCTTCGCCATAAATTCGCTGGTTGTTATCATCGAGTTTAATATCAATTTTGTAATCCGCTTTTTGTTGCCAGTATTCGTGGCCGGGAGCGCCCGAAGCAGTCCGGTACACATTGGGTGTGGCCATTTCCTGTTTCAGTTGCCGGAATTTGTTGTGATTGGTGTTTTCCTGTGCATAAATCTGCCAGTTACTTGCTGTTAAAAGGATTAAAACTGATAAAATCTGTCTCATTCTGAAATTTTATTTAAAGATTTAGTGGCAATATGGTTACTATACAGCCAAAAGTAACAAATATGAAAACTTATTGTCCTTCTTACCAGAATTTATTCTCGATTAATAAAATTAAGGAAATACCAAAGCCTGCACCTGAGACATAGATTTTCCAGAAATTGTGCCGGGCCCTGAATAAGGTTACCGATGCAAACAGCACGATGAAGTAGGCTGTCAAGATCACGATCTGGCCCAGTTCCAAGCCCAGGTTAAAGGCTAACAAGGGTGTGAAAATATTGGATTCGCGGCCAAGCAGTTCTTTCAGGTAATTCGAAAAACCAAGCCCGTGGATCAACCCAAAAAATAGGGCAGTGATGTAAATCAGACGGTGATTCCCGGTTCGTAAAGGCAAAATGTTTGAAATTGCAGTGATAAGAATGGTGGCGGGAATCAGGAATTCTACAATATCGGAAGGAATGGATACAATTTTTAAGGTAGAAAGTGCAAGGGTCAGTGAGTGTCCGATAGTGAAGGCAGTAATCAGGATCAGCACTTTTTTGGTCTCGTTGATGCTGTAACCCGCACACAGAACCAGGATAAAAACGATATGATCGTACGCATGGACATTAATGATGTGGTTGATTCCGAGGCGCAGGTACATTTCAAACAAACTCATATATTTTCTTAAATTAGCGTCGTTAAAATTTGGGAGTGAAAATAAATAGAAAATACCGGATAACCCTGCTTTTTTTGTTTGGTAGCGTTGCAAGCACTGTGGCGCATCCGTTTTATGTAAGCATTTGCCAGCTAAACTTTAATCGCGAAACCAGTTCAGTAGAAATTTCACTAAAAATTTTTGCCGACGACCTGGGTGCCGGGCTTGAGAAAGCCGGGCATCGGAATTTATACCTGGGAGAAAGTAAGGAAGATCCCAAAACCGATTCTTATCTTTTTGAATATTTGAAGTCGAAACTTAGGTTTAAGATTAATGGTCAGCCTGTATCGTATCAATTTGTGGGGAAAGAACTTGACGATGCTGTGGTTTGGACCTATCTTGAGATTCAACATGTAAACGATTTAAAAAGTGTTGAGGCCGAGTGTAGTGTACTCGTAGAGGTTTACGATACACAAAGCAACATCATTCAGGTAGAGAAAGACAAGGAAATAAAGAATCTTCTGCTCAACAAACAAACAACCACAGGAAGCATCGCTTTTTAGCAAAGCAGACTTGTTGCGAACATCGAACATCTCATCTTATATCTTTGTTATTCAGGGACAAGTATACAACATGAACCTACTGGCAGTAATCGGGGCGTTTATTATGACGTTTGCCTTTTTATCTTACGGAATTGGTAGCGTTACACTTGAGCGCTTTAAAATGGTTGGCACCATGGTGCTGGTGTTTTACACACTTGGCCTTTTATTTGAAGTAGCTGCCATATTTATGATGGCTTTTAGCTCCAGTGGCGGAATGGGATCATGGCATGGTTTAATTGGTGAACTGGCTTTTTTGGTAATGCTGGTAAATACAGTGTGGGTATGGTCGGTTTATGTCAGAAAAGGCTTCGATTCACAGGTTAATAAATGGTTGTTAAACTTTACAAAAGCTGCTTATTTCTTTTGGGTAGTGGCTTATCTGCTGGGAATAATATTAGTAATTTGGTTTTAATTATGGCAAACGATTGGAAAGAAAGACTTGGAATGGTGTATTCCACCAACCCCGATTTTCAGTTCGAAAAAGACAATGTGGAGGAAGAAACATCCCTGCCCCCACAACAACAAAACCTTAAAGTGATGCTTGATCGTAAAAAACGAAAAGGAAAAGTGGTAACGCTGGTTACGGGTTTTGTTGGAAGTGAAACAGATTTGAAAGAACTGGGCAAAATACTAAAATCGAAATGTGGAGTAGGGGGAACGGTAAAAGATGGCGAAATTATGATTCAGGGTGACTTTTGTAATCGGGTAATTGAACTGCTTAAAACCGAAGGATATAAAGTAAAACGTGCCGGTGGTTGAAACTCCCAAGGCGAACTTATTTTTTATCCTTCTTTTTGAAAATACCTTTGATCTTTTTCCATAGCTGTCCTTTTTCTTTTTCTGGCGCCTGCACGCCTTCCCGTTTTTCCAAATCCGATTTTTTATCGCGCCTGAAAATGTCAGCAAGATTGAATTCGTGTTTTCCAATGTCGAGCACATCTTTGTAACCCGGTTCATCTAACATTGCCAGTATTTCTTCTCCGGGTTTTTCAAAACTGGCATACTGAAGGTGACTGAATTTGCTGTCGCGGTAGGTTTTATAAAAGAACTTGCCAACAATGGGCAAAGCCATGTACGCCCCCTGGCCCAAAGTTGTTGTTCGGAAATGAACGCGCGGATCGTCGGCGCCCACCCAGCAGCCTGTTACCAACTCAGGTGTGATCCCAATAAACCAGCCGTCTGAATTGTTTTGTGTTGTTCCGGTTTTGCCGGCAAAGTCGCCCGGAATTTTATATACGGTGCGGATTCCTTTCCCGGTCCCTTCGTCAACCACGGCTTCCATCATGTTAATTAGCGTCCGGCAATTTTCGGGAGATACTACCGGTTCGGTTTCCACTTCTGGTTCAAAGGTTTTTAGAATATTTCCGTTTTTATCAGCAATCTGGACCAGGTAATTGCTTTTTACCGGAATTCCGTCGTTGGTTATTCCCGCATAAGCTTCAACAATCTCTTTCAACGAAATGGATGCCACACCAAGTGCGAGTGAAGGATATTCAGGTAAATCGGACGAAATGCCAAGGTTGTGGGCGATATCGATGGTTTCATCGATCCCGGCTTCGAGTAGAACCTCCACTGAAACCGTGTTGATCGATTGTGCCAGCGCACCTTTCATGCTGTAGTACCCTTCGTATTTGTCGTGCGAATTGCGGGGTGCCCAATCGTTGTATTCTTCGTAAACTTTGTATTGATTCGGATAGTAGGTAGCTGGAGAAATGCCGTCTTCGAGTGCCGCCAGGTAAACAAATGGTTTAAATGTTGAACCCGTTTGCCGTGGCGCTTTTACATGGTCGTACTGAAAGAAACGATAATCGATTCCTCCCACCCAGGCTTTTAGTGTTGCTGTTCGCGGATCAATAGCTATAAAACCGGCGTTTAGCATTTTGAGGTAGTGTTTTAGCGAGTCTAACCGGGAAACCTCCACGTATTGCACGCCATCCCAGGTGAAGAGGCCCGCATGGGTTTTTGTGTTGTATTTTTTTAATTCTTCAGAATACGGATCTCCACTGTGGTTTTGATTTTGAACCGCGCTTTTAATGATGTCGGGATTTTCCTTAAAGATGTCGCGGTTTTTCCAGTGATTATCGAACACTTTTTGAAGGTCTTTCATGTATTCGCGTACCGATTGCTGGGCATACAACTGGAGGTTGTAATCAATAGTGGTCGTAATTTTTAATCCGTCGGTGTAGAGGTTGTAAGGGTCACCATCGGGATTTGTGTTGTTGCGACACCATTCAAGCAACTCGGGTTTTATCATTTCCACGAAATAAGGCGCAGGCCCGACATTATACGAAATCAGTTGATATTTAATGCCAAGAGGCTTCTCTTTGTATTTTACTGCTTGCTCTTCGCCCAGGCAGTTATTTTTTACCATCAGGTCGATAACCACATTTCGGCGTCCCAAGGCACGGTCGGGGTGGGTGCGCGGATTGTAATAATTATTGGCTTTTAACATACCAACCAACACGGCTGCTTCGTGCACATCGAGTTTCGATGGCGATTTCGAAAAGAAACGTTCGGAAGCAACTTCGATCCCAAATACATTTTCAGCAAATGGAACGGTATTCAGATACAAAGCCAGAACTTCCTGTTTTGTGTAAATTCGTTCAAGTCGATAGGCAATTATGGCTTCACGTAACTTGTTGACCGGCATGGAAAGCGGGCCAAAATCGACACGTGGAAAAAGGTTTTTGGCAATTTGCTGACTAATTGTGCTTCCACCGCCTGCGGCATCGTTTCGTAATAATATCGATTTTACAAAAACTCGGGCGAGCGCAATTTCATCAATTCCCCGGTGTTCGTAAAATCGCGAGTCTTCGGTAGCGATCAGTGCGTTGATAACGTTGGGCGAAATCTCGTCAAATGTGGCATAACTCCGGTTTTCGACATAGTACCGGCCCAGTATTTTACCATCGGCCGAATACACTTCCGATGCCAGTGGATTGTTAATCTGATGAAGTTGTGTTTTTGAAGGAACGGGGCCTAAAACACCCAGAAATACCAAAATAAAAAATAAGACGCCAAGAAGAAAAAGTACGATTGCCGATTTTCCAAGCCAGCTTAGGACCGGGTATTTTTGTTGTTTCTTTTTCGAAACCGGCTTTCGCTTTTTTGAAGTTTGCCTTCGTGCATTTTGATTCGATGATTTTTCCTGGGCCACGGCTAATTCTCTTTAATCCGGTGATTATCTGAAATTCAGTTTCTGTTTTAACTAACGATCAATTCTTTAAAAAAGTACCAGGTCATCATACCCGAAGTAATTAATTTTAGCAGTGTGCCCGCTAAAAATCCTACAAACGAACCAAAGCCCGATTTAAGAGCGGTCCCTGAATCTTTTCCAGAGGTGAGCTCCCCGATGATGGCGCCTAAAAATGGCCCGATAATAATGCCAAATGGCGGGAAAAAGAACAAACCGGTTACGAGTCCGATCATACTTCCCCAAACTCCGCGTTTGCTTCCTCCAAATTTTTTAGTGCCCCAGGCCGGAATAATATAATCGAGTGCATACACTACCACTGTAATACTGGCCCAAATAAGCAGAAAACGCGAAGAAAATTGGACCCGCTCTGTAAAATGCAGAAGCAAAATTCCAAGGTAACTCAGCGGTGGGCCGGGTATAACGGGGAGTACACAACCTAATATTCCGCTGATCATCAATAAAATTCCCAATACTATCAAAACATAATCCATATTAAAACATTTTTTTTCGAAGATAAAATATTGTGTTTTGAGAGTTTCACTTTTTCGGCGAAATCACTGTTTTTCCCGATGTTTTTTCCACCACGGAATACTGGCGAAGTAGATTAGAATAAGTGAGATGGCCATAATCAGCGCGCTGATTTGCAACAATTGCGGTTTTTCGAGCAGGTAAACTGAATGTTCGTGGATTTGCTCCTCATAAGACACAGCCAGCAACACCAGCGTGTTGTTGATCGAATGTCCGAGAATGGCAACCAGAATGTTGTTGGTACGAAGCATTAACCAGCCCAGTAACAAACCCAATACAAACGTGGCAGGCATTTGCCAGGGATTTAAATGGAATAAAGAGAACAGCAATGCTGACATAATTACCGCAACAAAACCATTGTAGTTTCTTCGGAAGCCATTAAATATCAGCCCCCTGAAAATCAGTTCCTCGACAATGGGCGCCATAACCGAAACTTTTAGGAAAACACCCATCAACCCGTAATCGCCTTCAAAAACACGGTTGAACAATTCCCAAAACCACATGGGAGGGGGCATCACTTTTGCCACCCAAATGTTTACTTCATCCAAATAATTGTGTGCTCCCCAGATAAAACTGACCACAGGAATCAAAACCAAAGGATTAAACATTTTAAAAGGAAAAATCTGAATGACAGGCAATTTTGATTTCCGGATTCCGTAGATTAAAATAAAAACCACGGAACCAACGCCAAGCAGTATTTTTTTTACCGGGTTGTAAAGGTATTCGGTGTCGTTGTAGTAATCGAGCAGCGCCAGCGGGAAATCCACAACAGTTTGGATAAAAATATACAGGATTACCATGTGGATCCCCTGTAAAATGTTAGGATAGTATTTTTGCTGCGCTTCTTTCATACTGAAAATAAAGATAGTTAAATAGAAAGAAGTTCAAAGGAGCTGCTGAAAATTTTAAGAGGCTCTCTGTTCCACCAGTTGTTTTCTGCCGGTACAGAAGGTAAAGTAACGCTGTGCTACATAGCTGTAAATTATTACCAGCAAAGTAGTTAGCAGCTTCGATAGTGGTGCGTACAAACCACAATATTCCACGAAGAATTTAAGAAACACGTAATTTAAAACGATGGAACCACCCACTGTTAGCAGGTAACGGAACAACTGGATGCGCCCCTTTAATTCGGAAGCAGTAAATGTGACGTATTTAGCCAGGAAAAAACCGGTGGTGAAGGTTACCGGGAAAACGATGAGAAAGGCAGCAATGTGACCGCTAATGGCTACAAAACCCAATTCAACGATTTGACCTTTCAACAAAAACTGGTAAAAAACAAAATAGAGGGTAAGGTCGAGCAAGGTGTTCACGCCACCTGTTACTCCATAACGAAAAACTTCGCGTGGAATAAAATGCAGAAAAGGGAAGTAGAACCAATCGACTATGCCGATGATAAAAGTCCCGAACTTTTCAAATACATTTCGCATATGTTTTCCCATGAGATTTCTGATAACAAAGAAAACAAAACAATTCAAAAAAACACGTTTGATATTCGGGTAATTGTGATTTTGGCCTTATAACCCGGGTGTTTTTCTCCGGTCTTTCTTTTCCGACAGCTTTTTCTTCCCTTCAATACGTTTGATTCGCGAAGCCAGTGTGGGTTGAGTTTTCCGACGCTTTTTTACCGGGGTGAGCGCTTTTTCGATCAACTCGAAAAACAAGGATACTACTTTTGCGCGGTTACGTAACTGGCTGCGTTCCGATTCGGAAAAAAGAATGAGTTCGCCTTCTGAATTGATTCGGTTTTTGAGTTTATTCAAAAGAATATTTTTATGGTCTTCGGCTAAAACCTGGGAATCGATGACAGAAAAACGCAATTCCATTCGGGTGTTCACCTTGTTTACATTTTGTCCACCCGGACCGCTGCTCCGGCTGGCCGAGAATTTGCATTCGGCTTCAAGTTGCTTTCGTATTTCTTCGGAGAGGCGCACTGTTACCCGTTCTTACTAATGTTTCCCAACTTTACCTGGTCGGTGATTGCAATGTCTTTTCCATCCAATGATACCATTCCTTCCTTCTCGAATTCTTTAAGGAATTTAATGGCGCTTTCGGCCGAGATAGATGCAAAATCGGCCAGGTCCTGCCGGCAGAGGTAGCTAAAAATGTCTTCCTTCAAAAAATCGTCAGCCGAAAGATAGATCAGCGCAGAAGCCAGTTTTCCCCGCATTTGCTTGTACGATAAGTTTTTAATAATCTCGAGCAGGTGTTTTTCCTTACGATAATTTTTAGAGGTAATTTCCATTGCAAATTCGGGATGTTCAATCAGAATTTGCTTCAGGCGTTCTTTTTCGATCATGCATATTTCGGCATTGGTTAGCGCCTGCGTGGAGTAAGTATGTACTGTTTCGCCAAAAATGGATGAAAAGGCCAGAAAATCGCCGGGTTTTGCGATCAGGATGTTGATTTGTTTATCGAGCCCGGTTTGTAAATATACTTTTACCAGCCCTTCTACCACGTAAATCACATATGGAGCAAATGCTCCCTGTTTAAAAATGTTTTCACCTTTCAGGTACTGAACTCGAGTTTTGTGATCGTTCAGGTCGATGAAATTCTCTAAACGGCAATTGTTATTTGATTTTAAATTATCCATGAGCAGAATTAGGAAGCAAAATTATCAATTCTGTGAATAAAAACAGGCAAGTAAATGCTTTTCTGTCGTTTGATAGAAAAAAAGCTGCGAAAGTTTAGTTGTGAGGCTGTGAGCTTATAGTCCCGTTTTCTGGTGTGAGACATGCGGGTACTTTATCTTTGTGTTGTAATTTAAACAATGATGAGAAGGGTAGCCATTCCAATAGTTGACAATAAATTAAGCGAGTATTTTGGCGGATGCAATTTCTACGAAATATTTGAGATAGAAGAAGGCATTGTAACCAAGTCTTCATTTGAAGTTCCTACCGTGGATGCTATCGAAGAGTTGCCCATGTGGCTGGAACAGCGTGGAATTACCGACGTGATTGTCAACCGGATAAAAAAAGAGATTATTTCTCTGTTTGCTTCCAAAAAGATCAACCTCTTTGTAGGGATTCACCAGGATAAACCCGAAAATCTCATCCAGGATTACCTGAACGGGACGCTCGAATCAGATGAACAAATAATACACGAAATAACATATTAATTGATAACACTTTAAAAATACAATCATGAAATTATTGAACACAGGTTTGCACGAAATTGAAACCGCAGCCGAACTCCATAAATTTATCAGCGAAAACGAAAATGTAATGGTATGTTGTGGTCGTATGGGGCCGATGTGTTTACCGGTTTACGACGTGATGGAAGAACTGGGAGAAGAACATACCAACATAAAATTTGCGGTGATGGCCTTTGATAACCCCGAAGCAGCAGTAATCCGCAATGCTCCCGAGTGTCGCGGTTTCATGGGATTGCCTTTTACCATGTACTACAAAAACGGACAGGTTGCCCATGCTACCAGCAGCATCCAGAATATGCAGCAAATAAGCGGCATCCTTGAGGCACAATTTGGCGCATTATAAAACCCAATTCTATATATGGGCATTCCCGGCTTGCCGGGGATGTTCACGTTTTTCGACAAACAAAAGCAGAAACAATGAACGAAGTTTTTGATACAATAATTGTTGGCGCCGGTGCTGCCGGACTTGCTGCCGGGATTTATGCTTCGAGGGCAAAATTAAATACGCTTATCCTAAATGAAGGGGCCATTGGCGGACAGATGGTGCTTACCGATGAAATTGCCAATTATCCGGGTGTTCCAACAACAAAAGGATATATGCTGGCTGCCAACATGAAAAACCAGGCCAAAAGTTTTGGTTGTAAAATTAAAACCAATGTAAAAATTGTAAAATACAGCCTGGAGGAGGATGTCAAAAGCATCGAACTAAACGACGGCCGTGTATTCCAGGGGCGTTCGGTAATTCTTACTCCAGGTGGCCGTCCCCGTTCATTAAATATCGAAGGCGAAGACGAGTTCAAAGGGAAAGGTATTTCGTACTGCGCTACTTGCGATGGCGACTTTTTTACCGGGAAAGAGGTTGTAGTTGTAGGGGGTGGAAATTCGGCGCTTGAAGAAGCTGTGGCATTGACAACCTACGCGACAAAAGTTACTATCGTTCATCAGTTCGGTCAATTTCAGGCTTTTCAACACGCAATTGAAGAGGCGCAGAAGAATCCGAAGATTAATTTTATTATGGAGTCTGAACTCCGTGGTTTTTACGGTAATGGTCAGCTCGAAAAAGTTACAATTGAACATTTACCAGGCAAAAAAGTATCGGAACTAAAAACCGATGGTACGTTTATTTTTATTGGCTACCAGCCCAACACCGAAGATTTGCAAGGAGTGGTTGAATTGAATTCGCGTAACGAGATTGTAGTTGATACCGATATGAAAACCAAAATAAAAGGAGTGTTCGCTGCAGGCGACTGCATCAATAAACGCTATCGCCAGGTTACCACTGCAGTAGCCGATGGAACAATTGCAGCTTTAAGTGCATCGGAATACCTGAGAGGTTGAAAATCAGGAAAATACCTGTTGTTAAGTGCTGTTGAAATAACATAATTATAAATTTGAAATGGATATTTGATTAAAATATTATGGCAAAACAAGAAGTAAAAGTTAGCTGGCTGGAGAACATGGCGTTTGAAGCCGATGTAAATGGCCACAAAATTATATTGGACGCTGCTGAAGAAGTAGGTGGAGAAAACCGCGGGCCACGGCCAAAACCATTTTTGCTGACTGCCCTGGCAGGTTGCACCGGCATGGATGTGGTTTCGATCCTGAAAAAAATGCGCGTTGATCTCGAAGGTTTTAACGTGGTTGTTGAAGGAGAACTCACGGAAGAACATCCAAAGCAGTTCTATAAAATGAATGTTATTTATGAGTTTACAGGCACCGATCTGCCATTGGAAAAACTACAAAAAGCTGTTAGTTTGTCGGAAGAAAGATATTGCGGAGTGAGTGCGATGTTTAAAAAAGCCATCGAACTAAGTTCTGAAATAAGAATCAAAGAAGCTTAATTATGTCTACAACACTTATCGTTATTGGAATAGTTATCGTAGGATTAGTGGTATTGATTACCATTAACTACTACCGGATGAAAAATGCCAAACCGGTTGAAAACAGTAAGAAAATTAAAGTGCTGAATAACAAAAACTTCGCATTGGCTACAAAAAGGGGAGTAGCGTTAATCGATTTTTGGGCTGCCTGGTGTGGCCCCTGCAAAATTATCGCTCCTGTTTTGAACGAAATTGCGGAGAGCCGCGACGATTTTATGATCGGAAAAGTAAACGTCGACCAGTATCAGCAACTGGCGCAAAAATATAAAGTTCGGAACATTCCAACACTTTTAATTATGAAAGACGGTAAGGAAGCCGGAAGAATTGTTGGGGTAAAAACCAAGCGTGCCATTCTAAAAGAAGTGGAAGCTGTGATGGCGGAGTAAAAAAATCAAAACCATATAGGTCATTTTCAAAAAGAAAGGAGGCAATTGCCTCCTTTTGTATTTTCTGATAAGCCGATAAAGTTCTATTTACCAACGCAATAAATCTTTTCTACTCCCTTTAAAATGTATGAATTGCCTGCAACTGCAATCGACGCCCAGAACTTATCGTCGAGTGTGTTACTGCCCAGTACTTCAAATTCGCGACCGGTTTTGATAATTTGGGTCACCCCTTTTTCGTCGTAGAAATATAAGCGATCGTTATTGATCCATGGTGTGGCCCAGCAGGCAGCCGATTTTCCTGTTTTTTCCTTATAAACAGTTTCTCCGGTTGAGGCATCGAAACAAGCGATCTCCCCACCTTTGCCCGAAAGCAGGTAAATCAAACCATTGTGTAAGACTGGGGACGGGTTTGCCGTACCTGCAAGCGTATCGGCCCAAATTACGTATTCATTTGTTAGCGAACCTTCGGCGGGTGTTAGGTCTCCGCTTGCACCGGCTTTCACACAATAAAGTGCGCCGATATTGCGCGGACCGCCAGCATTCCCAAAATAAATGTGTTTCGAATCAAATACCGGAGACGGAATAGCCATTCCTGATTTAATTTTTAATTCCCAAATCAATTCGCCGGTTTCAGGATTGTATGAACGGGCTTTTGAACCAAGCGTAACTAACTCACTTGCTGCTTCGTGTTGCCAAATTACCGGCGTACTGTATGTTGTTTTTTCATCGCGGTCGACTTTCCATTTTTCATCGCCGGTAAGCGCGTTATAGGCTATTAAAAACGAGTTCTCTTCGTTGTCGGCCAAAACATATAAAGTATTGTTATACAAAACAGGTGACGATCCGGTTCCCCATCCGTTGGCGGTGGGATAAGCTCCCGGGTCCTGTTTCCAAACCAATTCACCGTTCATATTGTAACAATAAACACCTCGCATTCCATAATATACCCAAATATGTTTGCCATCGGTAACTGGCGTTTCGCAGGCATAAGTGCTGCCAACGTGTTTTTTAATTCTTGGGTTGCCTTCGTACGAAACTGCGTTCCAAAGTTTTTTACCGGTTTTAACATCGAGACAAGTAAGCTGCCAACGGTAAACCGCCTCTTTAAAACTGTTATTTTCTTCTGGTGCCGGAGGGGAAGAAGGATTGTCTTCTTCCACTTTTTTCGGCGCTTCTTTAACCAATACTGCCGAAGAGTAAAATATTTTGTCGCCGAAAACAATTGGCGACGACCAGCTTTCTCCTTCCATTGGTTGGCTCCATTGGATATTCAAGCTGTCGTTCCATTTTTCGGGAAGATTTTGCACTGACAGAACCATGTTGCTGTCGGGGCCAAGAAATTTAGGCCAGTTGTTGTTCGAGCAGGAACTTAAGAGTAAACTTAGCACGCCAAAGAACATGGCAGCGTTGAGCAAGTAGCGATTTTTGGTTTTCATAATTACAGTTGTTAATTTTTGGTTGATTTTGGATAAATATAGAAAATATTCTATTATGATAAAATTCCCATTTTATTGCTGAAATACAGCTTTGTGGTTGGATCCGATGCCGGAATTATTT